>OIEC01000383.1_pt1 | contig 24306 bp, 24 predicted proteins | sample 1604801 | NCBI WGS metagenome assembly OIEC01 (sample SAMN01760940, study PRJEB22395) | human gut metagenome | reverse complement strand
AGCCCTCTTCATGGGTGCCGCCGTCCGGGGTGTTGACGTTGTTGGCAAAGCTCAGCAGCAGTTCGTTATAGCTGGAATTATACTGCAGCGCGATCTCGGCCATGCCCCGCTCGGTCTGGCCCTTGAGGTAGATGACATTGGGGTGGAGCACCTCCAGATTACGCTTTTCGCCCAGATAGGTAACAAAGCTCTTGATGCCGCCCTCATAGCACATGACCTCGGTGCGGTAGCAGGGGTCGCCCTCCTGGCCGTCCTCCAGAACGGGGGTATAGAGCTCCCGCTCATCGGTCAGGGTGATCTTGACACCGGCGTTCAGGAAGCTCTCCTCGCGCAGGCGCTTTTCCAGCGTCTCGAAGTTATAGACGGTGGTGTCCTTGAACATCTCAGGGTCGGGCTTGAAGGTAACGCGGGTGCCGGTGACCCCCTCGGCCACCGTGCCCAGACACTTCAGGGGGCCGTCCGGGTCGCCGCGGCGGAAGGTCTGCTCGTATTCATGGCCGTCGCGGCGGACATTGACCGTCAGCCACTCAGAGCAGGCGTTGACCACGGACGCGCCGACACCGTGCAGACCGCCGGCCACCTTGTAGCCGGAGTTCTCGCCGCCGAACTTACCGCCTGCGTGCAGGATGGTATAGACGACGGTGACGGCGGGCAGACCGGTATCAGCCTGGATATCCACGGGGATGCCGCGGCCGTTGTCGGTGACCTGAATGATGTTATTCTTTAAGATCTTGACCTCAATGTGGTTGCAGTAGCCTGCCAGCGCTTCATCAATGGCGTTGTCCACGATCTCGTAGACCAGATGATGCAGGCCCCGCTCACCGGTGGAGCCGATATACATGCCGGGACGCTTGCGCACGGCCTCCAGACCCTTCAGGACCTGGATCTCGCTGGCATTATACTCATGGTCGGTCGCGGTTTCCACATTGGTGCTGGTGATGATTTCCTCTGCCATATCCTTTCTCCCTTTACTTGATATTTTTTCAATCGATTGGATCGTTGTTGATTTTTTCAGAACGACATTTCGGTGCGCCGCTTCATGGCCGCGCTGGACAGCTCCGAAAGATAAACGGTGTCCACAGGGGCATCGGCCAGAACATAACACTGGGGCAGGTCATCCGAAAGGCTGACCACGGCCCCATTCTTCTGGGCATAGTTGAGAAATTCCCGCCCCCGGGGGGAGACGGTGGTGGTCTCCAGATTGAAGATGCCGATGATATCACGGTCATTCAGGACATAGTCCCGGCCCAGATGGATATACATTGCGTATATTCTCCCGCAGATGCAGACTGCATATTCTGTCGCATTTTCCGCATTCTATGCAATGCAGTGATGCAACATTTCTCCATTTCAGATTTTACTCAGGACACCGCCGTTCATGCGGTAGACCTCGCCATCCGTTTTCAGGAAGGCCGTGTCGTCACAGCTGGTAACGAAGGTCTGTTTTTCCCGCATCCGGGTCAGCAGATACTGCTTGCGGCCATCATCCAGCTCACTGAGCACGTCATCCAGCAAGAGGACGGGGTGCTCCCCGGTGATGGCAGCAGCGGCGGCGGCTTCGGCCATTTTCAGGCTGAGCACCACGCTGCGCTGCTGCCCCTGGCTGGCAAACACTCTGGCGGGCTGGCCGTCCAGCAGCAGTTCCAGATCTTCCCGGTGGGGGCCGCACAGGCTCTGCCCGGCCCGGACTTCCTCATTCTGGCGGGCTTTCAGCAGGGCCGCCAGCCCACCCGGCTCAAACTGGGCGGCATACCGCAGCTCCATCCGCTCCGCCCCATGGGAAAGCTCCTCGTAATTGGCACAGGCCAGCGGGGCCAGTCGTTCCAGGTAGGCCCGCCGCCGCTGCTGGATGGCTTCCCCCTGCGCGGCAAGCTCGGTGTTCAGCACCTCGAGCAGGGCCATTTTTTCGGCGTAGGGACATTCCTGCCCGGCAGGGGAGCGGCGCAGCAGAGCGTTTTTCTGCTGCAGGGCCCGCAGATAGCGGCGGTACACGGTCAGGTAGCCGGGGTAAAGCTGACAGAGGGCGGCATCCAGAAATTTGCGCCGCCCCTCGGGCGCTCCCTTGACCAGGCTCAGGTGGCCGGGGTCGAACACGACAGCCGGAAAACTGCCGGCAAGCCCTGCTGCCCGCCTGGGGGCTGCCCCGTTCACCGAGGCGTACCGCCCGGGCCGCTGGGAATCCGGGGTGCCCACCGTCAGCCGGACACGGTTCGGCTCGTCAGGCTCCTGTTCCTCCTGCTGTGCCCGGAGTGTGGAGGCTTCCAGCACGGCAAAAGGCTCGCCCCGCCGCACCAGCTCTGCATCCTTGCCGCCCCGGAAGCTCTTGCCGCCGGTCAGCAGCCAGATGGCCTCCAGCAGGTTGGTCTTGCCCTGGCCGTTGTTGCCGCAGATCACGGTCAGCTCCCGGCCCGGGGTCAGGCTTGCCGATGCGATATTGCGGTAATTCGTTACTTCTAAGGAAAGCAGGCGCATGGTTTACTGGCCCTGTCCCACTTCCACGGTCTGGCCGTCCAGTTCGACGACATCCCCGGCGCGGCACTTTTTGCCCCGCATGGTGCAGACCTCACCGTTCACCTTGACAGCACCGCCCTGCACCAGCTCCTTGGCTTCGCCGCCGGTCTCACACAGACCCGCATATTTCAGCAGGGCATCCAGCTTGATAAATTCCGTATGGATGAGAATTTTTTGCATTTTTATGCCTCTCAATCATTCTTGAAGCGGACAGGCAGGACCAGATACAAAAAGTCGCTGCCCTCGGTAGGCAGAACCTTGACCGGGCTCAGCGGGCCGCTGATCTCCAGCTTGACCTGCTCGGTGCGGGCGTTGCGCAGGGCATCCAGCAGATAGCGGTTGTTGAAACCGATCTCCACCTCATCGCCCTCGCACTGCGCGTTGAATTCATCCACCACGCGGCCCAGATTGGTCTGGCAGCGGACCACCACTTTACCCTCTGTAAAACTGATGCGGAGGGGATTTTTTAAACGCTCTGTAATGATCAGGGAGGCGCGCTCGATGGTCTCGATGAACTCCTTGGTGTCCAGAACCACGCTGGTGCGGCTGCCATTGGGGATGACGTTGTGGTAGTTGAGGAATTCGCCCTCGATCAGGCGGCTCATGATGGTGTAACCGGCAGTGGTGAACACCACATAGCGGCGGTTTGCGGAGATGTGCACGGTCTCCTCGTCGTCGTTGGCCAGCAGGTGGGAGACTTCGTTCATGGTCTTGCTGGGCACGATGATGCGGATCTCCTTTATGGCTTCCACCGGCCGCTCCACAATGGCCAGACGGTAGCCGTCCAGCGCAACAACGGTCAGCTTATCCGGCGAAATCTCAAATAATTCACCGGTATGCGCAGGTTTTTTCTCATCCTGACTGACGGCGTACAGGGTGCGCTCAATCATATCGCGGAGCACGCCGGTCTTGATGTTCAGGGTCTCCTCGGCCCCGGTGTTGGGCAGCTCGGGGAAATCGGTGGGGTTCATGGACTGGATCTCGAACTGTGCCACACCGCTCTGGATGGTGGTCTTTCCGTTTTCGGCAGATTGGATGTTGATCTGGCCGGAAGGCATCCGGCTGACCATGCTGCTGAGCAGCTTGGCGTTCAGCACCACCTCGCCGGGCTCTTTGACATTGGCATCAATGGTGGTCACGATGCCCATTTCCAGGTCGTAGCCGGTCAGGGTGAGCTGGAAGCCTTCGGCTTTCAGCAGGATACCCTCCAGTACCGGGATGGTGGAGCGCAGGGTAACAGCTTTGGAAACGCCGTCAATGGCTGCACTCAGCAGGGTCTTATCGCAGATGATGTTCAATTGCGCGTCTCTCCTTATTTTGGATTCAAGTTTTGAGGTTCTTTCTCCCATAAAACAGGGACATAACCTCCAGATCTATATTGAACTTGTTGTAGTATTCGTAGTAGGGGCTGGGGAAGATGTGGAAAAGTCGGAAAATGTGTGGAATGGTGCGGCTCCATGGTTTTCCACCGGCTTGTGAATGCAGTGTGAAAGGCTTGTGGAAAGGGCTGAAGCGGCTTTTCTTTCCACGGCGGGTGTGCAAAACAGAAGTTGAATGTTGAAAACTCGGTGGAAAGAGTGGAGAACTTTGTCGTCTGACCACAATATCTTGTTCTGTTTTCCCGGATTACCCTGCATTTCTCCCCATATTTGGGGTTTTATCCCCTGTGAGAGTATGACTTTTGCCCCTGTTTTCCCGTCAGGCCTTGACGTTCTTGATGATGTCGCTGACGGTTTCGCGCAGGTGCTGGTCGTTCTTCATGTCCCGCTCCATGGTCTTGAGGGAGTAGACGATGGTGGAGTGGTCGCGGCCCGAGAACTCCCGGCCGATTTCCTCCATGCTCATGCCGGTGACCTCGCGCAGGATATAAATCGCCACGCGGCGGGCGGATGCAACGTTGGCGTTCCGCTTGGTGCCCCGGATGTCGGCAGGGGAGACGTTGAAGGTGCGGGAGACCTCGCCCACGATCTTCTCGATGGTCACGGGCACGGGCTGGGTCTCGTTGAGGATGTCCTTGATGGCATTCTGTGCCACGCTGATGACAGGCTGGATGCCCTCCAGCATGTAGTAGGCGTTCAGCTTTTTCACTGCGCCCTCCAGCTGGCGGATGTTGTTTTTCAGGTGGTTGGCGATGAATTCCGCCACGTCCTCGGGCAGATCCAGGTGGAGCAGCTCGGCCTTACGCTTGACGATGGCCACGCGGGTCTCGAAATCAGGCGGCTGGACATCGGCGGTCAGGCCCCACTCAAAGCGGGTGCGCAGGCGCTCTTCCAGGCTCTTGATCTCCTTGGCCGGGCGATCAGAGGCGATCACGATCTGCTTGTGGGCATCGTGCAGGGAGTTGAAGGTGTGGAAAAACTCCTCCTGGGTGGACTCCTTGCCGGCGATGAACTGGATATCGTCCACCAGCAGCAGGTCGGCCACGCGGTACTTCATCCGGAAGTCCTCGGTGCTGCCGGCGCGGATGGCGGCGATCAGCTCGTTGGTGAACTGCTCGCAGGTAACGTACATGATAACGAAATCGGGGTGGGTGCGCTTGATCTCGGTCTGGATGGCCGTGAGCAGATGGGTCTTGCCCAGACCGGAGCCGCCGTAGATGAACAACGGGTTATAGGCTCCGGAGGGGTTGGCTGCAACCGCCTGCGCCGCAGCAAACGCAAACTGGTTGGAGGGACCCTTGATGAAGTTCTCGAAGGTGAACTCGTAATTGCCCTGGGGCGAGGCGGGGTTTGCCTCGTACTGCTGGGCCAGCACCACCTCATGGGGCGGGGTGCTGGGCACCACCAGCGTAATGTCCACGTCAAAGCCCAGCACGGTCTTAAAGGCCTCTTTCAGCAGGCCGAGGTAACGGTCGGTGACGATCTTGCAGATGAAATCGTTGCGCACCGACAGGGTGATATGGCTCGAGTCCTCAAAGCTGATGGGCTCAAGTCCGTCGATGTAGAGATTATAGGTCGGCTCGGCCATCTGCGTTTTGCAGTATGCCTGGGCGGCCTCTAAAACGTCCTTGAAAGAATCCATAAAACATCCACTCCATTGAATTGGTCGAAGTTTTCAACAATGCTGCTGATACCCCGTTAGTATACCACAAAAATCTCCCTGCGTCTATATTCTATAATGTAATTTATAATACATAAGAAAAGACGCTCCATCGTGCCCTCGCGGCTCTTGTGTCCAAGGCGGTTTTTGGCCACAAGATATGGTGGAAGAAAAGTTTTCCACGGAGAACCGGTGAAAAAGTTGAAAGCTTTTTCACAAAGAAATTTGAAAAAAGTTTGCTGGAAAGTAAAAAAAATGCTTGACAGAAGGGGATAGTGTGCGATATACTGTTGAATTGCAAGCCTGTCCCCAATTTGGGACCAGAAATACCCCATTACCGGGGACGAGTTTTTACGGAGGATACAACCATGAAGAGAACTTTTCAGCCCAAGAAGCGTCATCGCAAGGAAGTTCATGGCTTTCTGACCCGCATGAGCACCAAGAACGGCCGCAAGGTCATCAATGCTCGCCGTGCTAAGGGCCGCAAGAGCCTGACCGTCTGATCCCGCTTTGCCAGGGATCCGGCGCAGAATTGAACATGCGCACAAAAGACTGCTGATCCTGAATTGGCGGTCTTTTTCTTATTTTGGACGTTCTGCGCGCGGAATGACTAAAAATTTGGCAAAAGATTTGGCACAAAAAACGCCCGGACAGCCTTTTCATGTCGGCGTTTTTTTGCTATACTGAATTTTGAACTTTGCCTTTAGGGAAGTTCTGCGATTTTTTAACCGAAAAGGAGGCGACGGAGCAGTGCGCTATCGTCCCATCCGCCGCAACAGCGAGTTTGGCCGCGTGTATGCCCGCGGCAAGTCCTATGTGAACCCGGCGCTGGTGCTGTATGTGCTCAAGACCCGCGGCAAAAAGACCCGCGTGGGCCTGACAGCCACCAAAAAGATCGGCCATGCCGTCCAACGCAACCGCGCCCGCCGCGTGATGAAGGCTGCCATTGATGAGCATCTGGATCAGAACATCGGCGGCTATGATCTGGTGTTTGTGGCCCGGGGCATGACCCCCCGCCTGAAGAGCTGGCAGCTCAGCGAAGTGGTGGCCAGGCTCTTTGCCCAGGCTGGCCTGCCCGACAAGGCAAAGCAGCCGGGCGCAAAGCCCCCTGCCACGGTCCCGCCCGCAGACCGGGCCGCAAAACAGTGAATCCCGTCTCCCGCGTCTGCCGGAGCGCGCTCTGTGCGCCCATCCGGTTCTACCAGCGCTTTATCAGCCCGGGGCTGGGCCGCAACTGCCGCTTTACCCCCACCTGCAGCCAGTATGGCATAGAAGCCATCCAGACCCATGGCTGCATCAAGGGCTTGCTGCTCACCGCATGGCGCATCGCCCGGTGCAACCCGCTTGGCCGGTGGGGCTTTGACCCGGTGCCGCCCAAAGGCCGCTGGGTGAGCCCGGAGCGGAGACTGTCCCCGGCAAAGCTGTTCCGGGGGCGGCACGGTTAAGCAGCGTGCTTATGATACACGGCTCCTTTGTACAACCTCTCCGTCATTGCTTCGCAATGCCACCTCCCCTGGTAGGGGAGGCTTTGGCAGCCCGATCCAGTTGACGGTTTTGCCAAGGGCTCCCCTATTAGGGGAGCTGGCAACGCCGCAGGCGTTGACTGAGAGGTTTAATCCGTTCTTATGCTTCTTGTGACGCTCCGCACTGTGGGCGGGGTGTCCTTCTCATAAAAATCTAAACGTCCCGCACCACAGGCGGGGCAGAATGGACGAAACTATGAATCCTTTGTACATCCTGGGCTGGCCCTTGGGCTATGTAATGGAGTGGATCTACAAGCTGATCCCCAACTACGGCTGGGACATCATCCTGTTCACCCTGCTCATCACCGTGATCAAGATCCCCCTCCAGCTCAACCAGCAGAAGAGTATGGCCCGCATGAGCGCTTTCCAGCCCATGGTGGCCGAGATCCAGAAAAAGTACCGCGACAAGCCCGAAAAGCAGCAGGAAGAGCTGATGAAGCTGCAGGAGCAGGGCTACAAGCCCACCGCAGGCTGTATGCCCATGCTGGTCAACTTCCTGGTCATGTTCGGTGTTATCGAGGTGGTGTACCGCCCGCTGCAGCGCATCTTCCACGTTGGTGCCGATGCCCTGACCGCCGCAGGTGAGGCCCTGACTGCCATGGGCATCAGCTTTACCACCGTGACCCGCGACACCAACATCATTGCACAGGTCATTGCAGGCGAGGGCACCGTTTCCTCCTGCTTCACCCCGGATCAGGTGGCTACCATCACCGAGTTCGGCCAGCACATGGATTTCTTTGGCATCGACCTGACCCGTGTGCCCCAGTACAGCCTGGCTGCAGAGAACCTGCCCCTGCTGATCCTCCCGGTCCTGGCAATCGTGACCATGTTCCTGTCCACCCACATCAGCATGAAGGCCAGCGGCCAGGAGATGCAGGGCAGCATGAAGCTGACCATGTATATGATGCCGCTGATGTACGTCTTCTTCTGCTTCACCGTGCCCAGCGCTTTCTCTCTGTACTACGTTGTTTCCAACATCCTGATGACCGTGCAGAGCCTGTTGATGAAGAAGATCTACGACCCTGAGAAGATGAAGGCAGAGGTCGCCGCCGAGATGGCTGCCCGCAAGAAGGAGCAGAAGCGCGGTGTAAAGAGCACCACCATCAAGGTCACGGATGAAAAGACCGGCGAGGTCGTGGAGAAAAATATCTCCGCCAGCGAAATGAACAAGCGCCGCCTGGAGTATGCCCGCAAGCTGGATGAGGAGCGCTATAAGGACGAGCGCACCGTTCCGCTGAGCGAGCTGGAAAACAAGAAGGAGGATTGACGGTTATGATCCGTACTCAGGAAGCGACCGGCAAGACGGTCGATGAAGCCCGCGCAAAAGCCTGCGCCCTGCTGGGCGTGCAGGCCGACGACCTGAATGTGAGCTATGAAGTGCTCGAAATGCCCCAGAAAACCGGTTTTCTGGGCCTGAAGACCACCCCTGCCAAGGTGCGTGTGAGCGTGGAAGAGCCCGATGCCCCGGCCGCTCCCGTGGTGGAGGAGAAGGTGGAGCCTGAGGTGAAGTCTGTTGCGGAGGAAGCTCCCGCTGAGGAACCCAAGGCCGAAGAGCCTGCCGCTGCCCCTGTGGCAGAGGAGGCCGCTCCCGTTGAGGAGACTGCTGACACCGCCGCAGAGGGTGAGGAGCCGGAAGTTCCCATCAACATCGAAGAGAACGCCAAGGTCAAGGCCGCTGTGGACTACCTGAAGGAAGTCATTGCCCTGATGGGCGTGGAGAATGTCACCTTCAGCGCCGTGCAGAAGGGCGAGGCCACCATCATCCGTCTGGATGGTGAGAAGCTGGGTGCTCTGATCGGCCGCCGCGGCGAGACCATGGAGAGCCTGTCCTATCTGGCAAGCCTGGTGGCCAACCGCCTGGAAGGCGATTACATCAAGCTGGGCCTGGATGTGGCCGGCTACCGCGACAAGCGTGAGAATGACCTGACCGTGCTGGCACAGCGCATTGGCAACAAGGTGCGCAAGACCGGCCGCAGCTTTGCCATGGAGCCCATGAACCCCTACGAGCGCCGCATCATCCACTCTGCCATCGGCAAGATGGAGGGTGTGCGCAGCGAGAGCAAGGGGGAGGGCCGTGACCGCCGTGTGGTCATCTACTCCACTGCTCCCGATGCCCAGACCGACAACACCTATGGCGAGCGCCGCCCGCGGGGCAATGGCCGCCGCCCCGGCGGCAACCGCAATGGCGGCTTCCGCGGCGGACGCGGCAGCAGCCCCCGGAATGGAGGTCCCCGCAATGGCCGCCCCGCAGGCAGCCGCGGTCCCCGTCCTTCCAGCGTGCCCGAGCGCACCTATGCTCCCCGTGACGCAGAAACTGCCGCACCCGTGGCACCCAAGCGCACCGAGCGCGTGGATGATTTTGCCGATTTCAGCTTCGGCAAGATCGAGCTGTAAACTCCGCTGAGTTTTGCACAATGCTGCCCCCTTCCGGTGGAAAACTGGAAGGGGGCTTTTTGTCTCTTTCCTTTTTCGTCGCTTCGTGATACAATAATTCTGATTTGAGAGCGGAGGGAGAGCACCAACATGGAACATTCAACGATCGCGGCCATTGCAACCGCGCCCGGCGCAGGCGGCATTGCCGTGGTGCGTCTTTCCGGCCCGGAGAGCTATGCCGTGGCGGCAAAGGTGTTCCACCCGGCCAACCCGGCAAAGCGGGTAGAAGATGCCAAGGGCTACACCGCGCTGTTTGGGCATTTCATGGAAGGGGAGGAGGCCTTTGACGAGGGCGTGGCCCTCTTCTTCCGGGCTCCCCACAGCTACACCGGCGAGGATGTGGTGGAGCTTTCCTGCCACGGCGGCAGTGCGGTGGCCCGGCGGTTGGTGGAAAGCTGCATCGCAGCCGGTGCCGCTCCCGCCGCCCCCGGTGAGTACACCCGCCGCGCCTTCCTCAACGGCAAGCTGGGGCTGACCCAGGCCGAGGCCGTTATGGACCTGATCTCTGCCGATGGCCGACAGGGTGCGGCGCTGGCCAATGCCTCCCTGAACGGCGCGCTGGCGAAGAAGATCGGGGCTGAAAAGGATGCCCTGACCGCCCTGCAGGCCCATCTGACTGCCTGGGTGGATTTCCCCGAGGAGGACGTTCCCGCGCTGGAGGATGCTCAGCTGGTATCCACCCTGACTGCCGTGAAGGGAGAGCTGGACACCCTCATCCGGAATTACGATGCCGGTGCTGTCCTGCGGGAGGGTGTGGACTGTGCCATCGTGGGGCGGCCCAATGCGGGCAAGTCCACTCTGCTCAACCTGCTGGCCGGGTTCGATCGGGCCATCGTCACCCCCGTGGCGGGCACCACCCGGGATGTGGTGGAGCAGGCCGTCCGGCTGGGGGACATCCGGCTGAACCTGTTCGACACGGCCGGTCTGCGGGAGACCGAGGATGCGATCGAGGCCGAGGGCATCCGCCGCAGCTGGAAAAAGCTGGAAGAGGCGGGGCTGATCCTGGCGGTGTTCGATGGCTCTGAGCCCCTGACCCGGGAGGATCTTGCGTTGGCGCAGCGGTGCGCTGGTCGCCCGGCCATTGCACTGGTCAACAAAGAGGACAAGCCCACTCAGTTTGACGCAGAGATCATTGCAGGCGATTTTGCCATTGTGATCCCGGTCTGCTGCCAGGAAGAGGGGAGCCGCAGGGTGATCGCCGCTGCCGTTGCCCGCCTGCTGGGCACCAACAACATCGACCCCCACGCTGCCAGCCTCTCGGGCCAGCGCCAGCTTGCCGCCGCCACCCGTGCGCGGGATGCAGTGGCCGGTGCGCTGGATGCGGTCAGCGGCGGGTTCGGGCTGGATGCCGTATCGGTCTGTGTGGACGATGCGTTGGCTGCCCTCTGTGACCTCACCGGCGAAAATGCGTCGGAGAATGTCATCAATGAAGTGTTTGAGCGGTTCTGTGTGGGGAAGTAATGAGGAATGTTCTCTTTTGCGTGCCAAAAGAGAACCAGAAAAGCACCCGCTACTTTCGAAGCGCGGGAGGCACGAACTAGGGGCTGCTCGCCCCTAGTAACCCCAAAGAAGTGAGCTCCAAACAAAAATGCTGGAGATTCGCGCTCCCGCGCGAAGATCTCTTAACCGCATTTTTGCTTTCCACCGATTTGAAGTCGCTGCGCGACGGGCTGTGTAGATACAGTTTCGATTGTTCCATTGACAATAGAGGGAATCCGAAAAAGTTATGAACCATTTAGGAGATTATGATGTGATCGTAATAGGCGCGGGCCACGCTGGCATTGAAGCGGCCCACGCTGCTGCCACGCTGGGTGCCAAAACGGCGGTGTTTACCATGAGCCTGGATGCCATTGGCAACATGCCCTGCAATCCCAGCATCGGCGGAACTGCAAAAGGAACGCTGGTACGCGAATTGGATGCGCTGGGCGGTGTGATGGGCCTTGCGGCGGATGCCACCTACCTGCAGAGCCGGATGCTGAACAAGGGCAAAGGCCCTGCCGTTCATGCCCTGCGCGTTCAGACCGACCGCAAGCGCTACCACGAATATATGAAGCACGCCCTTGAACTCACGCCCGGCCTTGCCATCCATCAGGCCGAGGTGGTGGGCATTGAGGTGGAGAACGGCCATGTCAAGGGCGTTGTGACCCAGCTGAACGGGGAGTACAGCGCAAAGTGTGTGGTCATTGCCACGGGCACCAATCTGGGTGGAAAGATTTTTGTCGGTGATGCGTGGTATGCTTCCGGCCCTGACGGGATGCACGCCGCCAATGCCCTGACCGAGAGCCTGAAAGCCGCCGGTCTGCCCCTGCGTCGGTTCAAGACCGGTACCCCTGCCCGTGTCCACCGGAGAAGCATCGACTTCTCCAAGCTGGAATGCCAGCCTGGCGACCCGGACAGCGAGCTGCAGCCCTTCAGCTTTCTGACGGATGCACCCATGCACAACAAGGTCGAGTGCTGGATCGCCTATACCAACCCCGAGACCCACCGGATCATTCTGGACAACATCCAGCGCAGCCCGCTCTATGGCGGCATGATCGAGGGGGTTGGCCCCCGGTACTGCCCCTCCATTGAGGATAAGGTGGTGCGCTTTGCGGGCAAGGACCGGCACCCCATCTTTGTGGAGCCCTGCGGCGAGAACACAGAGGAGATGTATCTGCAGGGTGCGTCCAGCAGCCTGCCTGAGGATGTGCAGAACGCCTTTTACCGGAGCATTCAGGGCTTTGAACACATTGAGATCATGCGCCCGGCCTACGCCATCGAGTATGACTGCGTAGATCCGACCAGCCTGGAAGCCACGCTGGAGAGCAAGGTGGTGCGGGGCCTGTATGGCGCGGGCCAGTTCAACGGTACCTCCGGCTACGAGGAAGCCGCCGCACAGGGTCTGCTGGCCGGTCTGAACGCTGCCCGCGGTGCAAAAGGGGAGAGCCAGCTGATCCTGGAGCGCCAGACCAGCTATCTGGGTACGCTGGTGGATGACCTTGTCACCAAGGGGGTCATGGACCCTTACCGCATGATGACCAGCCGGAGCGAGTACCGCTTGACCCTGCGGCAGGACAACGCCGATCAGCGGCTGACCCCCATTGGCCGGGAGTATGGTCTGGTGCAGGATGACCGCTGGGCAAAATACCAGCACACCCAGAGTATTCTGGAAGCGGAGCGCCGCCGTCTGCACGAGACCCATCTGCGCACCGCTGACCTGCGCGCTGCCATGGAAGCAGCCGGGCTGACCCCTGCCGCGGAGGGCGGCATTGCCGAAGAATTGCTCCGCCGCCCCGAGATCAGCTATCCGCTTTTGGCGGGTGTGATCGGCTGGGGCGAGGGCATCACCCCCATGCTGGCCGAGCGGCTGGAGACCGAGATCAAGTACGCAGGCTACATTGCCCGGCAGGATCGGATGATCCGTGACGTGGCCCGCCACGAAAAAACCCTGATTCCCGCAGATTTTGAGTATGCTGACCTGACCGGCCTGACGCTGGAGGCCCGTGAGAAGCTGACCCGCATCCGCCCGAAGAATCTGGGGCAGGCGGGGCGCATCCCCGGCGTTTCGCCCTCCGATGTGGCGCAGCTGAGTATTGCGCTGGCTGCTGCAAAACGATAAATGGGGTCGCCCTCTCCGTCAGTGCTTTGCACTGCCACCTCTCCCAAAGGGAGAGGCTCTGGCGGTTTGATCAGAACGTAGAATCAACCCTGCCAATGGCTCCCCCTTTGGGGGAGCTGGACGCGAAGCGGCCTGAGAGGGCGAGGATGGTAAGAAAGAAGGGTTACTTTATGGAATTGGTTCTATACAAAGGCCGCCCTGCCGATTGTACGGGCCGACTTGAAAAAGAGATCCGTACCTATGATCTGCTGGACGCGCTGGGGCTGGAGTACTGGCGCACTGACCATGCCTTTCTGCGGGCCGACACCATGGAGGACTGCATGGTCATTGATGACTGCCTGGGTGCCACGGTCTGCAAGAACCTGTTCCTTTGCAACCGGCAGAAAACGAACTTCTATCTGCTGATGATGCCGGGGGACAAGCCCTTCAAGACAAAGGAGCTCTCCCATCAGCTGGGCATTTCCCGCCTGAGCTTTGCCTCCCCGGAGGATATGGAGCAGTATCTGGATTGTACGCCGGGCTCCTCGTCTGTTATGGGCTGGCGAACGACAAGGAAAACAAAGTTCAGCTTCTCATGGATGAGGATGTGGTCAAGGGGAAGTTTCTGGGATGCCACCCCTGCATCAACACCTCCTCGCTCAAGCTGTACACAAAGGATGTTCTGGAAAAGTTCCTGCCGGCGGTACACCATGAGCCTGTTTATGTTGTTTTGAATGGAGACTGAGTTCTCTTTTGCGTGCCAAAGGAGAACCAGAAAAGCACCCGCTACTTTCGAGGCGCGGGAGGCACGAACCAGGGGCTGCTCGCCCCTGGTGACCCCAAAGAAGAAGGCTTCAAACAAAAATGCTGGAGATTCGTGCATTCGCACGAAAATCTCTTGACCGCATTTTTGTTCTGCGCCGATTTAAAATCGAGAACGAGAGGTGCGAAATGATCGATAAAGCGAGACTGGAACAAAAATGTTCCATGTGGAACATTGCGCTGACCGGAGACCAGCTGGACCAGCTGGATGCCTTTGCGCGGATTCTGGTGGACTACAACCAGAAGGTCAATCTGACCGCCATCACCGACCCGGAGGGCATTGAGGACAAGCACTTCCTCGACAGCCTGCTGTTTGCCAGCCAGCCCGAGGTAGCAGGGAAGATGGTGGACGTGGGTGCCGGTGCCGGATTCCCGGGCATTGTGACCAAGATCTACAAGCCCGAGCTGGAGCTGACCCTGATGGAGCCCACCGGCAAGCGGGTGGAGTTCTTGAAGTATGCCTGCGCTCAGCTGGGCCTGACCGGGGTGGAGTTTGCCAAGGAGCGCGCTGAGGAAGCCGCCCGCAAAGCATGGCGGGAGCAGTTTGATCTGGCCTCTGCCCGTGCGGTGGCGGCTCTGCCCATGCTGGCCGAGTACTGCTTACCGCTGGTCAAGGTGGGTGGCAGCTTCCTTGCCATGAAAGGCGCATCCGGCGAGGAGGAGCTGGCTGCGGCCCGCGGTGCCATCCGGAAGCTGGGTGGAGAGTATAAGGAGACCCGCACCCTGCATCTGCCGGGCGGCGATACCCGCACCCTCATCCTCTGCAAAAAGATTTCGCAAACTCCGACAGCCTACCCCAGAAACGGTGGAAAGATCGCAAAGTCTCCGCTGAAATAACGCAAAACCGCAAGATAAATGCCAAGCCCTGCCGAACGATTCTTCTGGCAGGGCTTTTTGATTTCTGGTACACTGGAACTGCAATGAGTGAGTTTTCCACCGTTTCCCGGGAAACAGTGGAAAACTGTGTCACATTTCAGCGAAAGGGGAAAGAATCATGTTTGAATGGAAGAAATCTGCCGGAAAGATCTACACCCTGCCTGTGGAAAGCATCCGCCCCTCGCCGTTTCAGGCTCGGACAGTTTTTGATGAAAAGGAGCTGGCGGGGCTGGCTCAGAGCATCCGGGAAAACGGTCTGCTTCAGCCCATCTCGGTGCGGAAGGTCGAGGGTGGTTACGAGCTGGTGGCAGGGGAGCGGCGGCTCCGTGCCTGCAAGCTGGCCAGGATGGAGACCATTCCGGCCATCCTCTGTGACTGCGGCGACCAGCGGACTGCGGCGCTGGGTCTGCTGGAAAACATCCAGCGGGAAGACCTGAACCCCTTTGAGCAGGCACAAGGGCTGCGGGATGTGATCGCCCTTTGGGACTGCACCCAGGCCGAGGCGGCCAAGCGGCTGGGCATGGCACAGCCCACCCTTGCCAACAAGCTGCGGCTGCTGCAGCTGACCACCGACCAAAGGCAGTTCGTGCTGGACAATGGCCTGACCGAGCGCCACGCCCGGGCTGTCCTGCGCCTGCCCGAGAACCGGCGGAGCGAAGCCCTTATCACCATTGCCAAGCGGCGGATGAATGCCCGGCAGACCGACCTGTACATTGAGCAGGTGCTCAATGCCGCCGCCCCGGGCAGACACCGCATCTCCATGGTCAAGGATGTGCGCATCTTTGTCAACACCATCGACCATGCCATCCGGCTGATGACGGACAACGGTGTGCCAGCTACGGCCCACAGGGAAGAGCGGGACGGCTATATCGAATACACGGTGCGCATCCCAACCGCAGCCGCGCAAAGATAAAACGCATCGCAATTTTCACAAAAAATGCAATTCCACAGGGTTTTTACGCAAAATAATCGGGAAACAGGTTCAAAAAGCCGCGCTGATGTGCTATACTAGTCTTTAAAGGGGCTTTGCTGGCGGGAAAACAGCGGGGCCCGGCCTCGAATGTTCCACGTGGAACAAATAATTTTCCCGGGAGGAAACAAAGAGCGTGGCTAAAATCGTTGCAATTGCAAACCAAAAAGGCGGCGTGGGCAAGACCACCACGGCCGTGAACCTTTCGTCCTGCGTTGCGGCTCTGGGCAAAAAGACGCTCATCGTCGATCTGGACCCGCAGGGCAATACCACCACCGGTTACGGCATTCCCAAGCGGAGTGTCGATGTGGGTACTTATGAGCTGCTGATCGGTGAGGCGGAGGCAAAGGATGCCATCCGCAAGACCGAGTTCCGCACCGATGTCATCGGTTCCAACACCCGGCTTGCGGGTGCGGGTCTGGAAATGATCGATCTGCCGGGCCGCGAAAGCCGCCTGCGCAAGGCGCTGGCCTCGGTGCAGAAGGACTACGACTTCATCTTTGTGGACTGCCCGCCCAGCCTGGATCTGCTCACCCTGAACGGTCTGTGCGCCTGCGACAGCGTACTTATCCCCATCCAGTGTGAGTATTACGCACTGGAGGGCCTGTCGGAGCTCATCAGCACCCTCAAGACCATCCGCAAGAAGTACAACCCCTATCTGGACATCGAGGGCGTGGTGTTCACCATGTTCTCCGGGCGGTTCAACCTGACGCTGCAGGTGGTGGATCAGGTCAAAAAGTATTTTGGCACCAAGGTCTACAAGACCACCATCCCGCGCACCATCCGCATCTCGGAAGCGCCCAGCTACGGCCAGCCCATCAATTTCTATGAGCCCAAGGGCAAGGGCAGCGAGGCCTATATGGATCTCGCCATTGAGTTCGTAAAGAACAACCGCCCGCATGAACCGGCACGCCGCCGCACAAAAGGGAACAGTGCCCCCGCCGAGCAGAAAAGCGCACTGGAACAAGTGAAGCGGGGGGAAGCGTAACCTATGGCAAAAAAAAGAGGAGGACTGGGCCGGGGCCTGGAAAGTCTGTTTGAGGATACAGCCCCCAGCTTTGAGTCCGATAACCGGATCGAGACGCTGCCCCTGCGGGAGATCGAGCCGGACCCGGCTCAGCCCCGCAAGACCTTTGATGAGGAAACGCTGGCAGAGCTGGCGGCCAGCATCTCAGAGCATGGTTTGCTGCAGCCCATCGCGGTGCGGCCCCACGGGGTGGACCGCTATCTCATCGTGGCCGGTGAGCGCCGCTGGCGTGCCTGCCGGATGGCGGGCCTGACCGAGGCACCCGTCGTCGTGAAAGATGTCACGGATGAGCAGGCCATGGAGCTGGCGCTGGTGGAAAACCTTCAGCGCGAGGATCTGGACCCGGTGGAAGAAGCACTGGGCATCCGGGAGCTGATGACCCGCTGTGACCTGACCCAGGAGCAGGCCGCCCGCAAACTGGGCAAGAGCCGCAGTGCGCTGGCCAACAGCCTGCGTCTGCTCAACCTGCCCGAAACGGTGCTGGAGCTGCTGAAGGGCGGTTTCCTCACCACCGGCCACGCAAAGGTGGTGCTGGGCCTGCCCACTCCGGAGCTGCAGGAGCAGGCGGCACAGATCATTGCCGACCATGAGCTGAATGTCCGGCAGGCAGAGGCCCTGTGCAAAAAGCTGGCCAAGCCCCCCAAAGAGCCTGTGGAGCCCGCCCCGCGCGGCACCCTGCCTGTGGAGGTGGAGGAGAGCCTGAAGCAGGCGCTGGGCAGTGAGGTCAATGTGGCCTACCACGATGGCAAGGGCAAGCTGACCGTCCACTTCTACTCGGATGAGCAGCTGAAGGCTTTTGCAAACTTATTAGGGCAATATCAGGTTGAGGATTAAACCTCTCCGTCATGGTTGTTGCCCAGTAGGAGAGGCCATGGCAGCCGATGGAAGCTTTTCGGATACGCCAGAGGCTCCCCTACTAGGGGAGCTGGCGGGCGCAAGCCCGACTGAGAGGTTGTACGAAGGCAAGCCTGCCCGAGAAGAAAAACATAGCGATCTAAGGCGGCACGCCGCCTTTGAACGGCATGGGAACGGGCCCACCCGCCCCATGCGAACCGAAATAGAGTAAGGAGAGTAAATCATGCTTGATATCAAATTTGTCCGTGACAACCCGGATGCTGTCAAGGAAAACATCAAGAAGAAGTTCCAGGATGCCAAGCTCCCTCTGGTGGATGAAGTCATCGAGAAGGACGCAAAGTACCGCGAGTGCCTGAAGGAAGTTGAGAGCCTGAAGGCTGCCCGCAACAAGCTGAGCAAGGCCAACGGCCCCCTGTTCGGTCAGCTGAAGAAGTGCACCGATGAGGCCCAGAAGGCCCAGCTGCAGGCACAGATCGATGCCAACAATGCCGCCGTCAAGGCCGACGCGGACAAGATGGCAGAGCTGGAAGCCGAGGAAGCCAAGCTGGCTGACCGCATCCAGGAGATCATGTACACCATCCCCCAGATGATCGACCCCAGCGTGCCCATCGGCCCCGATGACACCTACAACGTGGAGGCTCAGCGCTTTGGCGAGCCTGTGGTGCCCGATTTCCCCATCCCGTACCACACCGAGATCATGGAGAGCTTTGACGGCATCGATATGGACGCTGCTGGCCGCGTTGCCGGCAATGGCTTCTACTACCTGCTGGGCAACATTGCCCGCCTGCACGAGGCTGTGCTGGCTTATGCCCGCGACTTTATGATCGACAAGGGCTTCACCTATGTCATTCCTCCCTTTATGATGCACGGCAACGTGGTGCAGGGCGTGATGTCCTTCCCCGAAATGGATGCCATGATGTACAAGATCGAGGGCGAGGATCTGTACCTGATCGGTACCAGTGAGCACACCATGATCGGCCGCTTCATCGACCAGACCCTGGACGAGGCAACTCTGCCCCTGACCCTGACCTCCTACAGCCCCTGCTTCCGCAAGGAGAAGGGCGCACACGGCATCGAGGAGCGCGGCATCTACCGCATCCATCAGTTCGAGAAGCAGGAGATGATCGTGGTCTGCCGTCCCGAGGAGAGCGCCGACTGGTACGAGAAGCTCTGGAAGAACTCTGTGGAGCTGTTCCGCAGCATGGAGATCCCCGTGCGCCAGCTGAACTGCTGCTCCGGCGATCTGGCTGACCTGAAGGTCAAGAGCTGCGATATCGAGGCCTGGAGCCCCCGCCAGCAGAAGTACTTCGAGGTCTGCTCCTGCTCCAACCTGGGCGATGCACAGGCACGCCGCCTGCACATCCGCATCAAGGGCAAGGACGGCAAGACCTATCTGGCTCATACCCTGAACAACACCTGCGTGGCACCTCCGCGTATGCTGATCGCCTTCCTGGAGAACCATCTGCAGGCCGACGGCAGCGTGACCATCCCCGAAGTGCTGCAGCCGTATATGGGCGGGCTGAAGGTTATGGTCCCCACCAATAAGAAGGACTAAAACTGCGCCGGGTTTTCCACAACCGGACAGAAAAAGGTTGAAAAAAGCACCGCTTTCCGCACAGGGAAGCGGTGCTTTTTGCGTGGGAAGCGGGAGCACCTGAGAGGGTTTTTGCTGCAAAACTGACAAGAAAACATGTATTTCAACGCACCTATGTAAATAAATTAAGAATCTCAAAAAACTGCAAATTTTTTTGAAAATATGTGTTGACAAAAGGGGCATCTATGGATATAATAATAAAGCACCGTTCGAGTGCAAGTTAAATATGTGGCGGTATAGCTCAGTTGGCTAGAGCATTCGGTTCATACCCGAAGTGTCACCGGTTCAAATCCAGTTACCGCTACCACGTTACAGAGTTTCGCTAAGATAAGGGGGACGGTCGTCCGCAGTAGTGGATGATGGATGTCGGAGGTTTTAGCGAAGCTCTGTGTTTTTGAGGCCCGTTGGTCAAGCGGTTAAGACACGGCCCTTTCACGGCTGTAACATGGGTTCGATTCCCGTACGGGTCACCAAATGTAGTCCTTGATTTTTAACGAAAATTCGTTAGAAATTGAGGACTTTTTCTTTTACCATTTGACGTGTACCACAATCGTACCACACTTTCAGAAAAAATCAATCTTTCCAGAGGGTAGAAGCGCTGCGCAAAAGCCTTTGTAGGCGCAGCACTTCTACCTTTTTTAGTTGTTCCCCGCCTAATTTTAAAACCGTGAAGTGTCGAACAGTAAAGGGGCTTTCGCGGCATATGCACATGAGCTTTCGCATTAGCCTCACTGTCCCAACGAAACGTCCGATGTGCAAAATCAATGTGTATCCCAAATTGGTCATAGAGTGGTTTCCAAACCCCCGCGACCTGTTCGCCTTGCGTGATAGAGTTCGTCGAAACAAAGGCGGTGTGTATCGGGGTATTCTGCATCAGTTTGGCCGCCTTATAGTACCACCCTGCCACATAGTCAATTTTACCGGCAGTTTTATACGGCTTGCCCTTTTCATCTACATAAATCCTGTTTTCCTCGATTATAACAACGAAAAACATTTAGTATTTTTTAGAGTATAAAATCAACCGCAAGCAGCCGAGGATAATATGAACAAGATTCTTGACCAGCTTGTGGAAGATAAATATGGTTATTCAATGCGGGATAGTGATAGTTCTACTTATGAAAAAACTGCTGGATGGGAAAAAGAGTACGTAAATGGCTTTATGGAAGAAGCAAAATCGGGAAAATACGATTTCGTCTTCGTTTGCCAAACGGAATCCGTCATAGACGAAATGGATAGGCGGAAGATTCCCTATATAATTGTCGAACCTGACAATATCGTATGGAATAAGCAAGAAGCCGAAGAGCGAGCAAAGGAAAGACAAATCATTAAGCAACAATGGTTCGGTAGGTTTGTACTTCGGAATAATTCACATATCAAGGATTTTTCAAAGTGGCTGAGCCACATGAAAGATATTTACGACGAACGAACGAGATTTGATTTTATTGCAAAGCATAATCCGGTATCGTTTTTCGTCTTAAAGCAAAACCAGTACCTTTCGGATATCATCGATGACCTGTACTGGAAAAAGCAGCATTGTGATGCATACATAGTTTAAGAAATAGTGGCAAGGATTCCCCCTCATTCATGTGGGGGAGGAATTGCCACACCTTGCTAAGTGTTGTAAAGTTGGTATACTAATAATAAAGGTGGTGACAAGCAGTGCTGATTGTAAAGAAAAATCGCGCAATAAAATACGCACAAAAATAAAAACGAGATGCAGTTTTAGGTGCTCAAGGCAGAAGAAATCATGGCACAAATCAAACAAATACAGGTAATCCAATACAACACAAACGTCAAGAATCGTAAATCAACAATCACATTGCCAATACATTTGGAGGAGAAAAGTCATGGTTGAAACAGACCCAATTCAAATTGATAAAATCCAATATAACCCATAAAGTCACAATACCCGCATGAAGAAACAGATACGGATAGAAGCGTTTATCCTGCATAGCCCCCCTCCTTTCAGCTAAAATTCATTATGTTAGTAATATGATGATACGATCCGTTCTTTAGTCATCAGACATAAACCACACGCAGTCAAAACTATTATACTCACTGGAGAAAATAGTAGCAACACCCACACATTATTCGTTTTCATAAATATCCCACATTTTAAGACAACCAGCAAAATATGAAGCAGTGTTGCAAAGATAGGAATACTCTTAAACCAGTTCATATTTCTAATCCAGAGAATCAAAACATTTATAAATGCCGAATACAATATGCTAAGGATCAGAAAATAGGTGCTTAATAACAAGATAAGGTTTGGCAGGCGAATGGAAATCATCAAAAGTAGAGGAAACAAAAGGATCAGCGTTCCAATCCATAGTGATAGCAGATTCTCCTTAACAATACTTGAGATTTTAATACCATTAGCAAGTTTCCATTCTATTCTCTTTGTGATTTTTTCTTGCTGCAACATATCCTTGCTTATTTCTCCGGCAAAAAAGATAAATAAGCACAGGTATCCATCAAGCATAAAATACTTTATATCAACACCAAATACAATGTTCTCTGAAATATCCCCAAAGTTCATCAGAAAGATCATGCCGAAGATAGCTGCTACCGCACTCATAAATATATAATTCCAGTTCAATACCCTTTTAAGGTTTAAGGTTATCAAACCCATTCGCCATCCCTCCTGATAACTGTTTCGTTGCTCATGTGCCGAGCCTTAAAGAAACTTAATAGTGCAAACATCATGCAAAGTGCAACATCAACCACAATAATCAAATAGTCAATTCCTATATGATGTTGATGGGTCACGGATGTGACGGAGTTCAGCCTGTTTGGAGAGAAGCTCTACCTGTCCCCGATTCTCGATCTGCACAGCAGCGATCTGGTCAGTTACACCATATCGGATCGTCCTGTGCTCAGCATGGTAACCACCATGCTGGACAAGGCGTTTGCAAAGATTCCGGACGGAACAAACCTGATTCTTCATTCCGATCAGGGCTGGCAGTACCAGCATAAGCAGTATCAGCGGATGCTCCGCGAGAAAGGCATCCGGCAGAGCATGAGTCGCAAGGGGAACTGTCTGGACAATGCTGTGATAGAAAATTTCTTTGGGCTGCTCAAAAGCGAGCTGACATATCTGCAAGAATTTCAGTCCATGGAACATTTCAAACAAGAACTCGTTGAATATCTGGATTACTACAACAACTGCCGCATCAAGGCAAAGCTGAAGGGCTTGCCGCCTGCAATTCACAGACAGCAAGCCCTTTCGGCAGCTTGAACAATTCTTATTAAGATTATTTGTCTAACTTTTTGGGGTCACTTCACTCGGCCCGTCTCTTCTATTAAGACTGTAATATTGCAATTTCTTCACCGAACCCTGCCATCAATGAAAATCCACAAAGAATCTGACCTGTATCGGCCGCCTGCGATTTCTATGATCCGGCAAAGATACCGCCCTCCGAATTCTGAATATGCGCTCTGATAGCTGCTTCGTGCTCTTTGCAATAAGCATAACTATTCCGCATAAAATCCTCGATACTCTGACTCTGGTACATGGCATCCAGCGTGTCCAAAATTGGTTTGCCATCCACCACCATATCGAAAAAATAGGGGTAGATGCAGCCGCCATTCTCTCTGGGGAAGTAGGGATTGATGGAACTGAGTCGTTCATCCTTCATCACAGACTCAACCACCATTTCACTCAAAATCCATTTGAGTGATGGGCGTTCATATTCATCGTAGCTGTCTCCGAACAACCTATTCCATACATGGAACCAAACAAAATGTATGATCTCGTGTATTCCACCACCGATCGCGCCTCTTTCGCTGTTCAGATAGAAAGTATCATAACAGCGTTCTTTTAGAAACCGCGGCTCAATGGGATTCAAGCTCAAATTGCACCGTATGTCGTTAAATAAGTTGGCACAATCCACGCCAAAAGCATCCGATAAAGCTGCTGTAATCTGTGGCTTACAAGCGTTCCAATGGCGAATATATAAAGCTGCCTTTTCATTGATCGTATCTTCTGACTCGGCATAAACGGCTCGCATGGTTCGCTCAATGTATTCGTTCCTTTCGGAGAAAGGTAAACTGATCGCATAGGCTTTATCAAGCTGCGGATAGAAACGGTATAGGGGTTCAGACCAAAAGGCTGATTCGGCTTCGGTCTGAAAGTCCATCATCCGCTGAATCATATAATCAACGCCCGGATTTACAAATTCAATGTCCATAGTCTTCTCCAATCAAAAGCAAAACGGATTTACCACATGCTCCGCCCCGAACACTTTTGTAGCCATTCGATACATTGCCTTGGCGTGAATGCGGTCATGCCAAATAAATCGACGAAGCACCTTGCGGAGAGACCAATCTTCTCCATAACTACCTGCGATGACTACATTTTTAAGAAAATCTCCCTTTGCTTCCAGTGCCTCAAATCCGCGTTTGCGGCACGCATAGATGCTTCCGTCATTGTCAGCATCAACATGAATCTCCGAAAAATAGTATTCGTTTACATTTTTCGTATGTGCATACATTTCATTAGCTGAGCGCGGGACTTTGCCGTAAAAGGTCTTGCGTTCGGGAGCAGCCGTTGCATTCTTATCGGGAACAGAATCATACAAGGCAAGAAAATCTTGCGCTGATTTCAGCGCAAGTGCCTTTAGCTTTCCATATTCTTCTGCTGTCAGCGGTGCTTTTTCACTTTCAAAAAGCACATCGGAATCTGCATCCCGAATTGTAAGCTCGGAGCATTTTTCTCCGACGATCACGATTTCCGCTTTGCCCTCGGCCTCCATGCCCAGCCAGCTGCAGTAAGAAACGATTTCCTGCGGCATCTTTGCCTTTGCGATTTCAAGGCTTTCGCCACGGGTATATGCACCGACAAAATTTGTGGCATAAAGCAAGGTGTCGCTGCCATTATGCTCCCATACGCAGTGAATGATCATAACACTCCTCCGATCTGAGGCTGCTTCGAAGATTTATACTCGTTGTCCGCCTTAAGGTACGCCTCCGGATTGCTGTTCATATGGAACGCAAGCCTTTTGTCTCAGTCCTCGATGACGCCGCCGCCCAGCACCTGGTCCCCGTCGTACAGATCGGAAGAGCGTCGTGTAGGGAAAG
>OIEC01000372.1_pt1 | contig 24584 bp, 22 predicted proteins | sample 1604801 | NCBI WGS metagenome assembly OIEC01 (sample SAMN01760940, study PRJEB22395) | human gut metagenome | reverse complement strand
GTTAAGCACGCCGCCAGCGTTCATCCTGAGCCAGGATCAAACTCTCGTTAAAAATCTTTAATTCCGATTTGACTCGGACTTAAAATCAAGTTCGTTCCAGTTCAAGAAAACTACTAGCTTTCTTATCCCCTTTACTGTTTTAAGGTTCGACATTAAATGTCTGTTCTGAATAATTCTCTTTAGAATTTTCAGGGTTGTTGTCTATTGTTTAATTATCAAGGTTCTTTGTCTTTGCTGTTTGAAACAGCTTATTTAGATTATCATATTCATTGACGTTTGTCAAGAACTTTTTTAATCTTTTTTCGACCAGCTTTTCGACTGTTCGACCGCTATCCTTTCGCCAAACTTTCGTTTGTCTCAAGCGACAGCTTATTAAGAATATCATAATCAGTTGTGTTTGTCAACTGTTATTTTATTCTTTTTTTCAGGAGCAATTCCTGAAGATTTCTGATTACCGTCTAGCATTGCCTGCCATTCTCTAATCAGTTAGCGCCGTCATCTGCTTCGACTCTGTTACCTCACGGCCTTGTCTAACGCGACAGCTAGATTAATATACCACAAGGGGGTTTGAATTGTCAAGATTGTTTTTATATTTTCTGCAATTCAGACAATTTAGACAATTCGAATCCTATTCACGGTTCTTCTGCAGACATTTTCACAATAACTATTGGGTTCTCTATGTGCCTATTCTATATTTGTTATCTCTATATAATTACCGCTCTCTAAATACATCTACACGCTGCCGGCTTGCACATCCATACTTTTTGAATTCAGAATTCAGAAATTCTATTTTGGACGGTGCTACTTTTATCAGATTCATCGGCTCCGGTTGCCAGTGCACAGGTGTTATTCGATTTTATGTACTGTTCGATTTCTTTCAATAATGTATCTCTGTCCATTTTTTCGTCAGATGCATCTTTAATCTTCCAGTGATTTGCTGCCCGCTCATAATCTTCATGTGTCATGATTATTCATCCTCTCTTATTTCTTTTTTATCATTTATTGATATTTACTAACACTTACTGAATATTGCTTTATCGAATACCGTTTTAACGAATCTTATCTTTAATAAACATTACTTCATAAGCATTACTTTTTTTGCATACTTTCAAAATATAATCCTTTCTATAATATAATACCTACAAGAGATCACGAAATCCGCTTCATAAGCTCGTCATAGATTTCTTTTGCCACTGCAAGCTTATATGCCAGGCGAGTCGGTTGCGGCTCCAGCTCAATATAATACGACTGTATCTCTCCCTTTACTCCAATTGCAAAATACACCTGTCCCGGAACGGAAGCATCCGGATTGGATGGATCAATATTTCCCATTGTTCCGGTAACCCCGATTCCGATATCTGCATTGTAGGCTTCTGTGCATGCCCTGGCCATGGCCTCTGCCGTTTCCTTTGAATATACCGTATAGGTATCCAGTACTTCTGCCGGAACGCCCTGCATGATCTTCGCTTCATTACAATATGTAACAAACGCCCCCTTCAGAACTGCTGATGATCCTTCTGTATCTGTGATCAGCGAAGCAATCTGCCCTGATGTTGCAGATTCCATTGTGGTGATTGTCAGATTTTTTTCGATCAGAAGCTTTGTCAGTTTTCTGTAATCATTTCTGATGTCGGCTTCATGGTATACTTTTGAATTATTTTTATAGCTCAATTCTACGCCTCCGTATTTCACACTAACTTATAAAATTTTTTCTGACGGTTAATGTTGGTAACCAATATATAGTATAACACATTAACCCTCTGCAAAAGCTACCACCAACAGCTTTTCATGCATACTTTGGTATAACAAAAAGAAGCATCTGGATCCTACTCCAAATGCTTCCTTTTCTGCTATATGATTTATAATCTTATTTTCGTTTTCTGACTGCTACACCTGCGATATCACCACTTTTCAAAACCGGAATTGTCGGATTTGCACTGTACTCTCTTGCTGCACAGACTAATTTATTGCTGCTGGTATTTTTATAATACTGGCCGCCTGACGAAACGCTATAAGATTTTTCCTCCCATGAAGTTCCGTTTACTTTTACATCTGTGATCGCGCTTACATAATCTTCAGCATTTTTAAAAGTGAATTCCCAGTCACTTCCCCAAAGATCTTTGTTGATGCTAACCTGACTCACTTCAATTTTTTTATTTCCGGCTATAGCTTTCTCTTTAAATGTAGCTGATACAGTTACGTTTTCTGCCGGCATCTTAAATGTATAAATTCCTTCTGCATTCTGGACATCAACAGATTTTCCACTTACTCCTTTTACAGTGACTGCAACTACTTCATAATTTTCGTCCGGAGTTGCTGTTACGGTAACTGTGTCACCTTCTTTTATATCTTTTGCGGCACTAAGTGTTATTTTACCATTTACTGCAGGTGTCACGTCAGCAGTATATGTCTTATTGGTTGTCTCCCCAGAATTTGAAACTACTTCCGCTTTATAAGTATCTGTATAATTTACTGTTTCTTTGGTAATTTTAACAGTCAGATCCTTGTATCCGTCTGCCGAAACCTTAACTGTCCATAATTTTCCATCTGGAACTGCCAGTTTCAATGCTTTGTAACTTCCATATGCACCCGTAGCACTGCCAACTTCCCAAATATTTGTATCACTCGAGAAACTGTTGATCGTACTTTTCTTGCATTCTTTATCATTTACAATTACTTTATTAATATTATCCATCCAGGTTGTATCTTCAAACTCCAGATTTAAAACTGTTCCTTCGTACATAAAAAATATCTTTCATATATACAAAAGAAGGAGAGTGAAAATACAGCCTCTGATATGCAATTTTTTTGGCTTTAGAGAAAAATTATGTATTATCGTTCAAATTGTAGCACAGGTACAACATATCTATAATTTTTTGTTTATCCGTCCCTCTAATGCCTAATGATTTTAAATCCACTGTTTCATCAGCTATTTCAGATAAGAACTTTTTCATATCCTCTGCTATTTCCGAACTGAGAACTTGCCTTGTATTGGCTGTGATTAACTGTGCTAATCGGAACACATCGTTTTTATGTTTCTTTATATTTTTGCTGTCAACCTGCTCTCCATTCAACTTGCGTTCTTTTAAATCCAGCCACGCTTTTGCCTTAAATGGTATCAGGCAAGTCGGACTTAATACCGGAATGCCATCAACCATCATTTGTCCGGTTTTTAGCAATTCATAATACGCTTCGTTTAGAAGGATTGCCGACAAGCTGGAGATTTCATCGTCTATCGGAAGCGGTGTGAGAACTGCATCATCTTCCAATATAATAAAATCTGGATTTCTGGAAAATATTTCTATCATATATGGATATTCTTTGCTTTTCGGAGATGTGAAACGATAAAACTGTGCATTTCCGGTACTTTTATTCAAATGCTCATATCCTGCTTCCTTGACATACTCCCAAAACTGCCTGCCAAACTCCGCTGTTATGGATTCAACAATCAATACAATATCTACATCTTTTGTAGCCCGAAACGGTAATTCTTCGTTTTCCATAATCAAATCGCAAGCTGTCCCACCGATGATGGCATATTGATTTTCAAAACCCTGAAATCTTTCCTTAAATTTTGTAAATCCGCTGACCATTACTCCTGCAACCTTCTTTCCTGCAATTCATCTACTGCTTCTTCAATTCTTTCATCGTTTGTATCTCCAAAAGATAAAACAATGGAAATATCATCAGCACTGTTATCCTCTGAAAATTGTTTCGGGCTGTATGCCCATAATTCAAGTCTTACCTGCTTATCCGGGTCTATCAATTCATCGGTTAGCAAGGTTTTATCATAATCTTTCTCACTAATTGCATAGGTAACAACTCGGCTTGGATTTAACATTGTTTTTTCAGAAAGTGCCGTTTCCCCTGCAAAGACCATATTTTCCGTAACTTGCGTCTTATCTATATATCCTGCTTTGCGGACAGGAGTCGTCAAATATACTTTTGCTTTTTCAAATAATTCATCTCGCTTATATTTTGACTCAATAAACTTATTAACACCGTCTTTTGCTACAAGAAACAAATCTGTCGTTTCCAACTGCTTCACTGCTCTGGTCAAGGTCATTGCTGTAAACGGAAGCACTTTTCCGGCTTCTGAAGTATACAATCGTTTTTTCTTACTGTACAGATAAAATAAAAACAACTGCTGCGTGGAGTAAACAAACTTACCAGTCAGCTTTTGGGGTTCTTTTTCATCAGAAAGCATTGTCCCAATGAAAGGAAGAAAGACCTGCTTATCAGTAATAAACGGTATATTATTTTCTATAAGGCTTTTTCTTCGATAATTTGATACCGTTGTAAGTTCAAATACGACTGGCACATTATCAATCTGCTGTATTTTTACAATTTGTTTTTTCAATGCCGGAAGTGTGGCAAGTTCTTCTGTTGGAGCAAGCATTATACAGCGTCTGTTTCCAATATATGCTGTATGAAAATCATAACTCCCTGCAATATAAACAGGCAAAGAATCCTGATGATTCCATGCTTCATATTTTATAGAAATCCCGAATACGCTTGTAAGCATATTTCTCATTCTCCTTTTAACTCAATTTGTTTTATTTTAACTTAGTCAATGTTATAAGTCAAGTTTTTGAGTTATTTTGAATTTATATTTCCTTTTTCCGTGACATGCTAAAGTCGCTATCATCAGAAATAAAGGCTTAGTGAATGACTTATTCTACCATACTTTTTCATTTGAGCCGAAGGTAATATCATAAGGTGTAAGCAGCTCATTGTAAACAATATTTTCCATGATATGAGTAGGTTCCTGCTGTCTAAAATTCAATCTTGCATTTCTAAGTCCCACATCTGAAAAATAGTATTTCAGATTTGCTCCCACATATTTTCTACCTTTAATATCATATCTGTCAGCTTTAGAAATCAAAAATGCCTCCACAAGATAATCTATATGGTTGGATATGGTCTTATTGCTGTAATTGGTGCCTCGTTCACTTTTAAACGTATTTGATATTTTAGTTGGGTTAGTAGGAGCTCCTATCGCAGAAGCAAGGATATCTACTAAAGTATCAATCTCATCAACATTTCGCAGCTTGTTTCGTTCTACAACATCCTTAATATAAACATTTGTGAAAATGTTTTTTAGATACTCAGCCTTTTGGCGTTCCACAGAAAACTGTAGCACCTGTGGTAAACCACCATATATCATATATTCCTCCCAAGCATCATCATAATCTCCATCGAAAGCCGCATAGAACTCTGCGAAGGACAACGGATATATTCTTATCTCATCTCCTCTGCCTCTAAATTCAGTTACAATATCGCTGGATAAAAACTTAGAGTTACTTCCAGTCACATATACATCAATATTGCTGATTCGAAGCAGGCTATTCAGCACTTCCTCAAATCGTGACATAAATTGTACTTCGTCCAAAAGCAGATAATATTTCTGGTCATCTTTCATTGCATCTTTAATATGCTGGTAACACTTCTTTGGATCTCTCAGCTCCTCATTTTCAATGCCATCCAAAGCAATCTCAATGATATGGTCATTATCTACACCACTCTCCAATAAATATTTCTTAAACAATACAAATAACAGGAATGATTTCCCACATCTCCTGATTCCCGTGATAATCTTTATCATCCCATTATCTTTTCTTATCTTTAACTGTTCAAGGTATGCATCTCTTTTAATCTCCATGATTTCAACTCCTTGTTTTTGTAAATTTACACACTTTTTGGTAATTAAATTATATCATCTAGGATTTATTTAATCAATATACATTACTATTTTATGTGTATTTTAACATTTCTATGCAGTTGATAACCAATTAACTATCTTTTCATAGAAAAGCAGGTAGTCTTTGATACTTGTTACATACATGACCACCTGCTCCAACGTGATGTAATGCGAAGAACACTTTTTTCGCCATAACGCCGGCGCAGTCGAGCAGGACGGCATTCATTCCTTTCGGGCCGTCGTCACAGGTTTTGCAATCGCCTTGCGGTAAATGATAAGGGAAATGACCGCGGAGATCACTTCCGTGATCCAAAACGCATTCCAGACGCCAACCGCTCCGAAAAACCTGCTGAGTAAAAACGCAGCCGGGATGATGACCACTACATACCGGCAAAGGGAAATCAGTAAGGAGGGAGTTCCTTTCCCAAGTCCCTCCAATGCGCCGGAAGATGTAACAGAAACCGCCGAGACGATAAACCCGGCCCCGATGATGCGTAAGGCGGTTTCCCCGGCCTGAATCGTCGCTTTTGTGTGGGTAAACAGCCCCATCAACTGTCCGGGGATCAGCAGACATATTACTGTCCCAAACACCATAATGATGCCACTCATGCACAAAACGATCTGATAAATCTGGCTGACCCGTTTGTGCTCCCCCGCGCCGTAGTTATAGCCAATCAGGGGGCGCATCCCCTGCACAATGCCATTCGCTGGCAGATAGATAAAGGTCTGCAATTTGTAATAGATTCCTAAAACCAGAATATACACTTCGGAATATGCCGTCAAAATCGCATTGAGTGCCGAAATCAAAAGAGACGGAAGCGCAAGATTCAGGGTTGCGGGAATGCCGATGGAGTATAGCTTTATTACCATCTTTTTGCCGGGCAGAATGTACTGCCTGCGGATGTGCACGCGAATTGGCCGCACAAGATAGACTACAAGGTAAATCGCAAGCGTCAGAGTCTGCCCGATGCCGGTTGCCAGTGCAGCGCCTTCGATTCCCATTTCCGGGAATAGGCCATAGCCAAAAATCAGAACGGGATCCAAGACAATGTTTGTGATGCACCCGCACATCAGGCTTATCATGGTCGTTTTCATGTTTCCTACTGCCTGGTACAATTTCTCAAACGCCATGCTGACGGTAACAATGAGTGTAAAGGCGAATGCAACGACAGAATAGCGGACGCCAAGTTCAATGACCGCTTCGGATGAAGTGAACATCCGCAGGAAAACCGGCATGATCGTAATACAGCAGACTGTCATAACAACGCCATGAATCACGGCAAGCACAAGTCCCTGCGTGGCGACCTGATCCGCTTTTTCATGATCCCCAGCGCCCAAATGAAAGGCGATTACGGCGTTGATTCCAACGCCAAATCCAATTCCAACAGCATTGATAAAATTTTGAACCGGGTAAACCAGTGATAACGCCGTCATAGCTTCCTCGCTAATCTGTGCGACGAAAAAGCTGTCGATAATGTTGTATAGAGAATTAACCAGCATGGATAAAACCATAGGCAGGGTCATGGACAAAATCAGCGGTAATATCGGTTTCTCTTTCATGAAAGTGTCGTTCATAATTCCTCCTTCGCAAAACACGTTATGAGATATTTTTGCGGCGATGCCATGCCATCATCACAAGCGCAACGAGCAAAGTGGCGGTTTCCGCAACCGGAAATGCAAGCCAGATTCCGTTCAGCTGGAACAATTTGTCCAGACACCACAGGGCAGGCACAAGGAAAAGCATTTGCCTGCATAATTGGATCGCCATGCTGGACCCTACTTTTTCTGTGGTCTGAAAATAGGTGGAAATCATCATAGAAAGGCCGCAAAACAGATAGCTTGCCGCCATGATCCGCATGGCGGAGATTCCAAAGGAGCGCATGGCTTCCGACGCCGTAAACAATCCCAGAATCTGCGCCGGAAAGAGGAGGACAGCCAACGTCCCCAGTATCATCATGCCGGTGACCAAAACAGTTCCATATCGGAAAGCTGAATGCAGCCGTTCGCTGTTGCCTGCGCCGTAGTTAAACCGCATGACAGGCAAACAGCCTTGAATCAAGCCGTTTACCGTCATAACAATCAGCTGCTGCACCTTAAAATATGCGCCGAAGAAAGCGATCGCTGTATCGGAATACGCCACCAAAAACAGATTGACAAAGGTCACCACAAACGAACTGAGGGCGTTCATGATAAAAGATGGCAGGCCAAAGGCAAAAATACGGTAGATCATCTGCTTTTTCAAATGAAAGCCTTTGATTTTCACCTGCACTTTCTGCTTTTTGCCCAGCAGTAAAGCAAATGCCAAAATCATGGACAGCAGATAGCCTGCAACGGTAGCTACCGCAGCGCCGCGGATTCCCATAGCCGGGAAAATACCAATCCCAAAAATCAGAATGGGGTCGAACACGAAGTTAACGACCACGCCCGCGATCTGGAACCACATGGGAGCGACCATGTTCCCGGTGGCCTGTATCATCTTCTGGATGGCGATATGCACCATATTGGGAATTTGCATGAAGGAGCACACACTCATATAGGCGATGCTCAGCTGATAAATTTCTTCATTATTGGTGAATGCCCGAAAATAGGGTTTCATAATCAGTAATGACATAAGGTTGAGCAAAGCACCTATTCCAAAAGCCAGTAACAATCCATGTGTGACAGTTGCATTTGCCTCATCCTGCTTTTTCTGTCCAAGATACCCTGCTATCAGCACATTCACGCCGACACCGATCCAGATAGACGCTGCATTCATCAATGTTGTAATCGGGAATGACAGAGAAACAGCGGTCAATGCATTCTCACTCAACCGCGCCACAAACGCGCTGTCTATCAGGTTATAGGAATATTGCAGGAACATGGAAATCAGCGGCGGTATCGACATTTGCCAGATGAGCTTTCCAACAGGAGCGACCGCCATTTTATTATTGGTCTGCATACTTTCCCTCCTCTCCACAAAGTGTCCGGCAGCTTCCATCCTCCGTTCTGCCAGATTTTCCAGGATGCAGACAACAAAAAAGCCACACGGCTATCACAAGATAGCTGTGTGGCAAAAAGATGACCGAATCCGGAAAAGTCCACTCAAATTTTACGCTTAATATTATAGCATTCTTTCAGGAGACTTTCAAGCATTAATCATTACGGAATTCCAGCTCTACAAGCAGCTTTACATTGACATCAGCAACATATGCATGGTATGGTACAAATAATAAGGTAGAGAGGCAACTATCACGAAGAGCAGTCCTTCATCTCTATTGATTCAAAGAACACAGGAAAGGGAAGAGTAATTTTAACTATGAAAAAGAGTCTGAGAATGACAGAGGGAAGTATCTCCCAAAAGATCATTTTTTTTGCAATTCCATTGTTTCTGGGAAATCTGTTCCAGCAATTGTATAATACTGCTGATTCCCTGATCGTAGGAAATTTTCTAGGAAGTAATGCACTGGCGGCAGTCAGTTCATCTGGAAATCTGATTTTTCTGATGGTAGGTTTTATTAACGGCATTGCCATGGGTGCAGGTGTTGTTATTGCACGATATTACGGAGCCAAAAAAAGAGACTGCCTGCAAAAGGCAATCCATACAACGGTTGCATTTGGACTTGTGGCCGGTGCTGCGCTGACAGTTTTGGGAATGCTTCTGGCACCAAAGATCCTGGTATTGATGGGAACTCCTGCTGACGTGCTCCCTGAATCTATTGTGTATTTCCGTACATATTTTGCAGGGTCTATGGGTGTTGTCATGTACAATATCTTTGTTGGAGTTCTGCAGTCGGTCGGTGATGGACGCCATCCATTGATATATCTGATTATTTCTTCCTGTGTCAATGTCGTTCTGGATATTTTCTTTATCGCAGGTCTTGACATGGGAGTCGGATCAGCAGCACTTGCAACCGCAATTTCACAGTTTGTCAGTGCACTGCTCTGTATGGTTCATCTGCTGCGTGTGGAAGAAGAATACCGTCTGGAATTGCGAGAGATTCGTTTTGACAGTTCTATGCTGAAGCAGATCATCCAGAATGGTGTACCATCCGGTTTTCAGAATTCAGTGATTGCGATCGCGAACGTCTTTGTACAGTCAAATATAAATGCATTTGGAAAAATGGCGATGGCAGGATGTGGTTCCTACTCCAAGATAGAGGGATTCGCCTTTTTGCCGGTGACCTGTTTTACAATGGCTCTGACAACCTTTGTCAGTCAGAATCTGGGTGCAAAACAGTATGACCGGGCGAAAAAGGGAGCAAGATTTGGAGTTCTCTGCTCGATTACTATTGCAGAGTTGATCGGTATTATCATATATGTGGCAGCACCGGTACTGATCACAGCGTTTAACAGAGATCCTGATGTTGTACATTATGGAGTCATGCAGTCCAGAACAATTGCGTTATTTTATTGTCTGCTGGCGTTTTCTCATTGCATCGCAGCAATACTTCGTGGATCAGGTAACGCATCCGTTCCGATGATCGTTATGCTCTGTGACTGGTGTCTGTTTCGCGTAAGCTACATTACTGTGACAGTTCGTATTCTCCCGGATATACGAGTGATTTTCTGGGCATACCCATTGACTTGGGGTATCAGCTCCGTGATTTTTCTGTATCTGTTCTTACGTGGAAAATGGGTTTACGGATTCGAGAAATCCTAATCGCTACTGGCTTCGGTGTCCTGATATAACCTCGTAAAATCCTTTCGGCCTTGGTCTGACAATTAATGGATTTAGTATTCCATATTTACTGATTCAGCCATACATCATTTTTGCTCATACTATTTTCTCCATATTATTTTTCAAACTCTGGTTTCCAGTTTGCAAACTGTACAAGCTGTTCATCCGTGCGGTGATAATATCTTTCATTCTTGTCCAGCTTTGCAATCTGTTCCATTTCTTCATCTGTTAATGCAAAATCAAAGATATCCATATTGTCCTTAATGTGTTCTGCATTTTTACTTCCAGGAATTACAACAAATCCCATCTGAGTATGCCAACGGAGAATAACCTGTGCAGGTGTTTTTCCATATTTTTTGCCAAGTCCTGCAAATACCAACTCATTCATTAATGCTGTATCTCCATGTCCCAGCGGATACCAGCTCATAAGCTTAATTCCATATTTGTCTAAAGTTACACGAAGTTCTTTCTGTGTGAAATATGGATGTGCTTCCACCTGAATAAACTGAGGTACAATTTCCCACTTTGTTTCCAACTCTTCCATATATTTTCCTTCAAAATTCGAGATACCAATGGATTTTGCTTTGCCCTCTCTATACGCTTTTTCAAGCATTCTGTATCCGGCAAGCCAGTTGCCTGCAGGCTGGTGTATATAAAGTAAATCCACATAATCAACACCAAGTCTTTCTAGAGTTTCTTCTACAGCATTCTCATTTTCATATTCACTAGCCCATATTTTTGTTGATAGAAATATATTTTTTCTGTCAATTCCACTATCCTTGATTGCTCTTCCAACTGCACGCTCATTTACATAAGCATTTGCTGTATCAATTAGGGAATATCCCATTTTTAATGCCTCTAATGTACTTGTGTAGGCATCCGCTGGTGATAACATAAAAGTTCCTAGTCCAAGCATTGGACATTCCAAATTGTTATTCAACTTCATATTTTCCATCTTTTTAGTCCTCCTGAAATTTTTCTTTATCAAGCATTTTTATTACTTTTGCCGGATTTCCAACTGCTACTGCATAATCCGGTACATCCTTTGTCACTACAGATCCAGCTCCCACAATTGCGTGTCTTCCGATACATACTCCCGGAAGTATCGTAGCTCCAGCTCCTACCCAGGCATATTCTCTTATCAGAACAGGCTTACAAGTCAGAGTACACAAATCATATGGATCATGATTATTGGAAATAAGCTGTACATTTGCAGCAATCATAGCATTGTCTTCAATCGTTATTCCACCTCTTGCCATTGCAAGAAGATTAGAATTGATAAATACATTCCTGCCAATCTTTACGCTTCCAACACATGCTCCATTAAGCGGTGGTGATATCATACTCCCATCTCCTAGGTTATTTCCAAACAATTCCTTTAATAAATGATTATATTCATCAGTAAAAGGCATTGTATGATTAATCTGAAATAATATTTTTGTCTGACGTTGCCCTTCTGTACTTTCTTTTATTGACGCAGTTCTTACATCAACACGTATTTCCTTGCATTCCATTTTTCTAACCTCTATTTCTGTATCCATCTTTCAAGTACATCTTTCGCTTGATCTACGCTGCTTCCATGTATCGCAATGCCTTTCTCAATCACTGCACCTTTTGCACTTTTTTTAATATCACTCTCCGTATTTGACAATCCGCTTCCTTCATGCGTACAGAATGGATGAATTTTCTTTCCTGTAAAATCATAACTTTCCAGAAAAGTATATACAGCCATTGGCATGGTTCCCCAGTAATTCGGGTATCCAAGATAAATTTCGTCATATTGATCTATGTCCTGTGGCAGATTTAGTATCTCTGGTCGTTTTCCTGTCTGTTTATCCTCTTTTGCCTGTGCAATGCAGGTATTATAATCAGCGGCATAGGGAATCTTTTGCTCGATTTTGAAAAGGTCTGCTCCTGTCATATCAGCTATCATTTTTGCAGCTTTCTCAGTATTGCCAATCTGAATATATTTCATGGAACCGCCAAAATAATTTTCATCTGCTCTTGAATAAAATGCTACCAGCTTTGCCATTTGTACTATTCCTCCTTTGTCCATACCAGTTTTCCTGTTTTTACTGCTTCTTCATACCGTGATATCTTATAAGAAAGCCTGTCCATAGTTTCCTCTATCTGCTCTTTTTGCTTCTGAAGAATATCCATCTGCTCATTCAACAACTCAAGTCTCGCAGGTATTGTAGAATCTCCCGCCCTAAATAGCCTTTGATATTCAATCAGACTTTCTATGGGAAGTCCTGCATTTCTCATACATACTGCAAGCTCAACCCATCTAAGATCTTCTTCCTGGTAATCCCGAATTCCTCCGGATGTTCTTGTAACTTTAGGAATCACATTAACCCTCTCATAATAACGGAGGGTATCCTGTGAAATACCATATTTTTCTGACACTTCTTTTATTGTCATATTCTTCCTCCACAATTTAAAGAAGATTTTTCACACTCTGTATCCATTCATTAATTTGTTCCTGAGGTGTCTCCAGATTACTTCCACCTGTAGAATCAAACTGTATCTGCATATCGCAAACCACATTTGCGCCTTTGCAGGCTGCTTTCATATCCTTTATTACATGCCCTGGCCAGCCACCATTTGTCATAAAAGGTACTACTGTCTTTCCGGTAAAATCCTGTTGGTGCAGAAATGTTTTTACAGCCGGAGCCATTGTGTACCACCATGTAGGTGTCCCAACTGCGATGACATCATAATCTGCAATATTGATATCCAGCGGTTTAATTTCAGGTTCGTATCCGCGCTGCACTTCATTCTGTCCCTGATTTACCACATCATCATAACTGCCAGAATATGGAACTACGGTATCTATTTTTAGAATATCGCTATCAGTCTCACTCTGCAGCATTTTTGCAATTCTTTCCGTGTTTCCATTTGACCATGAATAATATATAATCAGTAATTTCTTCATCTTTTTACCTCCTGTTTCGATTAGTATACTACTTGAAGTTAACTCCAAGTCAAGAGCTTTTGATTTTTTCTTCATAAACGCTGGTATGACGCAGACTGTGGAAGACCCAAGACTCGCTACTGGCGGTTGGTTAGACCTTACCAGACAGGCATTCCACCTGCTAGACTACTCGCCCTTATCTGGGCGCACAATTCCGATTTGACGGTAATTTCTGTTTCTCTACATCCTACAAGCCCAGATAAAACTAATATACACAGACTAAATAACAGTACTCTTTTCAAACTCATAATTTCTTTCCAAGTTCATATGCTTTTTTCATCACATCAACATGGCTTGCAGCTATATTTGCAGCATCAATTCCACCGCCACCGACCATGCCTTTCAAGGAAGCCTTTTCAAAACAGTCTACCCAGCCTTGCAGACCATTGTAGCTTTTTCAAATGCACTTTCATCATTCTCAGCGGCAGTTGCAATCATATAAATATCTCTGAATGAATAATCTGTCGAATATAAAGGATTCAATCTATCAAGAAGTGTTTTCATCTGGCCACACATCTCATAGTAATAAATTGGTGTTGCATAGACAATAACCTCCGCATCCTTTACTTTTGCCATAATATCTGCAACATCATCCTTCAGTACACACATCCCATTCCTCTGACAGGATAGACAACCGATACAATATTTGATATCTTTTCCTTTCAAAGAAAGAAGTTCCACATCATGCCCGACTTCTTTTGCTCCCTTTGCACACTCATTTGCAAGTATATCAGAATTGCTGCCTCCTCGAAGACTTGTCGATATGATCAATACTTTTTTGCCATGATTAAATTTCTCCTTTTTCAGTGTCTTTTTTAACCTTCCGTATAACTTTCGCAGGCACTCCTGCCGCAATCATATTGGCCGGAACATCTTTTGTTACAACTGCTCCGGCTGCAATGACCGAACCTTCACCAATCGTAACCCCCGGAAGAACCGTTACATTTGCTCCAAGCCACACTTTTTTTTCGATGTGAATCGGCTGAAATATCATACCTGCTCTTTTCTCGGGATCTTCCATATGATTGATCGTTGCCAATACTGCATTATGTCCAATCAGGACTCCATCCTCTATATAAATACCACCCTGATCCTGAAACTTACATCCTGCATTAATAAAAACATTTTTACCTATATGGATATTTCGCCCGCAGTCTGTATAAAACGGAGGAAACATTCCAAAACTTTCATCTATTTTTTGTCCGGTAAGTTCCGACATAAGCTGTATAATTTCTTCTTTTGTATGATATTTGTTATTCAGCTCCATCGTTATCTTTAATGCCCTTTGAGACAGCTCATGCATAACCAGATGTTCTTCACTTCCACCATCTACGATATATCCGGGCTTCATATTACTCAAATATTCTTCACACGTCATAATTAACCAACTCCGTTTTCTTTAAAAAATTTCTGAATTTTGTCAAATGGGATCACATCCGGATTATCGTATAGATCTCTCCCGGAATTGTCAGCAGTTCTTTATTAGATGTGTACTTGCTGTTCTTGATCATATTTTCATAAGCATCTTTTCCAAAATAATAGCTGTGTGCTTTTTCTCCATGAACGATAAGGACTGCACTTCTGATTTCATTACTGTACTTTAATATTGGCTGATTCATAAATGACATACATCCAATACTGTTCCAGCCATCATTTGAATTCAGGCTCCTTTTATGATAACATCTGCCTTTATAATACTCACTGTAATCTTTTACGAAGAAAGGTGCATCTTCCGGAACCGGAAGGGGAACACAACCACCGCCTCTTGAATATTCGCCTTTACGGTATTCTTCTGTCCTGAGGGTATTCAGTGACTGTTTCTTTGCATAACGTGCTTCTTCACTGTCCTCAGAATCAAAGTATCCATTCGCATTTACTCTTGTCATATCATACATGGTAGAAGCAACGGTTGCTTTTATTCTTGTATCCAACGCAGCTGCGTTAAGAGCCATTCCACCCCAGCCGCAGATTCCAATGATTCCTATTTTATCCGGATCCACATCTTCCCGAACAGAAAGGAAATCAACAGCAGCCATAAAATCTTCTGTATTAATATCTGGAGAAGCCATAAATCTTGGATAGCCTCCACTTTCCCCCGTAAAAGAAGGGTCAAATGCAATTGTTAAATATCCTCTTTCAGCCATTGTCTGTGCATATAATCCGGAACACTGTTCTTTGACTGCCCCAAATGGTCCGCTTACGGCAATCGCAGGATATTTCCCAGATGCATTTTTCGGTTTATACAAATCTGCAGCAAGTGTGATTCCATAACGATTTACAAATGTCACTTTCTTATGGTCTACTTTTTCACTCTGTGGAAAAGTTTTATCCCATTCAGATACCAGCTTTAATTTTTCTGTTTTTAACATATTTAACATCCTCCATATGCAAAATTTCTTGTAATTACACTAACAATAGTATATGATATAAATATCTTACAACCTAAAGTTAACTTTAGGTCAAGCATAAATTTGAAAGAAGGTTTTTTATGTATACAATCGGTCAGGTCTCTGCAATGTTTAATCTTCCTGTTTCTACATTAAGGTATTATGACAAGGAAGGCTTTTTCCCTAATCTGGAACGTAAAGCAAATATCCGTTATTTCAGCGATAATGAATTAGAAGCACTTCGTATCATTGAATGTCTGAAGAAATCAGGTCTTGAGATAAAAGATATAAAGCAATTTTTTATCTGGGTATCTGAAGGCAGCTCCAGCTATGAAAAAAGGAAAGAATTATTTGAAACCAGAAAATCAGCTGTTGAAACTGAAATTCAGGAACTTCAAAAAACTCTCTCCCTCTTAAAATTCAAGTGCTGGTATTACGAAACAGCAATGAAAGATGGTAACGAAGATGCTATAAATGCCATGTTGCCTGACAAACTTCCAAAAAATATACAGAAACTATATGATAAAGGGCATGACTGATTTTTGCTTTCTCCATCAAACTGGAAGTTGTTGGGTTCTTTACATAGATTAAATATCAATTTATAAATCAAACTCGCCTTCTATCTTTTCCTGTTCGTCTATAATATTCATCCTTATCTGCATACATCAACTTATCAGCCATTGCCTTAATTTCTTCAAAATTAAGTTCTATATGTTCTGAACAAACAACTATTCCCTTAGACACACTAAGTTCAGAAATAAGATTTCCCTGGAAGTTTTCAGTTAAATAATCAAATGTCTTAACTGCATCCTGTGCTTCTTCTCTCGTTCCTCTCAGTAATGCAGCAAACTCATCGCCACCTACACGATACGTCCTTCCAAGACCTGAGAATGCATTATCCATACACTTCGAAGCGCCAATAATTAACTCATCTCCTGCTTCATGACCAATATTATCATTAGCTGCTTTTAAACCGTTCAAATCCATCATAATAAGAACGTATTCTATTAAGTTATTATTTTTCTTGATTATTTCACAGTCAACTTCAAACCCTCGTCTATTATATAAGCCTGTAAGCTCGTCCTTTATAGATGCTTCATATCTTCTGTTGTATGCATTCTTTGCCTTCTTCTCTCTCATACTAATAATAACAAATGAAGTTGCCATTATTAATACGCCTGCAATAAAGATTAAAACAATTGGAAGTATAATTTTATTTTCATCCAATTTAACAGGATTATTATCTCTTATTACTATATACCAATCAAATCCTTCGAGATACTTGGTCATATAACAGCCATTCTTCGATAACTGATAATAAAAATCATCATCTGATATATTGCCAAAATATGAATTATCCAAGTAGCCTGTTTCTATAGAACTTACATCCGTATCAACCTGTATAAGTCCATCATGATTAACTAAATATACTTTGATATTGTATTCTTCCTCGAACCTGGCAAGTATGTCTACAAGGTCATTCATATCAACTCCGACACCACATGCTCCCAAAATGTCTCCATTCGTGTCAATAATACCGTAATTAATAAACACCGAAAGACTCCCGTTATTATCTTCATCAGTATCAACATTAACTATATATCTTTTCCCTGAATCCAAGTAATCCTTATACCATATATCATGGCTGTCATTTTCAACATCAAGATACCTACTTATTCCATTATATGTATAATATGCTCTTGTTTTATCCGAAACAACAAATACCATTTTATAATCAAATTCATTACCAATGGATACCAGACGATTAGTTATATCGTCTTTGACACTCTCCGCCTCTTCTCTGGTTTTCCCCTCTATGTAGGTTCTTATATCAATATCACTGCTAATCGTCTGAGAAACAGTAATTGGCTTAATAAGTTCATTCTCAATCTTTGCTGAAACCATCTGCGCAATTGTTCTGCTCTGTATTTCAGAGTTTTCCTTAGTTACCTGCTGGATCACATTCACACATGCTATGATGGAAACACTCATGCTAAGTAGCATTATGATAAACATAATAACAGCACCAAATCTGCTGTCATTAATCATATTCGTATGTTCATCCCCATTATGAGACCAATCATACATATATGCAGCAAACATTACGACTGAACCTATTCCCAGTCCTAAATTGGTTATAGAAAATCCATAAATAAAGGACTGTACAACTGTTGCAATTATTGGAATAAACGAAAACAGAATCATTGAAATGAAGCTTCGTTTTTTCAAATACTTTCTATACTTAATCGCCATACCTGCTCCTATAAATATGACGACAAGTGATATTAGTGTATATACATACCAGGAATTATTCCTGTGATAATAATTTGCCTCATCGAAATAATACATCCATGGATAAAACAAATTAACCACAACAATGAAAATATTAATGCACGAAAAGATATTGGCAATTTTAACACTATTGCCACTTACTTCAGCACCTTTTTCAACAAAAACAGAACTAACAAACCTAACATAGGTATTTGCCATTGCTATGTTCATAGCAAATACCATAAGATTAGCAATTCTAGTTACTAAAATATTAAAAAGACCAAGGTTACCTCTAAAAATATATGCCAAAGTCTCTCCAAAAAACAGAACTGTAGCAATAAGAAATAATCGAACGAACATCCTCATACTCTTCTGTTTTGGATTATTTGCTTTAATTGAAACAAATATTATTAGACAGAACAAACAAAAGAACATATCCATTGTTGCCTGTGCAATTTCAAGACTTGTAATATTCGTCTATTTTTCTCCTCGTCGGTTGATACTCTTTTTTACCTTATATTTGAATTGATGGATAATGCTTGTTTTTTTATTCTTATACAAGATTACTGTTTTTTCTTCGAAAGGTAAATTTATCAATTCTGCAACTTCAAATCTTACATTTCTTTCTGAAATACAAACATTCCCTCATTGCCATCCCCAATAAAATCATCTGGTGTATCTAGCATAGGATGTTTCTCATTGAAAAACTCTGTGATGTGAAATCCACAAATATTCACATAAAAGTGGATGTTGCGTTTTTCAAAATATGGAGTACAAGTTTCCCATACCTTTGTATCAGGATATAACTTTTCAATCGCATACCAAATAGACTTTCCAATACCTTTTCCTTGTACACCACTTTTTACATATAATAAGTCAAGATGATTATGTTGCGTTTCGGTGTCGATTGCAACAATCACACCACCAACAGTTTCTCCATCCAACACAGCTTTATATACTACTGAACCTTTACCATTTAAGGATTGGTCTATGTCCTTTTCTGGAAGAATCGTTTCTTCACATTTACCAAACACATCTTCAAATCCTTTTTGAAATGCACACTGTACATTTTTCTTAAATTCAGCAATGTCATTTTCGGACATTAGAATAAGTTCTAAGTTCATTTCTGTCCACTCCGTAAAATTCCGATTTCACGACATTATTTCTAATACAGATTATACTATATTTTTTTAATTCAGTCCACGCATTATGCCTAACAGGTATAGATACCTGATGCAAAAATAATATTTAATTATCCTCATCTCTTATTTTTGCGACCATCAACACTCTCCGATACTGCCGCATTTTTTCTGCACCTACCAGTGTAAAGTATCGTTTTACATCCTGATCAGTCAGACCTTCTTCAATGCCTTTTATAATCTCTTCCTGTTCTTCTGGTGATAGCTCACTGGAATATCGTCTAAAGCAATCAATAATGTCTCCTGATAAGTCCCATTGTTCTCTATCCTGTAGCATATCTGGCTGCTGGTCTGTCTCTTTTTCTTCTTCCTCTTCGTTTACCTCTGCAACTTGTATTTCTTTTACCATCTTTTCCAGTTCTCTCAGGCTTGGCTGTGGAGTTTCATTGAAGTTAAGGTAAAGGAAGGCTTCTTCGTCTATCTGGAACGTCTGAATACTGGAATCTTCTTTTGCTTTTTCTTCAAAAAATGTAAACTCTTCTTTTGAAATGTAATTCAATCTTGACTCAAAACGGGTTGTGATATATTTTTTATTTCTTTCATCATAGGAAACATATACTGGATTTTTATAGCCATTTTGTCCGGCTATCTTCTCTGCTTCTTTAAATACCTCTGTATTGAACGGCCAGTTTTTCTTATCGTAGATGGGGCGTTCTCCCTTTAGGAACAGGATGCAGTCGTTTTTCGGCATCCGGCTGATCTGTCCCGGAGTCATTAATTTCATTCCGGCCTTGCTCATCTGCAGATTACCACTGCCTTGTGAATGTCCCAGGCTTTCAGAACGGCTGTCGATAGTCATATCCTCTAACATGTCTGATACCCACTGATGCGTTGTATGGGCTGTAGCTCCAGAGCCTAAGAATACAGTCGTTGCACAGTTTCCTGTGAATATCTCCCATTTGTCATTAGGATACAAAGTTTTTATCTGGGCAATATCTTGCAGGATCGGTACGATGGACATATTCCTGCTTCGTATTTCCCCAAGAAGTGTCTCACAGTTAAGTGGTTTAGGACCGGCATAGTATTCATCTGCCCACAGCCGTACATGGATTGGTAATTGTCCGTCTCTTCGATTGTCTGCAATCCTTTTTAATACAGTAAATAACTGTGTATAAAACATATTGATAAAAAGATTATAAGAAGAATCTCCTGATGGCATAACAAGAAACAGGGCTGTCTTTTTTTCTGGATTTCCATCTACACCTAAGCCAAGCGATGGAATATCTATATCGTCCGTTCCTTCAAATATCCGTTTAATCTCTGGGATTTCAAAAAGGCGTAATTGTGCATTAACCATGATAACAATAGAGCGTACAGTTTCTGATGCACCTTCTTTTAACTTGCGGTAATCTCTCACTGGCGGATAATCTTCCCCATATCTTTCCTGTAACTCTTGCATATCCTGTTGTAGCTGCGTTGTCCCTTCTTCGTCTGTTTTTTGTGTCTCCTTGTTTACCAGATCAAGGATTCCCAGCATAGAGGCTGTCCTTCCCTCTTCTTTTTCCTGAAGCCATTCATATTCAAACAGGGATTGCAGATACAATCCTACACCATCATCCCAGAAAGGGTCTCCTTTTTGGGCATCCGGTGGCTTTACAGATGTCTGGATATTTGTAATGAGTTCTACCATATCTGTATAATTTTCTATGTATCTGAATGGATTATACTGATCTGATTGTGCCATATCTTTAAAATTAAGGCTTTTTACAGCTATCCCTTTTTCTTTTAAATAGCCTCCATAATTTTTCAGCAAATCTCCTTTTACGTCAAGGATAATATTTGTCATATTCGCTAATAAGATATTCGGAATCAAAAGGGATGTTGTTTTTCCATCACCAGAACCGCCAAGGATCAGGATATGCATATTTGGCAATGACTTTGCATTTACTGTAATATTTTTACTCAGGCAGGTAACAGGTTCTTCCCCTTTTCCATACAGCCTTTTAGCTGTCTTTGGTACATCTGCCCATTCTGCAACACCATGTTCTGCATCGGGATGAAAATTGCGGTAATAAGTGAGATAATAACAGACAAACATTGCCCATACAGTCAGGGCAATCCCTATAACGGCTGGTGTTTTTTCATTGAACCAGTTACGGAATGGATGCATCAATATGTAGGCTAATTTATCTTGATAATTCTGTATCGTCACATCATCTAGTTTGAACAATCCTGCTATATAATACGATGCAGCCAATGCAAGAAGCAACAGGATAAAAAACATCCCCCATGGTGGTTTTCGTTTTTGTATCATACATATTCTCCTCATATAATAAAATGGGTAGGAGAACGATTTCCTTCTGCCCATATAAAAAATAAAAACAGCTATGCCTGTTTATACATAACTGTTTTTAGTAACTGCTGGTCACCGTACTGAAATTCAGCACGTTTTATTTTGATCTGATTGGTGGATCCGGCATCTTTATCTTAAGGTCACTTAGATTTTTCCCCTTCTCTTTATATTTTTTTAATGATGTTACTTTACGTTCTGAAGTTCTGTCTACTTTATCAAAATATTGTTTCGCAAATTCTTCGCCCGTCAGTTTTCTCATCTCATGGTCTACCTGTTTTGTTCTGACATTAAATACAAATACCGGCTCTTCTTTATTTAGAAAAGCGATATATGAACCTTTTTGTGTCTCAAAGACCTGTGTTTCAGGTATCACAAGTTGTTTTTCATTCTTTCCATATGTCCCAGGAATACGGCAGGCAAACTGGTTATATCTATCTAATCCATCTTTATTGATCACTGAGGATTTCTCAACCAGAGTTTTTTTATCAATGCTGATCGGGATATAGGCAGGGTCATTTACATACCGCAAATATGCTGTCGAAGATTCTTTTCCCATAGTGTTATATTCGGCTGCTTCTATTTGGTGTTCGATCTCTCCCTTTTCTTTTCCCTCATATTTAGCATTAACAGCCTTTAATTCCGGGGAAGCTGTATCAATATATTCTGCTTCCGTCTGCTGTCCTGTCTGCATATAGTTATCCATCGACATTTTTTTCATATCCGGGACATCCGTTATGCCATCTTTCCGCAGATCATCCCGGTATAATTTATACCAAGATTCAACTTTTGGAAGATCTGCATTTGCTATAACAACCTGCAATTCACCATCTCCAACATGTAAATCAGGAAGTCGAGAATAATTAATTCCTAACTTTTCAAAATCCTCTCTAATTAATTCCTCTTCATCTTCCAGTGGAAAAGAAACTATCGTTGTTTTTCCGGAAGTAAGATTCCTTAGTTCCTGTATGTCTTTTTCTCCCCCTGTCATACAGCTTAAGATATGCCGCTGATACCATGCCCCAAAATTTTCCCTGTCTGGCTGATAAACAGCAACCTGCAGCATTCCATCATTTTTTTCCAGATCAGGAAGTATCATATAATGGATGCCGAGGGTATTTAATTCTTCTGACAACTGTTCCTCCGGGATTTCCGGGACGTTCATAATATCATATTTTCCTTCCGTCATTCTTAAAAATTTCTGGAAGTCCGTAAATTCTGTTTCTTTTAATTTTCGTTCTTTGACCATACGGGCAAAATACTGCAGTAATAAGATAGTCCCCATTGCTGATAATTTAAAAAAAGGGTCCATATACCTTGCTGCATTGGATATTGCCATGACAACTTCCCTGCTTTTTTCTTCCATGCGTATCTCCTCCTGTTCCGTACTGAAATTCAGCATATTTTCTATAATAACTTCGGTACAGATTCTTTCTGTATTTTGTTTGTAAAGATATGCCCTTGCTTCTGCATCCTCTCTGTACGTTCTCTTTCCGGCATATCCTTCCCTGGCAGTCCATATTTTTCCTGTATCTTTTCCATATCCACTCCGATCTGTTTATTCTCCTTTTGTATCCCTTCCAGATAGTCTATGGTCTCTTTCATAAGCTCCATTAATTCTGTCTGGGACACCCGGCAGTGGATCTCACCATTTAACAGGCTGTCTGCATGCACGTTTAGGATATAACCAAGCAAAGTGACGGTCATCTTGTCTGGTTCTTTTATACCATTTTCCATGCATTTTAATTCCTCTGGTGACAGCAGGATACGTCCTGCCAGTTCTTCTAAGCTCCACCCCCGTTCTTCTCTTAATTTCTGGATACATTTTCCCATTTTTGATACTCTTATTACAGGCATATTCTCTGTTCCTCCTGTCGATTCTTCCCATCTTTCTGTATTTTCTCTTCGTCTGATCCTACATCTAATTCCGCATTTACTTTGACCAGACGAGCCTGGATAAACTTCAGTTCTTCTTCTTTTTCAAATGGTTTCTGCACTTCTTCTTTTGCCTGCACAAGCTGCTGCCTTGCATCTTCCAGCCGTTCTTCTGCTGTCTTTTTTTGTCCGGGAAGGTTTCTCATTGCGGTAAGGATACGTTCGATGTTTCGTACAGGGTCTTTTTTAACTTCGACTATAAAAGAGGCTTCTCTCGTCAGTCTTACATAAAAGCTGTTGTCAAACAAAGAATACGAGATTTTCATCTGAAACCCCAAAAAACTTCCGATATTTTCTGCATCGGCATGGGCTTTCTTCATCTGTGTACAGGCCTGTACAAGCATTTCCCCTGCAGCTTTTTCGTCATTATAGGTAACACCATGTATCTCCATCAAAAAAGGAGTGTTCAAGACGGTATCTATATGTTTTATATCGGAATCATATGCTGTGGTGAGTTCTTCATATTTTGCAATCTTTTCCGGGTATTCCACAGCGATCGCATCCTGCAGTCGAAACAGGTTGCTCTCATAATTGGCTTTCAGCATCTTTAACTTTGTCACCTGTACATCTAAGTCCATCTTTTCTTTGATTTTAGGATTACCTGTTGCAAGTGCCTTTACTTCTGCATATGACAGTGCTGCCTCATCTACATCCTGGCAAGATCGCACAGGAGATTTGGATGTCATGATCTGCCCGATGAACTTCTGTTTATTTTCGATAAGCTGCCAGGAATATGCGTCAAATGTATTTTCTGTGATATACCGGAATATCTTTACTTTTTTATTTTTATTTCCCTGTCTTAAGATACGTCCTTCCTGCTGTTCAATATCAGCAGGCCTCCAGGGTACATCTAAATGATGGAGGGCGATCAGTCTGTCCTGGACGTTAGTACCAGCACCCATTTTTGACGTGGAACCAAGTAAAAAACGGACCTGCCCGGAACGAACTTTAGAGAATAATCTTGCTTTTTGTACATCCGTATTGGCATCATGGATAAATGCGATCTCTTCTTCCGGGATTCCCTTTTTCATCAGTTTTTCTTTTAAGGCATCATATACATTAAAGGTTCCGTCTTTCTTTGGTGTGGAAGAATCACAGAATACTAACTGTGCTGACTTCTGTCCTTTTGTTTCTTCCCAGATCGTAAAACATCGCTCTGCACAAGCAGAA
>OIEC01000364.1_pt1 | contig 24954 bp, 7 predicted proteins | sample 1604801 | NCBI WGS metagenome assembly OIEC01 (sample SAMN01760940, study PRJEB22395) | human gut metagenome | reverse complement strand
CATCCAATGTCCTCACCGGCCAGATGTTCAACGTACCTGTTCTCGGAACACATGCCCATAGCTGGATCATGAGTTTCCCGGATGAATATACCGCATTCAAAACCTATGCAAAAATGTACCCGAATTCCTGTACCTTACTCGTAGATACCTACGATGTCCTGAAATCCGGTGTACCAAACGCGATCCGCGTATTCGAAGAAATGCGCGAGGAAGGCATCCAGCTCACTCACTACGGTATCCGTATTGACAGTGGTGACCTTGCGTATCTTTCCAAGGAAGCCTACAAAATGCTTGCTGCTGCCGGTTTTGATGATGCAACGATTTCTGCATCAAGTGACCTCGACGAATACCTGATTGACAGCCTGAAGACTCAGGATGCAAAAATCAATTCCTGGGGTGTCGGCACCAACCTGATCACCAGCAAAGATAACCCGGCTTTCGGTGGTGTATATAAGCTCGCCGCAGTCAAAGATGACGGAAGCAGCTCCTTCACTCCGAAGATCAAACTTTCCGAAAACACTGAGAAAGTCACCAATCCTGGTAACAAGACCGTTTATCGTATTTACAGCAAATCCACCGGCAAGATCAAAGCTGATCTCATCTGTCTCGCAGACGAAGTCTTTGATCCGGAAGAAACTATGATCATTTTTGATCCGACTGATACATGGAAAAAGACCAAAGTCCTCGGTGGCACCTATGAACTCCGTGAGCTTCTGGTTCCAGTCATCCGTGAGGGCAAACGTGTCTATACTTCTCCTGAAGTCATGGATCTGCGTGCATACTGCCAGAAAGAACAGAATACTCTGTGGGATGAATCCCGCCGTCTCGTAAATCCGCAGAAAGTTTACGTAGACCTTTCTCAGAAGCTGTTCGATCTTAAGAAAAACCTTCTTGAAGAAATGAGCGAAAAAGCTCTCGATTAAAAAGGCTTCATACTCCCCTCTCACCTTTCATATACTGGAAAATGAGGGGGGATTTTTATGATTACTGATTACACACGTCTTATCAATAAAGAGTATCCACTTCCACCGGACTATGTGCCACCGGATCTGATCGACATCGGACTTCCATTTGACTGTGCTCCCGGCAATCCCAAAAGACTTCTCGAAAAAAGGACTGCATATGCTGCCAGAGAACTGATCTGTCGCAGTCAGCACGAAGGAATCAGTCTGTGCTGTATCTCCGGTTACCGCTCCTATGACCGCCAAAAAGAACTTTTCCGTGGCAGTTCCTACGTCGCAGCTCCCGGTACCAGCGAACATCAGAGCGGGCTTGCCCTTGATCTTTCCAGTCCATCCGTACAGATGGAGCTTACAGAAAAATTCGGAGATACTTCGGAGGGACGCTGGCTTGCCTCCCACGCACCTTTTTATGGATTTATCCTTCGCTATCCTCTCGGAAAAGAAGACATTACCAGGTATCCTTATGAACCCTGGCATATCCGTTTTGTCACCCGAACCCTGGCCATCTACCTTACAAAAACAGGCATGACGCTGGATGAATACTATACTATTCAAAAAAAGGACTGCACTATGACAGTTTAACGCGTTAATTTACTTTATTTTTTTGAAATAACGTGTTATACTACTGTTCAAAGCTGATAAAAACACAGTATATGTGTGAAAATATCCATGGAGGAAACAATTATGTCTATGAAAACCAATCACCAGCTTCCGCTTCCGGAAGTGTTGAAGCAAGAATATCCACTCAGCAAAGAGCTGCAGAAAGCCAAGCTGCTTCGCGATCAGGAGATCCGTCGTATTTTTACCGGCGAATCAGATAAATTTGTCGTTCTGGTCGGCCCTTGTTCCGCAGACAACGAAGACACGGTTTGCGAATACGTCAATCGTCTCAAAAAAGTCGCTGACAAAGTATCTGACAAGTTAATGATCATTCCGAGAGTCTATACCAATAAACCACGTACTACAGGTGACGGCTACAAGGGCATGCTTCATCAGCCGGATCCGGATAAAGCCCCAGACCTTCTTGCAGGAATCATCGCAATCCGCAAGATGCACATCCGTGTGCTTGAAGAAACCGGTCTTTCCTCAGCAGATGAAATGCTTTACCCGGAAAACCGAAGCTATCTGGATGATGTGCTTTCCTATGAAGCAATCGGTGCACGTTCCGTCGAGAACCAGCAGCACCGTCTGACTGCAAGCGGCATGGACATCCCGGTCGGCATGAAGAATCCGACAAGTGGTGACCTGTCCGTTATGCTTAATTCTGTAATTGCCGCACAGCACCCACATCACTTCATCTACCGTGGCTGTGATGTAGAAACCAGTGGAAACGAACTTGCACATACGATTCTCCGTGGTGGTGTCAACAAATACGGTCAGACCATCCCTAACTATCATTATGAAGATCTGATGCGTCTTTATGACCTGTATGGCAAAAAAAATCTCAAAAATCCAGCTGCCATCGTAGATGTAAACCATTCCAACTCCGGCAAGCAGTTCAAAGAACAGATTCGTATCGTAAGCGAAGTACTTCACAGCCGCAACTACAATCCGGATCTCCGCAAACTGATCAAAGGTGTTATGATCGAAAGCTATCTGCTTGAGGGCAGACAGGACATCAGTGACCACATGACTCCGGGCTGCTCTATCACTGATCCGTGCCTCGGATGGGAAGATACGGAACGTCTCATTTACGAAATTGCTGAGAAATGTTAACTTATTTTCAATAAACTCTCTGTTAATAAAAATGGAAGACTTTCGGCTCTCCGAAAATCTTCCATTTTTATTATTATTATTTTATGATTCCATCTGTCGTCCAAGAAACCCTGCAGCCGTCTGTACGAGCATCTTTTCCGGGTTTCCGAACTTTTCTCCATTGCCTTTTCCGATCAGTGATACTGAACCAATCGCATCTCCGGCGCAGATGATTGGCTGTACGATCACTGCTCCCGCATTTTCTTTCTGGTTCTCGACCAGAGAGATTTTTCCGCGTTCCCCGGAATGAAAACAACGCATTTCTCTGTCTGAGATTACTCTGTCCAGTTCCCTGCTGATCTCCTTACCGGCAAATTCTCTGCTTCTCTGCCCTGCTGCTGCCACCACCTGATCATGATCTGTGATGCATGCGACCATTCCTGTCGCCTGAGCCAGTGCCTCGGCATATTCTTTGGCAAAAAGATTCAATTCTCCGATAGGCGAATACTTTTTCAGGATGATTTCGCCTTCTTTATCCGTAAAAATCTCAAGCGGCGTACCTTCCTTTATCCGCAATGTGCGACGAATTTCTTTCGGAATCACAACTCTTCCGAGATCATCGATACGGCGGACGATTCCTGTTGCCTTCATATTTTTTATGTTCCTCCTATTGTTTTTCCATATTTATATCTTCACAAGTGTCGTTTGCTGTATCGTTATTATATGGAAAAACAGGAGAATTATGTGTAAAACTGTGAAATCGTTTTTAATGCAAGCGGATTGATACCTGTCGGAATAGGATGCGGTTTTGCAATATAAAATCCCTGAAGCAGATCCACACCAAGTTCCAGAACTTTGTTGATCTCTTCCGGTGTTTCCAGACCTTCCGCAACAATCTTCATGTCACGCTTATGCGCATACGCAACAATATTTTCCACGATCTGCTGCTTATCCGGATCCGTATCAATATCACGAATGATCGAATGATCGACTTTAATATAACCCGGTGCCAGATCAAGCAGGCTTTTTTCATTACTGTAACCACTTCCATAATCATCCAGCGCAAAGACGCCATTGAATGCTGCCGCATTTTTCTTGTGCTGCAGTGCATGATAATCCAGTGATTCTTCCTCTGTGATCTCGATGACAAGCTGCTTTGCCAGATCTGTGACATGCTCCCACCACTTAAATCCCAGATTTTGAAGTGGGGGCTTCTTGCTCAATGACTCTACTGAGCCAAGTATCTACAAGCTATCCTCGTGTGCCCCGCGATTCTTTTTGCCCGGACACGGGCGTATTTTCTTACTTATTGTCCGGATATGGACAGTTTATACTGCCAGCATCCTTCTTGCCTCTTCACGGATATTGATCGCTGCATTTCGATCTCTGTCCATCTCATTTCCACACGTGCAGCGGTATACTCTTTCGGATAATCCCAGCTCTTTTTTTATCTTTCCGCATTTACTGCATTTTTTGCTTGAAGGGAAAAAGCGGTCTACCTTTACTAATTCTTTTCCCTTCCAGGCAAGCTTATAATCCAGCATATTCCGGAACATCCCGTATCCATTATCCTGTACACTTTTCCCAAAATGCAGGCACTGGCTCATCGCTTTCATATCAATATCTTCCACCGCAACTATATCGTACCGTTCTGTGATCCTGCGGCTCAGTTTATGCAGATAATCTCTTCTCTGATTGCGTATTTTTTCATGACACCTGGCAACTTTCTTTTTCTGCCGCACATAATTGTGGCTTCCTTTTACACATCTCGACAGTTTACGCTGCTCCCTTGCCAGCCTTTTTTCATTTCTTCTGAAGAATCCTGCTTTTTCAAGCTCAATCTCTTCTGAAAACACTGCCATCCCCTGCATCGCATAATCAATCCCCAGTATTTTGGCATTACTGTAATCCTTATCTGCTGCTTGGTTTTCGCAGCTGTATCCTTCATACAGCAGACTTGCAAAATACTTTCCGGATGGCTCCATACGGACTGTCACTGATTTCAGGCGGCAGTTTTCTGCAGGCTCCCTGTGTTTTTTCATGGAGATCCATTTCAATTTTGGTAACCGGATCCGGCTACCTTCTACCAGAATATTTCCGTTGACCACATTTGTTGTGTAGCTGTTTTTGGAGTGATGTTTTGACTTGAAACGTGGAAATCCAACCTTCGGATCACGGAAAAAGTTTTTATATGCTTTCTCCAGATGAAGCTGGACATTTGCCAGAGCCAGCGAATCTATTTCTTTCAGAAACGGATACTCTTTTTTATACATGGCTGGAGTATTTTTTAACATCTTCTTTGTTTTTTTATACTCCTGGATCTTATCATTAAGCATCTGGTTGTACAGAAAACGACAGCAGCCAAATGTTTTTCCAAGGAGTATCTTCTGTTCTTCTGTTGGATAGATCCGGAAACGGTATGCTATGTTCAATGCTTTTTCTCTCCCTGGGTTTCGATGTATTGACGGATTACTTCTACCGGTGCCCCTCCTGCCGTCAAAAGGCAGAAACTCTGGCTCCAGAATGCTTCCTTCCAAAGTTTTTCCCGGATTTCCGGATACTCTTTTTTCAGCAGCCTGCTGCTGGCACTTTTATATGCATTGATAAATTTACTGAGTTCCGTTTTAGGCTGTGCACGAAACATTACATGCACATGGTCAATATCATGATTCCATTCCTCCAAAACAATTCCATACCGTGGGGCAATATATTCCCATATTTCCTTTGCTCTTTCTGAAATTGGATCATTGATAACTTTTCTTCGATATTTTACCACCATGATCAGATGATAATACATCAAATATACTGAATGTGCATTGTGATCTGTTTTTCCCATAGAATCAATCCTTTTTTCGAATATTTATTTTATCGACTGATTCTATTATACCATGAATCACGTCACAGAACAAGTGTTCTTTTTATTATTTTGCCATTCATCTCCCACCTGTAGAGGAAGGAGAATTCTTGCTATATATTATGTTAAAAGAATCTACCAGGGCATTAAATGCATCCAACTGTTCTCCATTATAATAATTCCATACCGTCAGGTTCACAGGTTCATCTGATTTTCCGGTCCCCACCCCGCATCCTGTAAGCATCCCTGCAAGCATTGCGCTTCCTGCCAGTACAGCGATTATTCTCTTCTGGTTCATATTGTCTCCTTCTCTGAGCCTTCTGTACATTTTTGCAATTATATAGCATTTCAAGCATAACCTGGTACCATTGTACCATCTCAGGGCTACGTCTTCAACAATAGCTGCCCTGTAGTTTTCGCATTTTCTGCATTGAAAAGGAGCTGCCGCACTAATTCTACTTAGTACGGCAACCCCCATTAAGCTTATTTCAGATATTTTTTATCTGTTTTTCTTATTTTTTTTCTTAAGCAGAAGAAATACGGCTGTCAGTGACAATAATGCCAGATACAGATTTACTTCCGTCGGTGTGGAATCTCCAGTCTTTACAGAAAGAGAAATTCCTTTTGTCTTCTGATTCGGAATATCCTGGCCTGACTTCTTCTCCTCCTCTTTTTCGGAAGATGGTTTCTGTTGAGGTTTCTTGTCTGTTTCCTGTTCAGGCCGTTTTCCTGAATTCTGATCATCACCGTTGTTTTTATCAGGTTTCTCAGAAGGTTTCACCTTACGGTAGCTGTTTACATAATGAACTTCACCATATGCCGAACCTATATCTACATTGCCACTGACATGGATCAGAAGTGGATTGTCACTGTAACCTGTATGACCATTGGAACGGATCACCAGATTGCCGGATCTTACATCTTTTCCAAAGATATCACCTCTCGCGATAATGTCAATATTCTCTGCTGTCATTCCTCTGATTTCCATTTTGTCTGAAATATTATTCAGATAAATATCATCAGCTTTTGCTTTGATACTGTCCACATCTGTGTTCATTCTGTTTTCCGGTGTACCCAGACTGCCATTGATCTCTGCTTCCAAATGTCCGCCGCTGATCATGGAATCTGCCGTTTTACCGGTCAGATTACCGTCAACTCTGATCTGTACAGTACCATCTTCTCTCTTTCCGTGGATTTCATCCACAATAAGATCTCTGTCATTTTCGAGATAAACATTATCTGCGCTTGCTTTGACTTCTGAAACACTGACACTGAATGGATTATCCGTTGTTCCGATGTCGCCATCCGCTGCGGACAGATCTGCTCTTTTTGCTTTAACTGCCGGAGCTTTTCCCGGAACATCTTTCAGATTTCCATCTACCCGGATCGTAACATCTCCGGTTCCGTTACTGCTGTTGATGTTGTCTACTGTAAGATCAGACGGTGATGTAAGAGAAACATCTCCTTCTGCTTTTATTTCAACAGTTCCACCAACTTTAACAGAGAGTCCATGGTCTTCTTTTCCTACTTCACCGTTGGATCTGATATCAAGATTTCCACCGGCGATAACCGTTGCAGTTTCCTCTTCCGCTTTCTTCTTAGCCTCTTCGTATGCAGCTTTTGCTTCCTTAAGTTCTTCCTCAGCTTTTCTCAATTTCTCTTTCAGTTGATTCAGTTCTTCTTCACTTGCTGCATATTCCTGTCTGGCTTTTTCTGCTTCCTCATGAGCTTTTGCATAGTTTTCTTCTGCCTCTTTACGGGCTTCTTCTGCTTTTTCAAATTCTTCCCGTGCCGATTCAAGATCTTTTGCAAGCTTCTCAATGTCTCCGCTTTCCAGAAGTTCTTTTGCCGGCAGGAGTTCTTTCAGAAGTTCTTCTGCTTCCGCTTCTGTCAGCTCACCTTTTTCCAGTCTGTCCTGAATATCCTGGATTCTGTTCAGCATTTCTTCCACAGAACCTTCTGTATCCTTCAGATTCTGAAGCTGATCGCTCAGTTCAGATTTCTGTCCGTTCAGTTCGTCTCTGGAATTTTTCAGTTCTTCAAGCCGTTCCGTTTCTTCCGGTGTAGGATCTTCTTTTGCTTCCAGATTATTTATTTCCGCTTCGATATCCTCAAGCGTCTGATCCGTGTCTGAAAGTTTCTTTTCAAGCTCTTTTTTAAGCTGATCTCTTGCTGCATCAACAGCTTTCTGAATCAGTTCTTCACGGTCTTTCTGAAGATTTTCCATATCCCGGATCTTCTGTTCCAGTTCAGCAGACTTATTCTGCGCTTCATCTTTTGCTTTTTCAGCTTCGGATTCTGCAAATTCTGCCTGATCTTTCTTATCACGAAGAGGTGGAAGAATCAGTTCTTCATGGACACGTTCATCTGTTTCTGCGGCATCTTTCTTCACCTGTGCTTTATCAACATCTGCTTTTGCATCTGCTGCTTTATCTGCCAGGTTTCCGTTTCCGTCGTATACACTTCCGTCTGCGTCCAGAACAAAATTTTTCTTTGTTTCTACCTGTTTCAGTGTAAGATCTCCGCTGATTTCACGGATCACTGCACTGTCTGCTTTTACAGTGAGAGTTCCATCTGTGGAAGTATCCACTTCGTATGGATTTTCTCTTGTTCCAACTTCATTTCCTGCGATCAGTGTGATGTTCTTTGCAGTTACTGCTGCCGGTTCATCACCGCGGTCGCCTTCAAGAATGGAACCGCCTGCTGTTATGGAAGCATTTTCTTCGGCTTTTACTGTTTCGGCCAGTACATCTCCACCAGCTTCAAGAGCAGCATCTTTTCCGGCTTTCACTGTATCAACAGTAATGTTTCCATCTGCTTTCGCAGTTACATTTCCAGGAGCGGTAAGCTCATCTGTGTAAAGGTTTCCTGCTGCTGCAAGAGTAAGATCTCCTCCGGCTTTCGGTTTCTCTACATACAGGTCACCGGTTCCGCCGTAAGACTTCTTACTGCTGGACAGTGTGAGGTCTTTTTCGGCTGAAGCATAAACCTTTCCGTTCTGGCTGTCAGTCTGTGCATCCAGACTGTTCTTTGCCTCCAGTCTGATATCTTCGATCGCATCTACAAGAAGCTTTCCTCTGATATCAACTGTGATCGGATCTGTTTCTGTACCGATACTCTTACCTGTAAGACTGCTGTTTCCGTTACCTGCTGTGATATTTACCAGTCCTGCTTCTTTCTGATCCTCTGATCTTCTGTCAAAAATGTCGGAATCCATATCTGTCGCGATCTCTACAGTTCCGTTTGGTGCTGTGATCACGCCGAGACCGATGTTTCCTTCTTTTTCCTTTATCTGGATATTTCCCTCTTTGGAAGATGCATTCAGAATGCCTTCTTTCTTTGAATCAAATACCCAGTTTCCGGTATAGTCCACATAGCCGGATACAGTAAATTCCGGTTCCCATACAGTAACTGTGATCGGATTTCCGTCTTCATCTACAGTTTCGATATCTTTCTTCACCATGGTGAATGAAAGTTTCGGATCTTCAAGTTCCTCTCCGTCTTTTCCTGTCAGAATTTTATCAGATACCTGATATTCTTTCTGAATCAGGTCTGTCAGGAGACCGCTGATATGTTTCTTTGCTTCCAGTGTAATGTTGTTTGCAGTTATGTTGGCAGGTTCTTCAGTCTCTGTGCCATTCTGGTTAAGACCTATGATGCTTCCGCCGAGTGCTTTCACTGTTACATTGCCAAGTGCAATGTTTCCAGGAGTAAGATCACTGCGGTTGGTCTCAATACGCCCGATATAAAGATCGCCAGCTTTCTGGATCACTGTAATATCTCCGTAATTGCTGATATTGATTCCATCAGTAGTTCCTGTGGAAGTATCGATTTCAACAACCATGGAAACCGGATCTTTCGGAATGTCTGCAGGACGTCCCGATTCAGCCGCTTTTTTCAGCTGTTCCAGAAGTTCTGCCTTTTTCTCTGCTGAGATTTTTGCAAGTTCAGCCTCTACAGCCGCTCTCGCTGCTGCCAGTTCTTCTTCTGAACTGTCCTCAGACTCCAGAAGTTTTCTGTATGCCTCAAGTGCATCACTGATCTCTTCTGTATCCAGATCAACTCTGATATTAATCTGTCCGTCTTTGTCTTTTGGTTCAGAATTGTAATCTTCTGTCAGTCTGTAATGCTCTGCACCTCTGATAAAGGCGTTTCTTACAGTAACGATCTTAAATGGTATATTTGATTCTGTTACATCAACCACCAGAGGAATTTCTCTGGATCCGATGTCTCCTCCGAAGGAGAAGGAAGAACCATTATTATAAACATCTTTGCCAAGAATCAGTGTACTGGTCTTTTCTTTTCCGTCTTTCTGGATTTCTCCGAGAAGACTTCCTGAAAGATCAAGAACAACTTTGCCCTGTGCATTTAATGTTTCGCCAATAGTCAGGTTTCCTTTCTTCTGGTTTTTGTCTCTTGTTGTAACAAACAGTGATGCATGACTGCTGCCCGAAGAGGAAACATCTGCTTTTTTGACAGTTACGTTGCCGTCTGTGGCATTTACTTTTAATACAGCATTGTCTTTGAGTTTTACATCATCTGTACGGATGTCTCCGTTTTCTGCTTTCAGCAGAATTTCCGACTGTGCATTTGCACTGACATTTCCCGTCTGGATATTTCCCTTTTTCGTTGTCAGCAGAATTTTTGACTGTTCACTTGCACTGACATTTCCCGTCCGGATATTTCCCTTTTTCGTTGTCAGCAGAATTTCTGACTGTGCATTTGCATTAACATCTCCGGAAACAATATCTCCGTCAACTGTGCTGACATCAAGTTTCGGCTTATCTGTACTTTGGGTTCCATTTACAGAGATCCTGTCAAAGCTTACATTACCTTTGTTCAGGATTTTCAGAGTCATATTTGCATTGTCCCTGAATTCCACATTGGAAAATTCCACATTGCCTGTGCTGACTTTTATGTCTGCCAGTGCGTTGTCTTTGAGTACAGAATCTTTGAATAATACATTTCCATTGAAATTCACATATGCGGTTCCTGTGAATTCGCCTTCATAGGAAATATTTCCTTCAGCATCCTCAACTGCTTCTCTGCGGAAGATCACATTTGTGGTTCCGTTTTCTTTTGAAGGTGTCACTTCCATCGGTTTTTCAGAGTCACCATATCTGGTGGTTCCTTCACCTTTGCTCAGAAGAACAAGAAGGTCGGAAACGATTTTGATTGTTTTCTGGTCACCTTTTACATGAACAGTTCCGTTCTTCGGGCTGGTGATCTCAATGATCACTTCTCCGCCCTCAACTTTGCCCAGAATGAGGTCTGTGTCATCTTCAAGATCAGCATAGATTCTTGCTGTATCTGCTGTCAGGCTGGACAGATTACCATCAGAATCAATGGTGCTGTTATCTGTCATAATATAAATTGCTTTATTATTTCTGACTGACAGTGGGTGTTTCACTGTGTTATTCAGAATAGAAAGAAGTTTCTGTTTTCCGTTGCTTAAACCAAAACCTTTTTCTGTTCCGTTTGCATCATCACGTGCCAGCAGATAATCACCATCTGCTCCAACATATTTATACTTCTCATCTGTCTTTGTAAGCTCCACCAGTGTACCGTCTTCGCTGTAACCGAAGTAATGTGCACTGTCATAGTTATACAGACTGCCTGCAGGTGAATCCTGATGAAGTCCGTAAATACTTGTGTAAACGTCCTGTGAAAGCTCCATCAGATAAGTTGCAGTTCCTTTTGAGATTGTTGTATTCAGTTTTCCGTTGCTGTCAACGGTATATTCTGAATATGCACGTTCTGTTGTGCCGTCCTTAGTTACTTCCACATACTGTGTGGATCCGTTTTCGGATTTTCCGGAAGAAATCTCATATACACGGAAAGTTCCGTCTGGTTTCAGATATGCTGCGATCTGGCCGGATTCATCCAGGAAAAGGATTGTTCCTGTCGGAAGACCGGAAGCATTTTCCATTGCTTTATCTACAACTCTCAGGTAACGGTCAATGATCGCATATCCGTTGCTGTCACGTGAAGCAGCAAACTGTTCTGTCGCATTCTTGAAGTAAAGATATGCACTGTTACTGCTGTCAGTATCTGATTTTTCGATCGGGCTGATGATGATCGTTCCCGGTATATAACCGGTTACTTTTGTAAAGGAGATCGAACGGTTTACCCCTGTTTCAAATCTTGCGTCCCGCTTGCTGGTGTAAGCACCTCTTGCCAGACGTTCCGCTTCTTCATCAGTAAGATAAACATATCCGTTTACTACCTCTACAGTACCGATATCATCACTTGCTCCGATAAATAATCCGGATTTCCTTCTGTAATACAGGCTGCCTTTTGTAAATCCGTTAACTCTGTACTGCTTTCTTCCTTCTGCATCTTTCACATCTGTTTCGAGTACATATACTCTGTCACTGGAAGTGTCATATGCATAATGTTTTTTGCCGTCTGCCGCCATTGTATAATAAGAAATAAGGCTGATATCATATCTTCCGCTCAGTTCTTCATTAATGGCTGCAATAAGATCTTTATCGGCCTGTGGATTCAGAATGACAACACCGTTCTGAATGTGACTTCTGATCATTCCTGCAAGTGTGGAACTGAATGCAGCTGTCACATCATCTCCTGTAAGCCAGCTTCTTGATCCGTCATTTTTCTGAAGAGAAAGGAATACCCTGGAGTAAACCAGATCTCCGTTCTCATCTTTTTTCTGCTGCATTCCAGGTGCGATCGCCACTGTTTCATTCATTCCAGGAGTACTTCCGGTATCTGTCGCATTTTCGTCCTTGCGGACTGCAACAAAACTGTAAGTTCCATCCGGGAACAGGGCAAGCACACGGTCAGTTATCAGCAGAATACCTTTTTCATCTCCGTCATTATCCAGGAAAGTTACAGTCTTTTCAGTCTTCGTATAACCACCTTTTGCCTGATTTTTCAGTACCGCTACAGGTACAGATGAGATGCGGATGAACAGGTTTTTCACTGTTTCATAAGCTGCATGTCTCTTCAAAAGCCAAATGCCTTCCTCTGCCTGATACCATTCACCGTTAGTCTGTTTCAGGTCAAATGTAAACCAGTAGTCATTACCCAGCAGGTCTTTTCCTTTTACGTTTAATGTCCAGGTATTTGTATCTTCATCATATCTGTAATAGATATCTGAATCAGCGCTTTCCTGGTAAACTGTGTAGGAATCTGCTGCTTTCGTACCGTACTGACTGTTTCCGGCTGTCGAAGATGTTACCTCACTGCCGATTTCCAGTGCTTTGTCACTGCTGCCTGCATTGATTTTCTCAGAAACAGAACCCTTCTCATTGTAAACAATTTCACTTACTTCTTCGTCGCCGTTATTTGTTTTCAGAGAAACCACAAACTTCCACGGTGTGTTATACGTTGTATATTCCAGAGCCGGAGTTCCACCTGTGTAATTATATTTCTCTGTCTTTGTTGTCTTAGAAAGGGTTACAAGCACATCAACAATGATATTCGGTGTAACTTTTCCTTTCAGCTTAGCCATGATCGCATTGCGAATGGCATCTGCATATCCGGAAAGTTCTGTCTGTACACCGGCTCCTTTCAGTGCCGTTTCTACCATACTGGTGATGGCTTTGCCGTTTCCAAGTGCATTTTTGACAGCTTTCTTTGCTTCTTTCAGTGACTGATCCAGTGATATTGTTTTTGCTTCCAGATCTGCTCTGTCATAAATGTATCCTTCCTTGAATTCATAATGACCGTCAGTTCCGGTTACATGTACCACATGGTATTTTGTTCTTCCTGCTTCTGTGATACTTTCAAGAAGAATCCAGCGTCCGTCTTTTGTCTCCATGATCGGTGTGCCATTGACAACTGTATTTGTTCTTTCGTCCAGGAATACCTGCTTGTAGAAAACAACGATTCCGTTCGGAAGCCGCCAGCCAAGTCCTTCTTCCAGACCTGATGACTCAATATAGGTTGTCGCACCATTCTGACCAATTTCCATATAGGCTGTGCCGTTTCTGAAGGTGATCTTCTGGTTAAATGTGTTTCCGTTCTCATTAATGGTAATGGTCAGATTTCCATTGGAATCTGTTTCCACCTTCATATTGGAGAGATCATAGATTCCGCCGCTGTAATCTTCCGATTTTTCATCATGAAGCCGGTTAATGATTCTTATAAGTTTCTTTGACACTCTGTCTACTACAACAGTTGCGCCATTTGGAAGAAGATAAGTGTCATACTTCGATGTCTGAGATACAAGGTATGCATCTGAAACAAAAGTGATGTCTTCGCTCATATTTACGAGCATTCCGTCATCTGTCAGCCAGAAATCTGTATTGTTACCGTTTGCATCTTTGAGCTGTACTTTCTGGAAGGTTTTGCCCTTTGCGCCCGGCAGTGTCACAAAGTCCATTGCTGTTCTCGGAACAGAAATGAAATAATCATCTGCTGAGTCCGGTTTTCCTGCACAAACCACCTTCGGTGCCTCAACACTTACATAAACAGTGCTGTCGGATCCTCCGATGATCTCTTTGAGATTGAGGGCTGCTTTTTCTCCGATGCCTTTCTTTGCATCATTCATCTGCTTCTGGGTCATCCACTCTCTTACCAGAGTAAGACTGAGATAGATATCTCCGCCGGCTTTTACTTTTACTTCATTCGGGCTTGCCGGTTTTGCAGATACCATACCGGAGATTCCAGGATAACTGCTGATATCAAAGATATAGGCACGGAACGGATTCTTAACACCATCTCCGATTTTTCCTGCTCCGCTGATATACAGCTTGTTGGCTGCTACAAATGCCTTTCCGGAAGTCTTAAGTGTTCCGCCATTCATCTCGATGGTAAGAACGCCTTCACCCAGATCTGTTTCTATAGAACCTTTTCCATCCGCATCAGAAGAGCCGTCTGCAAATGTAATATTGCCTTTTCCTTCTGTCCGGATGATAAGATTTGGTGTGTCTTCGCTGACCTGATAACTGAATCCGTCATTTCCTTCTGCTGATGTATCGATATCCGGTGCAAGAGCATTGGAATTTGACATCTGGATGTTTTTCAGAATCAGATTTTTGTCAGTGTGGTTTGTAATCTGTACATTTGGAAGATAGGAATTTGTAATGACCGTTCCTTTGCCGGAAATATTACCGACACCTGCTTCCAGTCTGAGACTTCCCACATCATTGTTATAAAGTTTCTTAACAGTAATTGTATTTCCATCAGTTTCCAGGAACTTATCAGACTTTTTCAAACTGTCTGTAAGGTCATTATCAAGTCCTGTATATGCGATCAGTCCGTCAAAAATATCTACAAACATTCCTGCTGCACCACCGCCTACATGAACAGTTCCTTTAAAGATGATATTTCCTGCATTTTTGAATTCACCGGCTTCTTTTGCTTCTGCATCCGAATAAAGAATAACTTCTACAAGTTTGTCAACCCATTCAACAACTTTTTTCACAATCTTTTTGATCAGTTTTCCGATCAGCGGGATCTTACAGATCTTATTTATGATCTTTGTTACAACTGTCTTTACCTTGGTCCATACATAATTGACCACGGTATTTGCAACTGCTGTTGCGCTGCGGCTGATGACCTGTGTGGTAAGTTCCGGAGCGTCTGCTCTTACAGAAATATTCTTTCCGGCAAGTTCTGCGTTGGAAGTTACATTTACATTTACATTATTACCTCCGGTCACTGTTGATGTTGCATATACGTGTCCGGTAAATCCAACTACTTCTGCATAAGATTCACTTCTGATATTCTGAGCAACTACAAGTGCCTCAACATTCAGATTTTCTGTTCCGCCGATCCATGCATTATCAACTCCCGTTGAAACATTGTTGTTTACATTTGAAGTTGCATAAGCCTCTGTTTTGGAACCTGCAGATGCAGTATAGGATTTTGCTTTTGCCAGGATTACCTGATTCTCAATATAAGCACCAATTGTGGTCACTTCACCGAGGATTCTGGTTTTTGCCCCGTTTTTACTGATGTTTGTAACTACTGTCACATTGCTGTTAATGTTTGCTTCACTCTTGTTGGAACCTGCCGCTGCTGCTGCTTTTCTGTAAGCATCCGCATAAAGATCGGTATTTGCAATGGCTTTGATATCAAGTGTTCCATATCTGGCATCAATGTTTCCACCGTTTCCTACAGTTGCAGTTACTGTGGAATTGTAATTGATCTCTGCTTTCGGGCCACCGCCTGCATACACAGATCCGGAAGAACCGGTTGCAATGCTTTCAATGTGACTTGTTTTGTCTTCTTCTGCGAGAAGTTCAATATTTCCGATCACAGAGGTAATATTTACATTATTACCTATTACAAGAGAGGTTTTTCTTGTTATATTGTTTTTACTTTCTACAGAACAGTTAGTTCCGCCGCCATAGGCCGCATCCTGTATCTGTGTCTGTGCATTTGTTTTTGTAACAGCCTTCGCCTGAATATTACCCCAGGCTTTCAACGCTGCACCGTCACCGACCTGTACAGATGAATTCTGACTTTCCACAGTATTTTCTGCTCTGGATGCTCCACCTGCAACCAGTCCTGCACTGAACAGTTCCACATTTGAGGTTTCAGTGATCTTATCTGTTGCAAGAACAAAAATATCATTTGTGGACTCTGCTTTGCCAAGGATTGCTGCCCAGGTATCTGTCTTTCCGGCAATAGTTTTTACAAGAAATACACCAAGCTTCACTGCTCCGATGCTCTTTGTTTCCGGAACCTTTGCCGTAATTGTCAGATTTGACTCTGCAGAGACTTTCAGACTGTGCACCGTATTTTCGTTTTCAGTTACTCCGTTGGCATATACTTCTGAATCTCTGCCAACATATGCTTTTGTTACTTTGCCGTTTGTGCCTTTGGCTGCTGTAGCTGTAACAATCACTGCATTTCCGTTTACAAGACTGACCGTTACTCCCGGAACTGCTCCTGTTGCTGTTACTTCTGCTGTTCCGTTTGCAAGGATATCAACCTTAAGTGCACTGACACGGCTTGCGCCTGTCACATAAGCTTTTACGCTGTCGTTAGAATCAGTGTAAACATTTACAATGTTCATTTCTGCCAGTGAAAGGCTGAAGTTCGGAGCAAGTGCCTGTGCATCTGTCTTTGATGAGGTATTCGCACTGATTGAAGCTTTTCCTCTTGCTGCTTCAAGAACTCCATTATTCACATAAGCGATATTTACGGATTCTGCCTTTGCAGTTGCTGAAGATGCCTCTCCGTCAATACCGGAAACACTGATACCTTCTCCTGCACTGTTTCCACCGATCACGCCCAATGCATTTACATTCAGTACTGATTCTACAGTAATGCTTCCATTTTCGGAAACAATTCCTGTGTAACCGGCTGAATTTTTGCCTGCGCCTTCGATATAAGCTTTCTGTTCTGCTTTTACTTCGGAAGTTACAACATTGACTGCCACTGCCACTTTGCTGATCTTGATCACAGCTCCGTCGATTCTTGCACTGGAGTCTGCATTTCCCGTTACTCTTACGTTTACATTGCCTTTTGCCGAAATATTCAGTTTTCCGCTGATGTAAGCGTATGCTTTTGTACTTGTTTCTGCGATTGCAACATTTACACCGGCTTTATAGTAGGCTACTGCGATTCCGCCTGATGCAGGTACAAGTTTTACTTCGGAATTTCCCTTCCATGTATTAGTAACATCTACATTACCGTCTGCACGGACAGTTCCGTTTCCACTTAAGATTGATTCAAATGTACCTTTTGCATAAGCGTATCCGGTCATAAGACCTGCGCTTATAAAGCTTACCGGATCCAGATTGTTTACGGTCACTGTTGCCACAGAATCTGCTTTGTTGTTTACTTTGATATTTCCGGATACTCTGAGGTTATTTACATCTACTTTCGCTCTTGATACTGCATCTGCTGTTGCAACAGCTGCATTTGCTGTAATACTTACTGCTGCTGCGGACGCACTGAAGATAAATGCCTGTGCCATAGAATCCGGAGTGATTGTCTTCGTGAATTTCTTTGCTGTGTCGATCACTACAGTAACAGGATCTTTGCGCTTCGTAGTCTCACTGTTATTCTGCACAGATTCTACAGTAAGGCTTCCTGCACTTACGGAAATGTTTCCGTCAAGAAGTGCTTCCTGGATGCTTGACAGAGTTGCCCATGCCATGGATACGTTTGCCGTAATACCGGCAGCCGCTGCATTTAATACAATTCCGTAAGCCTTCGTTCTGCCATCTGCACGAACCTTCAGTTCTTTTTCTGCGATAAGACTGCCGGATATGCCGCCCGCCTTTGCTCTGTTTACAGAACTGTTGAGAGCTACTGCAAAATTCAGTGCCACTGCTGTTCCGCCTACTTTACCTGTAATCACAGTTGCAAGTGCTTCTGTGTCATACGGATTTGCTTCGGTTCCTGCAAGTACAGAGATATTTGCTGCTTTCACAGTTCCGCCTGTTACATCAATAAGCGCAATGTTTTCGCTCTTTATCTGTGCTACTGCCACTGAAGCACCAACAGCTACAGAACCTGCAACTACTGAAGTAATGTATACGGTGGTGTTTCCATTCATGGCTGCTTCTACAGTCAGGTCACCTGTTGCTGTCACGTTTGCCTTATTTACTGCCGCATAGCTCTTCGCACGGTTAAATCCGAGTGCTACTGCACCATTTACCGCAACCCCACCTGCTGCAAGACCAAGGCTGGTCACTTTTGTCGAACCGTCAACTGTGTTTCTGACATCTGCGGAAGATACCGTAATCTGACCACGTACATCAGATTTTGAAGTTTCAATGATATCTCCATTCGGAGTGATTCCGATATATGTCATGGATACCGGACGGTTAACTGCTACTGCCACAGATACTCCCACACCTGCGAGTCCACCGGCTGCACTGACTATGATTGCCTTTGCATCTGCTTTCAGATAACCTTTCATGTCAATCTTTGCGGACGGAGCATTGATGCTGACTCCCTGACCTATAAATGCATCAAATCTGCTACGGTTAACTGCTACTGCTGTAGTTGTAGAAGCGCCCACTGCACCGGCACTTGCCGCAGTTGCTGCTGCTGTTGCATTTGTGGTTCCGTCTGTACTGACTTTAATAGTTCCTGAAATATTTTCCAGTTTTGCTCTTCCGCTTATGGAAGCTTCTGTTTTTGATTCAAAATCTGTAACTGCAACTGATCCGCTTACACCTGCAATACCGCCTGCTGCTGCCAGAGTAATGGTGAGCACGGTTCCGTACTGAGTTTCTGCTGTTACGGTTACATTTTCTGCTTTTACAATGTTACCTGCCATTCTGGCATAGGTCTTATTCATCAGGTTCAGTGAAGCTACTGTTACAGATACACCTGCAATACCGCCGCTTCCTGTTACACCGATCACAAGGATTGTAGATTTGTCACCTGTTGCTGCTGCATTGTCAGGATCAGATTCTTTTACTTTGTCATTCAGCACTTTGCTTCCGTCTGTGCCTTTTGCCGCGTCATATTTCAGTTCGGCTTTGGTCTGCTCGGAAGAACCGGAAACTGCTTTGACAATAACATCTTTTCCTGCTGAGATGATAACATTGTCTTCCACAACAGCCTGAACATTGGAGTAAAGAACTGCTACGGAAACGCCTGCGCCAACGCCTGCATAAAGACCGGCTGCCAGTGTACCGCTTGCCATATAAGCACTTAAGCTGTCACCGGAAACTACTTCCACATTACGTCCGGCTGTCAGAGTTGTTCCCTCTGTTCCACCACGGACAACAGCTGTTGTGGAATCTTTCAGCTCTGTTCCGTTTACAACGGCACCTTTTGTGCCTTCTTTCCTGATCGTATCTGCTGCGCTGTCGTATGCTTTATCATTCATGTTGGAGCTGCTGCTCTCATCATTATCCTTTTTGGAGGTATCCTGACCATACTTATCATAGTCAAGAGCTCCATTTCCGTTTGCGGTATTTTCTGCGGAAGATCCGTCCCCTTTCAGAAGGTCATCGAGATTATCTTCCGGTTTTGATGAACGAGCTTCTTTGTGAGCCTGTGCAAAAACAGCATCTGTCTGAGTCTGCGGATTCATGGATCCGTATTCTTTTCCGTCTTTGTTATTGGTAACATAAATGGCATTGTGTGCATCATCTGTAAGAAGGCTTCCTGCCACGATCACCATAACAGAACCGGATACACCGGCCTGACCTGCACCTGCTGTAAATACATAGCCCTGAACCAGACGGTCGGATTTCGCCTGAATGATGATATCTCTTCCTGCGTTTATGGTATTTCCTTCTCCGATCTCGGCACTGACTGTATTATAGGAAACCGTTGTCAGTACACTGACTGCCACTGCTGCCACACCGGAAGCGGAAATTGTTCCCACTACTGCGATCAGTTTGTAATCATCATCTGCTTTTACGGAAATGTCTGCTGTAGTTCCTTTTGCATGGATCAGAACATTTTTCTCTGTGTATGCCTTCGTAACAACCTTTGTTACGACCACATCCAGTGTTCCTCCTACAGATACGGTTCCGCTGCCTGCTGCACCTGCTGCATCTGCTGTGACAAATTCCTTTGAATCTGCCAGAATATCTACAGCACCTGCTGCATAGATCCTGCTGTTTTCTTTTACATAAGCTAACGTTTCATTATAGAAATAAGTAATAACTGCAACTGCTGTCACACCTGCTGTTCCGCCGATTCCTGCTGCCGCTGCAAGATTGTAGAGGCTGCTGTCGGAGTTTGCAGATACTTTCACGGACTGTACAGGATTATTTATATCTCCTGTAGTGCCGCCAAGAGCAGAAGTTACATAATTCTGGAATACCAGTGCATTGGCACCGCCTGCCACACCTACACTTCCTCCTGCTGCAAAGTTCACAGCCAGAAGCCAGAGATTATCTTTTGCATCTGCGATCACCTGTACTTTTCCAGGTGCCAGGATCTTATGTTCTTTTGCTGTTTCAGCCGTTACATTTTTGTTGAATACCAGTGCCACTACTGTTGCACCCACACCTACACTTCCTGCTGCTGACAGTGCACCTGCCAGATTCAGAAGTTCCGTATCATCATGAGCCTCAATATAGACTCCGGGGAGAGGGTCGGTATCGTTTGTGGACGAACCGGCAGCTTTTTTTACAGAAATGGTCACATGTTCTCTTGATGTTGCTTTTACTGTGTTTCTTACAACCAGTGTATTAATTACACCGGTTATGGCATTGCTTCCGCCCGCACCTGCTGATACAGATACCATAACTACATCCTCATTTCCGTTTGCAAAAATGATGATACCGCGTCTGCGTTCATTACGGTTCGGAATCCTGATGCCATTTGAGGAAGTCTGTACTGCCGGTGTTGCAGTTGTCATGAGCTCTGTCCATGTTCCTGCATGAGCCTGAATATCATTTTTCAGGATTGCTGTATTAATGGAAGCGCCTGCTGCATTTGCTCCTGCGGCTGCAAGACCGCCTGCGATGATATAGATATCAGAATCTGCTGCTGCAATGATTCCGATACTGTCACCTGCTGTGATTCTGGAATGAGAAGTTTTTGTTCCATTTTCCACTTCTGCAAGGATAGTGCTGTTGTTTACGATCACAGGAACCACACCTGTCAGTGCATTACTTCCTGCCGCACCTGCTGCCATGATCACGAGAAGAACTGCTTCGTCACCGGTTGCCTGAACCAGTACGCTTCCCTCTTCTGCCGTGATACTGGAAGGAGCAGCTACAGTTGCCAGAACTTTTCTGTTCAGGACATTTACGCTCACTGTTGCACCTACTGCATTCTGGGATGCTCCGCTTACGGAAGCATTGATCTGGAAAAGTTTTGATACTGCTGTTGCCAGAATCTGTACATCTTTCTTTGCGTAAATTGTTACTTTACCGATATCTGCAACTGTTTTTGAACCAGATACCAGAACACTGAGTACACCTGCTGCACCGGTGCCGCCAAGAGCAGCACTCGCACTTGCCAGTACACTGATCAGTTTTTCTCTTGTATCTGCATTCAGAACAACAGAACCTTTTTCACTGCGAATTGTTGTTCCGTCATTTACAGTTACATTTGCTTCTGTTCCGTTTACTGTTACATTCAGTGTTCCACCTGCCGCTGTCCTGCTTCCGGATACGGCTGCGCTGGCTGCGATCAGGTAAAGTTCACTGTTCTGCAGAGCTTTTACAGTTACATTACCATCAGCAGTAATTGATACCTGCTTTCCGATAAGTGCATTGCTTCTGTTCTTCATGACAATTGCACCAAGATTTCCGCCAATTGCATTGCTGCTGCTTCCTGCAGCTGCAACTGTGATTACCAGTACATTTGCTGAAGATTCAGCTCTCTGTGTATAGTTTCCGCCTGTAGTACGGATAACTGTTCCGTCAGAAACATCTGTTTTTACTTTGTCCTCGTTATACAGGAAGCTTAATGTCAGGCCTGCTCCGACGTTGGACTGGCTGGCAGAAAGTGAACCTGCAATGATTCGGACATTTGATTTGTTGACAGCTTCTACAAGTGCATCACCAGTCAGAATGATCTGTACATTCTTTCCGATAATGGCCTGTGTATCATTGAAGAAAAATACCATGGCAAGAGAGCCGGCTCCTGAGAAACTTCCTTTTCCGCCTGATACTGCGCCGGAAATTGCTTCTGCATAATAGTTCACAGAGCTTAAGAAATTCAGAAGGTCGATTCCTTCAAGGATCGTATCTGTACTGAGATTGATTTCTACAGAATAAGAAGATTCTGATTTATTACCATTTCTGGTAAGATGAATAATTCCTTTCTGTGAATCCGGAATCTTTGCACCGCCTTCACTTCTCGTGATAAGACTTTCAAGTCCCATCGGAAGTTCGTAATCGGAATCAGATACTTTTTCTTTCAATGCCTGTACTTTAAGTGATGCAGCTGTAATCTTCACATTGTCCATTATCTGAGCAAGGATCTGATTATAGCCGTAGATGAATGCATAAGATGCACCCACACCAACTTTGGCACCTCTTGTTGCAACGGAATATCCACCTGCACGTACTGCAAGTTTGCTCTTGTCTTTTGCTGTGATCTCTACATCACCGCCTCTGATCTCAGAGCTGTTTCCTACAGTAGATCTTGTTTCTGCTCTTGAAACAAGAACAGATACTGCTCCTGCAATTGCTGCATCGGCCGTTCCTGTTACAGAACCTGCAAGAGCCTGCGCACCAAGATATCCTTTATATTTGCCCTCCATGTTCTGAGAAAGTTCAGATGCAATGATCACTTTATCTTTGCCTTCTACAGTAACAGGAGTTGTCTCGCCTGCTGTGACGATTGCCTTATTGTTATTTACAGAAACAGCTACTCCCATTGCAAGAGAGAATTTTGCCCGGCCCAGAGTCATGGTTGCACCACTTCCAAGGGTGCGGAAATTGCCATCATTGTCTGCAAGCATTTCAAGTACCCTGCCTGCTGTGATATTTCCGCTTACAGAAGTCTGTGCCATATGTCCGGTAATGTTCAGTCCGACTGCTGCCGCTGCCTGGATGGATTTTTTACCAGGAGCATTCATGTTCATGGTACTTCCACCCTTACCAGAAGTGTTTGCCTGTGCCTGATCATTTGCTTCTTTTGAAGCATCCCCTACCTTGGAACCGGAACCTGTATCTTCTGTTGCAACGCCCTGAGATCTCAGTGCATTTGCAGAAAGTGACAGATTATTGTTGGTCTTTCCGGCAGTTGCGCCACTCTGATTACTGCTGTTGCTGTTTGCATCCAGTTTGCCGTTGATTTTGCTGGCTGTCTGGTTGTCTGTGTTGTCTTTTTCTGCTTCAAGTCCTTCGTAATCCCCGCTCATGATCTTATTGGCATTTTCTTCTGTCACTTCTTTTGCATTTTTGAATTTTGCCAGATAACGGGAAATATCTGCACCGATGGCTGTTGCCAGAGCCTTACTGTCATCTTCATTGTAAGTATAGCTCTTAAGTGATGCATTTCTGGAAATAATTCCTGTTCCTTCAAAAAGTGCTTTTATATCAGAATCAGCGATGTTGATCGCAACTGCTGCACCGACTGCAGTCTCATTACCTGCTGCGAATCCGCTGGCCTGAGTAAGAGATTTACCTTTTGAAGCTGCTTCCAGAATAAAATCTCCAAGTGCTTTAAGGACTGTGTCTTTTTTCACATAGGACTTAACATTAATATCTGTCAGTCCGATTGCTACAGATGCATCTACTGAAACATCCTTTGTCTTTGTATCATTGGCTTTGTCACCACTGATCGGATCTGTACCGGATACAGATGCGGTTGTGCGATCATGCTCTGCACCTGCTTTTACCTCTACAGATTTTCCGGCTACTTTGCGTGATGAGCCAATTCCGGCTTCTACTGTTACATTAATTACATCGAGTGCAAATGAAGCACCCACACCGATGGTCTTTCCGTTTCCGGTCTTCGCCGGTGCTGTAACGGTTCCTGCCGGTACCGGTTCAAATGTCGCCTCGATTGAGACATCAAAATCCGGCATATAGAATGCATACACATTGTTGCCTCTGTTTTCAAAGGTTACGATCTTTTTGATAACTTTCTTTCCATCGGATGTGTAGACAAATACAAGTGAGCCTTCCTTCAGTTGCATTCCATCTGCCGGAACTACGCGAACAAGTACTTTGTCTTCAAATTTTGCTTTGGAGAGATTTTTGCTTTCTCCGTTTTGGGATGGTGTTGTCACAAAAAGATTTCCGACTGCACCGTTTACGTTTCCGGACGGATTCAGCGGGCGGATCACGATATCGTGGAGCTTTGACGGATCCTCTTCCACTGTGGAATCACTCTCTGTCCCGGAATTGCCTCCGGAAAGGTTTTTGTCTGCCTTTCCATCGTTTCCTACTGCTGCACTGCCAGTTGTAGATTCACTCTGTCTTGCATCTGCATTTATAATGATATCACCGGTTGCCGTAATTACATTTGCAGAATCACCGATGTAAGCTTTTGTTGTACCGTTGATCACTGCGATTGCCACGCTGCCTGCCACACCGACATTTGATGCGCCTGCACCGGAAACCGCTTCTGTAACAAATACATTGGAAGGATTTTTTTCAACTTCCTTCACATCTACATCCAGCCAGGTAAAGAGTCCATCAAGTGCGGCTGTTGTCAGTACTCTGCCAAGCTCACTTAATGTTGTCTTTGCATTGGTCTTCAGAGTTTCAGTGATATTTGAACCAATCAGTTCTCTGAATTTGAGAAGATTTTCCGGGTTGTTTCGGATATCCTCCAGTTTCATTCCTTCCAGAGGAGTTCCTTTTAACATGGTTGTCTTTGCAACCGTGACTACCTGATCTGCGGTTCCTGCCAGAAGACCTGTAAGTTTTTCTGTATTTTCTTCACCGATCAGATCTTTGAGTCCCATCTTGTCTGCTGCCTCTGTTACAAGATCTGTTACAAGATTCTTAACCCATTCATCTTCTGTTTCTTCATCTTCTGTTCCTTTATCTTCTTTACTTTCCTTTTCAGGCATCTGTGCGAGAACTTTAAGGGTTCCGGCCTTTATTGCTGCCTGATCAATATACGCTTCATTAATAT
>OIEC01000344.1_pt1 | contig 25735 bp, 17 predicted proteins | sample 1604801 | NCBI WGS metagenome assembly OIEC01 (sample SAMN01760940, study PRJEB22395) | human gut metagenome | reverse complement strand
GGAATTAACGCCTATGGAGAGTACAGGAACTTGTGAGTAGTACATGAATTGATTCGTTACAAAAGCATACTCGTTGAAGTAGGAATGAAACATAAAGGTTTATAACTTTTTATAAGTTTTCAGTAATGGAAAGTATGATTACAGCAGTGATTTTTGATATGGACGGTGTGATCGCTGATTCAGAATATTTTAATGTCAAAGCAAAACATCTCATCTTAAAACGAGCAGGTATTGAAGTTGACTGGCATTACCATGATAAGTTCTTGGGTACAACACATGAATATATGTGGACAGAGATGAAGAAAGAATTTGAAAGTCTTGATAAAGAAGTTTCATATTATATAGATCAGTGGGTTAAAACCAGAAAAGAGTTGATCAATCAGGAAGGACTAAAGCCGATGCCGGGGGTTGTTGATCTGATCCGTATATTAAAGGAAAAAGGATTTCATCTGGCAGTAGCATCGTCTTCATTGAAAGAAGATATCATGACAAATATGAATACGTTTGGAATTACAGACTGCTTTGAAGCATTTATAAGCGGTTCCGAATGTGAAAACGGAAAGCCGGATCCAGAAATCTTTCAAAAGGCGGCTGAGGCAATTGGACAGAAGGCGGCAAACTGTATCGTGGTCGAAGATTCCGAAGCAGGAGTAAAGGCAGCCAAATCTGCCAAAATGAAATGCATTGGATATGCACCAGAAGGAGCGATCAAACAAGATCTCCATCAGGCAGATACAGTGGTGAAGGAATTTTCAGATAAACTTATAGAATATATTATGGAAAAATAAGTAAAATAAAAAATAGACAGCGTTCTTATGAAAAAGAGCGCTGTCTATTTTTTTATAAAAACTTTCTCGTAAAAAGAGAAGATAGGACACAATATTCATTCATGCAATATAAACATCTGGACGACGTTCCGTCAACATTGTATAATAGTCATGCTTCATTTGTTTTGCTATATCGTAGTCATAAGGTTTCTCCCAGTTTGTACTATTAACTAAGAGATCCACTCCTTGAATAGCAAGACTTCTGGCAGCTTCTGGAAAGAATGCGTCATAACAGATAAACAAGCCGATACGACCAATCTTTGTATTAAATACTTTAAATTGATCTCCGGGTGTAAAATAATTTTTCTCGGAATCAAATAAATGAACTTTGCGATAAGTTCCAAGAAGAACACCAGTGTCATCAATGAAAAACTGAGAATTATAAAGGATATCTTCTTCTTTTTCAGCCATTCCATAGACGATATGAACATGAAATTCCTTAGCTAAAGCACTCATCTTTTTTATGGATGTAGAGTCAATCATGGCAGTTTCTGCCAAATCTTTAAAATTTTCACCACATTGATAACCAGTAACAGTAAGCTCAGGGAAAATAATGAGTTGAGTATCTGGATGAGATTCCATAGCTTTGCGAAGAAGCGTTTCCATATGAAAAAGATTTTCCTCTTTCTGATTCATTTTTGGATAAGTTTGTATACAAACAACATTACATTTCATAATTTTTTCTCGGTCCTTTCTGAATGCTTTGTGATATATGCTCGTTTGGAACCTTGAACCAGCTAAACAATTCTCGAATTGCAAATACACTGATCACTGCAATTCCAATGGCAAACCATACATAGACAATTAGAATAAATAATTTAATTGTTCAAAATCAAAATGTTCTTTCTCGAATAGAGAGCCGATCATGATAACAACAATCGGAACACAAAGAGAAAATACATTACCTACAAAATAGTTAATATTATCATCAGGAATCATAAAGTAAGCAATGAGTCCACAGATCATACCGATAAAGATAGATGTAACGGCAACTCTTGAGGATACTTTATCCCAGATCAATCCAGCAATAAATGCAGCACATGGGGCGGCAAAAAGTAGTTTGTTGTGTTTTAAAGTGATTCCCACGTTAAGATTTCCTTTCTTAATAAATGCAAAAGGCGCTATAAACATATATCTGTTTACAACGCCTTTGTTTATGACTAGTGTAACATACAAAATCTTTTTATCACAAGATAAGAGTGAAAAGAAGTGAAGAATTTAATGAAAAAGGCAGATGAGAAACATTTTCAGGTGCTTTTTTCATGTATTTAAAAATAGTTATTGACATGATAAATTCTATGTGGTAATATAAGAAAATGTCTTAATGTGGGTTTGTCTGCCCACACTCTATGTAAAATTAAGAATAAGATTGTAAGAAAGATATAATAAGATAGAGGGTTTCTTACAGTTGATGTAGTATATAAACCAGGTTTAGATCAAGAGGTGAAAAACGTCCATGGAAAAGAACAGAATACAGCCAATAAAATCAGGTACAGGGATGCGAATCAGCTATGCCAGACAGGATGACGTCCTTGAAGTACCAAATCTGATCGAAATTCAAAAGGATTCCTATGATTGGTTTTTAAGAGAAGGATTAGCAGAGGTATTTGAAGATATCTCCCCAATCGAAGATTACAGCGATCAGTTAAGCTTGGAATTTGTTGACTATCAATTATGTAAAGATGACGTCAAATATTCAATTGAAGAATGTAAAGAAAGAGATGCAACATACGCTGCACCTTTAAAAGTGAAAGTAAGACTTCATAATAAAGAGACTGATGAAATCAAGCAGCATGAGATTTTTATGGGCGATCTTCCTTTAATGACAGCAACAGGAACATTTATCATCAACGGAGCTGAACGTGTTATCGTCAGTCAGTTAGTGCGTTCCCCTGGAATTTATTATGGAATTGCTCATGACAAGATTGGTAAAGAGTTATACTCTTCCACAGTTATTCCAAACCGTGGTGCTTGGCTTGAATATGAAACAGATTCCAATGATGTATTCAATGTACGTGTAGACCGTACAAGAAAAGTGCCTATCACAGTTTTGATCCGTGCATTAGGTATCGGAACAAACGCAGAGATCAAAGAATTATTTGGTGAAGAACCAAAGATCCTTGCAAGTATTGAAAAAGACCCATCTGATAACTATGAAGATGGTCTGTTAGAATTATATAAGAAGATCCGTCCGGGAGAACCATTATCTGTAGATAGTGCGGAAAGCTTGATCAACAGCATGTTCTTCGATCCAAGAAGATATGATCTTGCGAAAGTTGGACGTTACAAATTCAATAAAAAATTAGCATTAAGAAATCGTATCAGTGGATTTATCTTAGCAGAAGATGTTTTAGATCCAACAACTGGAGAAGTATTAGCAGAAGCTGGAACGAATGTGGACATGGAACTTGCAGATAAGATTCAGAACGCAGCCGTAGCAAGTGTTATGATCCAGACAGAAGAAGGTGCTACAAAAGTACTTTCCAACATGGAAGTAAATCTTGCTGAATATGTAGATTTCAATCCAGAAGAGATCGGTGTTCATGAAGATGTTTTCTATCCTGTATTAGAGAAGATCTTAGAAGAAGGATATGAAGGAGAAGAATTAAAAGAAGCTCTGAAGAAGAATATTCATGAATTGATTCCAAAACATATTACAAAAGAAGATATCTTAGCATCCATCAACTATAATATCCATTTAGAGTATGGAATTGGACATGATGATGATATTGACCACTTAGGAAACCGTCGTATCCGTGCTGTAGGTGAACTGCTTCAGAACCAGTATCGTATCGGTCTTTCAAGATTGGAAAGAGTTGTTCGTGAAAGAATGACAACTCAGGATATTGAATCTATCTCACCACAGTCATTGATCAATATCAAACCAGTAACAGCAGCAGTGAAAGAGTTCTTTGGAAGTTCTCAGTTATCTCAGTTCATGGACCACAACAACCCACTGTCTGAGTTAACACATAAGAGACGTTTATCTGCATTAGGACCAGGTGGTCTGTCTCGTGATCGTGCCGGATTCGAAGTCCGTGACGTACATTATACACATTACGGAAGAATGTGTCCGATCGAGACACCTGAAGGACCTAACATCGGTCTGATCAACTCTCTTGCTACTTATGCGAGAATTAACGAGTATGGATTTATCGAAGCTCCATATCGTGTACTGGATAAATCAGATCCTGAGAATCCAGTTGTTACAGACAAAGTTGTTTATTTAACAGCTGATGAAGAAGATAATTATGTAGTAGCACAGGCGAACGAACCTGTTGACGAAGATGGACATTTCGTAAATACTCATGTATCCGGACGTTTCCGTGAGGATACATCAGAATTTGATAAAGTAAACCTTGACTTAATGGACGTATCTCCAAAGATGGTATTCTCAGTAGCTACATCCATGATTCCTTTCCTGGAGAACGATGATGCTAACCGTGCGCTGATGGGATCCAACATGCAGCGTCAGGCTGTACCACTGTTAAAGACAGAAGTTCCAGTTGTTGGTACTGGTATGGAAGCTAAGGCTGCCCGCGACTCAGGTGTATGTATTATTGCACATCATGCAGGTACAGTTGAGTACTCAACAAGTAAAGAGATTATCGTAAAACGAGAAGACGGAATCCGTGATACTTACCACGTAATTAAGTTCTCCCGAAGCAACCAGGGTAACTGTATGAACCAGAGACCTATCGTAAATAAGGGTGACCATGTTGAAGCAGGAGATATTCTTGCAGATGGTGCTTCCACATGCGGCGGCGAGATGGCTCTTGGTAAGAACCCATTAATCGGATTTATGACCTGGGAAGGTTATAACTACGAGGATGCCGTACTTTTAAGTGAGCGTCTTGTACAGAATGACGTATATACATCTGTTCATATTGAAGAATATGAAGCAGAGGCAAGAGATACAAAGCTTGGACAGGAAGAGATTACAAGAGATCTTGCTGGTCTTAGTGAAGATGTATTAAAAGATCTGGATGAGAATGGTATCATCCGTATCGGTGCAGAAGTTCATGCCGGAGATATTCTGGTAGGTAAGGTGACTCCTAAGGGAGAGACAGAACTTACTGCTGAAGAAAGACTTCTTCGTGCTATTTTCGGTGAAAAGGCAAGAGAAGTTCGTGATACTTCCCTTCGTGTTCCACACGGCGCTTACGGTGTTGTTATGGATACAAAGGTATTTACAAGGGAGAATGGTGACGAGCTGCCTCCAACAGTTAACAAGTCTGTTCGTGTTTACATTGCACAGAAACGTAAGATTTCTGTTGGTGATAAGATGGCTGGCCGTCATGGTAACAAGGGTGTAGTTTCCCGTGTACTTCCAGTAGAGGATATGCCATTCCTTCCTAATGGCCGTCCACTCGATATCGTACTGAATCCATTAGGTGTACCTTCCCGAATGAATATCGGACAGGTCTTAGAGCTTCATTTAAGTCTCGCATCTAAGGTGCTTGGATTTAATGTAGCAACACCAGTATTTAACGGTGCAGATGAGAACGATATCATGGATACTCTTGAGATGGCGAATGACTATGCGAACAAGACATGGGAAGAATTCGAAGAACGCTGGGGTGACAAGGTTAACGATGATATTATGAAGTATCTTTGGGATAACCGTGACCACAGAGAAGAATGGAAGGGTGTTCCAATCGACCGTACAGGTAAGGTTCAGCTTCGTGATGGACGTACAGGACAGGAATTCGATTCACCAGTTTCCATCGGATTCATGCATTATCTGAAGCTGCATCACTTAGTAGATGATAAGATTCATGCACGTTCTACAGGTCCTTACTCATTAGTAACACAGCAGCCTCTGGGTGGTAAAGCTCAGTTCGGTGGACAGCGTTTCGGAGAGATGGAGGTTTGGGCTCTTGAGGCTTATGGTGCTTCCTATACTCTTCAGGAAATCTTAACTGTGAAGTCTGATGATGTAGTTGGTCGTGTGAAGACATACGAAGCAATCATCAAAGGAGAGAATATTCCTGAACCAGGTATTCCGGAATCCTTCAAGGTACTTCTTAAGGAATTCCAGTCCCTCGCTCTTGATGTTCGTGTCTTAAAAGAAGATATGACAGAAATTGAGCTTCAGGAAGGCAGCGAAACAATTAATGAATCCCTTACTTCAGTGATTGAGAGCAGTCCGGATGATAACAATTATAAGGACGAGAGCAATCTTGGAGAGTATGGCTACAAAGAAAGTACTCTGGAAGAAGAAGCTGGACAGGCTGATGCACAGCCAGAGTTTACAGAAATGCCTTTTGGCGATTCTGATTTGTAAGATAGTTTGGAAGGAGTAACCTATGTCTGATATGAATAACCAAACAGTTGAACAGCCGGTTAATTTTGACGCCATTAAAATCGGACTTGCGTCTCCGGAACTGATTCGTCAGTGGTCTCATGGTGAGGTAAAAAAGCCGGAAACCATTAACTACCGTACTTTAAAGCCGGAAAAAGATGGTCTGTTCTGTGAAAGAATTTTCGGACCAAGCAAGGACTGGGAATGTCACTGTGGTAAATATAAAAAGATTCGCTATAAAGGCGTTGTCTGTGATAAATGTGGTGTTGAAGTTACAAAGGCAAGTGTAAGAAGAGAAAGAATGGGACACATCGAACTCGCAGCTCCAGTATCCCATATCTGGTACTTCAAGGGAATCCCTAGCCGTATGGGATTAATCCTTGATATGTCTCCAAAAGCACTGGAAAAAGTATTATACTTTGCTTCCTTTGTAGTTCTTGACCCAGGAACAACAAACTTAAGCAAGAAGGACGTTATCTCTGATGCTGAGTACCGTCGTGTAACAGAAGAATATAGGAATTCTGATGAAGGTCTTGGAAACTTCCGTGTAGGAATGGGTGCTGAGGCAATCAAAGAACTTCTTGCAGAGATCGACTTAGAGGCTGAAGCAGAAGAACTTAAGAAGAGTCTTAAGAATGCCAGCGGTCAGAAGAAAGCAAGAAATATTAAACGATTAGAAGTTGTAGAAGCTTTCCGTCTGTCAGGAAACCGTCCAGAATGGATGGTTCTTGACGCTGTTCCGGTTATCCCTCCGGATATCCGTCCAATGGTTCAGTTAGATGGTGGACGTTTTGCAACCTCCGATTTAAATGATTTATATAGAAGAATCATCAACCGTAATAACCGTCTTAAGAGACTGTTAGAGCTTGGTGCGCCAGACATTATTATCCGTAACGAAAAGCGTATGCTTCAGGAAGCTGTTGATGCGTTAATCGATAATGGCCGTCGTGGACGTCCAGTAACTGGTCCTGGAAACAGAGCATTAAAATCCCTTTCCGATATGTTAAAGGGTAAACAGGGACGTTTCCGTCAGAACCTTCTTGGTAAGCGTGTTGACTACTCAGGACGTTCCGTAATCGTAGTAGGACCAGAATTAAAGATTTATCAGTGTGGTCTTCCAAAAGAGATGGCTATCGAGCTTTTCAAACCATTTGTTATGAAAGAACTTGTAGCAAACGGTCTTGCTCATAATATTAAGTCTGCCAAGAAGATGGTAGAAAAGTTACAGCCAGAAGTTTGGGATGTACTCGAAGATGTTATCAAAGAACATCCGGTTATGTTAAACCGTGCTCCTACCTTGCATCGTCTTGGTATTCAGGCATTCGAGCCAACATTAGTAGAAGGTAAAGCGATTAAATTACATCCATTAGTATGTACAGCGTTTAATGCCGACTTTGATGGTGACCAGATGGCTGTCCATCTGCCACTTTCCCAGGAAGCACAGGCTGAGTGCCGTTTCCTCTTACTTTCTCCAAACAACTTACTGAAGCCATCTGATGGTGCTCCAGTAGCCGTTCCTTCTCAGGATATGGTCCTTGGTATTTACTACCTGACTATGGAAAAAGAAGGAGCTAAGGGTGAAGGTAAATGCTTTAAGTCTGAAAATGAAGCATATCTTGCTTACGAGAACAAGGTAATCACACTTCATTCCAGAATCAAAGTAAAGAGAAGAGGTATGAGACCAGACGGAACAATGGGAAGCCGTATTGTAGATTGTACAATGGGACGTCTTCTTTTCAACGAAATCATCCTTCAGGATTTAGGTTTTGTTGACCGTTCTGATCCAGATAACTTCTTAAAGTTAGAAGTTGATTTTCAGTGTGGTAAGAAACAGTTAAAACAGATCCTTGACCGTTGTATCAGCGTACATGGTACAACTAAGACTGCCGAGGTTCTTGATAATATCAAAGCTCTTGGATATAAGTATTCTACAATTGGTGCGTTAAGTGTATCTATTTCCGATATGACCGTACCAAAAGAAAAACCAGAAATCCTTGCAGCAGCTCAGAAACAGGTTGAGTACATTACAAAACAGTACCGCCGTGGTTTCATGACAGAAGAAGAACGTTATAAAGCAGTAGTACAGACATGGTTCGCTGCCGATAACGAACTTACAGATAAACTGATCAGTGGTCTTGATAAGTACAACAACATCTTCATGATGGCTGACTCCGGTGCCCGTGGTTCTAACCAGCAGATTAAACAGCTTGCCGGTATGCGTGGACTGATGGCCGATACATCCGGACGTACTATCGAACTTCCTATCAAGTCCAACTTCCGTGAAGGTCTTGACGTACTGGAGTACTTCATTTCTGCACATGGTGCCAGAAAGGGACTTTCCGATACAGCCCTTCGTACAGCCGATTCCGGTTATCTGACAAGACGTCTTGTAGATGTATCTCAGGAACTGATTATTCGTGAACAGGATTGCTGCGAAGGAACAAACAAGATTCCAAGCATGTATGTAGAAGCTATCATGGATGGAAAAGAAACAATCGAATCATTAGAGGATCGTATCAGCGGACGTTATGCAGCAGAAGATTACAAAGATAAAGAAGGTAATATCATTGTTGAAGCGAACTGCATGATTACTCCAAAGCGTGCGAAAGCAATTGTAAACGCAGGATATCAGCAGGTTAAGATCAGAACAATGTTAACATGTAAGTCCCATAACGGTGCATGTTCTAAATGTTACGGTGCCAACCTTGCAACTGGTCAGGCAGTACAGGTTGGTGAGGCAGTCGGAATTATTGCTGCTCAGTCCATTGGTGAGCCTGGTACACAGCTTACTATGCGTACATTCCATGCCGGTGGTGTAGCCGGTGATGATATCACACAGGGTCTTCCTCGTGTCGAGGAGCTTTTCGAGGCAAGAAAGCCGAAAGGACTTGCTATCATCACCGAGATCCCTGGTGTTGCACAGATCAAAGACACCAAGAAAAAACGCGAAATCGTGGTTACCAATCCGGACGATGGCGTATCCAAGACATACCTGATCCCTTACGGATCCCGTATCAAGATCGCTGACGGAACGGTTCTGGAAGCTGGAGACGAGCTGACCGAAGGTTCTGTAAACCCGCACGATATCCTGAAGATCAAAGGCGTCCGCGCCGTTCAGGATTACATGCTCCGCGAGGTACAGCGAGTTTACCGTCTGCAGGGTGTAGAAATCAACGATAAGCATATCGAGGTTATCGTTCGTCAGATGCTGAAGAAGATCCGTATCGAAGAGTCCGGAGACACAGAATTCCTTCCGGGAACAAATGTTGACAGACTTGAGTTTGAGGATGTAAATGAAGCTCTGGAAGCAGAAGGTAAAGAACCTGCAACAGGTGAGCAGATCATCATGGGTATTACAAAAGCTTCCCTTGCTACAAATTCATTCCTGTCAGCCGCTTCATTCCAGGAGACAACAAAAGTCCTGACAGAAGCTGCTATCAAAGGTAAAGTCGATCCGCTGGTAGGTCTGAAAGAGAACGTTATCATCGGTAAACATATCCCAGCCGGAACAGGTATGAGAAAATACCGTGACATCAAGCTGAATACAGAGATGGAAATGGAAGACGAACTGGACTTTGAAGATGATTTTGATTTTGAATTCGGAGATGCAGAAGAAGTGAAGCAGGAAGGTGCTTCTGATGAGGAAACAGTAACTGCAACATCTGAAGACGAAGAATAAAATAGAACAGTTTATAAAGAGAAATCATTCACATGCGAAAGTGTGAATGATTTCTTTTTTATTGCCATGCGTTCGTAAGGAGCTGCCGGTGGCAGGTCCTGTAGATAACATCTATTAATCTTCTGACTTTTTAAAAAAAAGAAGTTTATGGATATTTATCAAAGAACAATAGAATAAATTGACTTTTATATTCAGAAAGTCTATAATAATTGTCAGTGAGAATCGGCGAAAAAAAGCAACAGATTCTGTCAACATTTAAGAAAGGTTGGGTTTCTATTATGGATCAAGGTAAACTTACAAGAGTATTAAAATCAATGGAGGAGCATGAGATTCCACAGATGATCATTTCTGATCCTGTTGCGATTTTCTATCTGACAGGAAAATGGATCTTTCCAGGAGAAAGACTTCTGGCATTGTATCTGAATGTGAACGGAAATCATAAGATGATGATCAACAAATTATTCCCACAGGAGTCAGATCTCGGAGTAGATATTATTTACTATGATGATATCGAAGACGGAGTAGAGATCTTAAGCAAATATGTGGAAAAAGATAAGACTATGGGAATCGACAAGACATGGCCTTCTAAATTCCTTATTCGTCTGCAGGAACTGGGCGGAGGAAGCAAATTCGTGAACGGATCTCCGATCATCGATTACATCCGTATGGTAAAAGATGAGAAAGAACAGGATCTCATGAGAAAGTCTTCTAAGATAAATGATATTGCTATGGACAAAATCATTCCATGGGTAGCAAAAGGATTAACAGAGAAAGAATTAAATGCAAAGATGCGTGAGATCTACAAAGAACTCGGATGCGAAGACGTATCATTCGATCCAATTACAGCATATGGACACGGTGCTGCAGATCCACATCATGTAACAGATGATTCAAAAGGAAAACGCGGAGACTGTGTAATCCTTGACATCGGTGGATTCAAAGACAATTATGCATCAGATATGACAAGAACTGTATTCATTGGGGAAGTATCTGACCGTGCAAGAGAAGTATACAATGTAGTATTAGAGGCTAACTTACGTGGTATTGCAGCTGCAAAACCAGGTAACAGAATGTGCGATGTTGACCTTGCAGCAAGAAACTACATCGAAGAAAAAGGATTCGGAGAATACTTCACACACAGAACAGGACATTCTATCGGACTGGAAGATCACGAGTTCGGTGATGTATCATCTGTTAACACAGATATCATCAAAGTTGGACAGTGCTTCTCAGTAGAGCCGGGAATCTACCTTCCAGATGAGAATATCGGTGTTCGTATTGAAGACCTTGTACTTATTACAGAAGATGGATGTGAAGTCCTGAATGACTATACAAAAGAACTGATTGTTGTACCAGAAGAGTAGAAGAACAGTATTGTATGCCTTCGGGGACAATCGCAGATAAGTCAGTAACAGCGTAATGCAAGAGCAGTGGAACAAAAAATGTTTCACTGTTCTTTTTCTCTGTATGTATTATCGGCAGATTTTACACTTGTTTACATTACTCTGTTAGTGTGTTAAAATGGCGGTAAACAATATTATCGAGAAAATATTACAGGAGGGAACAAAGATGACAAGAGATCAGGCGTATGAAATCTTAACCAAATATATGAAAGGAGAACATTATATCACACATTCTCTGGCTGTGGAGGCAATTATGAGGGGACTTGCCAAACGTCTTGCACCGGATGATGTAGAATATTGGGGAATTGCAGGACTTTTGCATGATCTTGATGAGGAGCAGTGTGACTGGCAGCATGATCTTAGCGTACATGGACCGACATCTGTAGAAATCCTAAAGAAAGAAGGAATTGATGATCCGATCCTTTTCGGAGCCATTTGTGCACACAATCCAAAAAGCGGTGTAAAAGCTAAAACTAAGATTCAGTATGCACTTCTTGCAGCAGATCCGATGAGTGGATTTTTAAAAGCGGTTGCACAAATTTATCCGGATAAAAAGATCGCAAGTGTAAAAAGAAAATCCGTATTAAAGCGTTTTAACGAAGCAAGATTCGCAAAAGGAGCCAACAGAGATTACATGGAAAGTATTGAGTTTACAGGTTTGATGCTGGAAGATCTGATTGATATAGGTCTGGAAGAAATGTGCGCTATATCCGATGAACTTGGTTTATAAACGAAAACAATATAATATAAAAAGAAATACATCATTTCGCAGGGTACTTCAAAAAACGAAGAGTCAGCTTCAATGATGTATTTCTTTTTATATTATTATTCGTAACGTTCGTCGATGACACGTTTGGTCTTTTTCTCGCTTCGAGGCAACAAGCCGATCTCTACTACTTTTACAAGCGGTGTAAATCCAATACGGCTTTTAACTTTAGAAGCAATACGTTTTGCGAGATCCAGGAAGTCTACGGTTCCGTTTGTCTCAACATAGATACGCATGGTATCTTTTCCTTCCAGATGAGAGATACGGATTTGGTATTCACTGGATACCTCAGGAAATTCTTTCAGGATTTCTTCAATCTGTGTAGGGAATACGTTGACACCTTTAATCTTCATCATATCGTCTGTACGTCCCATGATGGTATCAAGACGAGGGAATTTGCTTCCACAAGGGCAGTCTCCAGGAATGATACGGGAAAGGTCGTGGGTACGGTAACGGATAAGAGGAGCCCCCTCTTTTACTAATGTAGTAATGACAATCTCTCCAAGTTCACCGTCAGGTAATACTTCGCCTGTAACGGGATCAATAATTTCGATGTAAATATAATCATCCCAGTAGTGCATACCACAGTCATGGGAACAACTGATTCCAATTCCTGGTCCGTAGATCTCGGTCAGGCCATAGATATCATAGATTTCTATACCAAGTTCCTCTGTAATACGTTTCCGCATCTTTTCACCCCAGCGTTCGGAACCAATGATACCTTTTTTAAGATGAATCTTGTCTTTAATCCCTCGTTTTTGGATTTCTTCTGCAAGAAGAAGGGCATAAGATGAGGTAGAACCAAGAACGGTTGTTTTCATATCCATCATCATCTGTAACTGTTTGTCCGTGTTACCAGGTCCCATTGGAATAACCATGCTGCCTAATCTTTCTGCTCCTGCCTGGAAACCGATTCCGGCGGTCCAGAGACCATATCCCGGTGTAATCTGGATGCGGTCCATATTTGTCATACCGGCCATTTCATAACAACGTTTGAACATGACAGCCCAGTCATCAACATCTTTCTGGGTATATGGGATGATGACAGGCAGTCCTGTTGTACCGGAAGATGAATGAATGCGGACAATTTTTTCTTCCGGGGCAGTCATAAGTCCAAGAGGATAAGCATTTCTCAGATCATTTTTTTCGGAAAACGGAAGCTTCTGAAAATCTTCAGCAGACTGGATGCTGGTAACGCCGGCTTCTTCTAATTTCTTTCCATAGAAACTTTCTGCGGAAAGAAGTGCCTTGATTTGTTTGTTGACTTGTGCGATTTGTGTTTCAGTAATTTGCATATGTATGCCCTCGCCTTTCTTTTGGTGTGCTCCTATATATCAATAATGCAGGAGCAGTTGGTTAATGATAGATCTGATTGTTATATATTGTAATTCAGTGCCCGGAGATTCATCTCGTGGAACTTCTCCGGAAGTGTCTGCTTCATAATGCTTTCGATTTCAGAGATGGTAAAATCCAATACTCCGGTACGGATGGCGGCTCCTAAAAGTACCATATTCAGTACCTTGGAGGAACCAATATCGCTGCATGCCTGATCAGCATTTACAAAGGTGAGATTCGGAACATTTGCTTTCAGGTAATCGAGCATCTGGGGGGCATCGTAGTCAAAACCACTTAGAGTAGCAGTAACAGGTTTAACTGCACGGGTGCTTACAACAACGTGTCCACCGGTTTTCAGGTAAGGAAGCATCCGGACCGTTTCACCAGGTTCAAATCCTATAATAAGATCAGCAGTTCCTGTTTCGATCATAGGAGAATACAGATCATTTCCCATACGAAGATGACTGAATACACTTCCGCCTCGTTGTGCCATACCGATCGTTTCGGCACTCATGACCGGAATATCTTTACTCATGGCTGCTGCTGCGAGCAGCTTGGAAGCGAGGACAGTTCCCTGACCACCAACTCCACAGAGGACAATATTTTTCTGATTATTCATGATCTTCACCTCCTGTAATAGCAGTTACCGGGCAGACCTGACTGCAAAGGCCGCATCCTGTACACATTGAGCTGTCAATACAGACATTGCCGTTATTAAGAACGATAGCCGGGCATCCCAGTTCTTTTATACATTTTTTACAGCCGATACATTTGTCAGAGGAAACATGAAGAGGTGCGGCCGGTTTTGTGACTGCAATGCAAGGTGATTTGAAAATGATTGCCTTCACACCGGAACGCTCTGCCATCTTCTGTACGCATTCTACAGATGTATGCAGGTCTAATGGATTAACAGTTTCAACGTCTGTTACACCGATTCCGTGAAGTACCTGTTCGATATTGATTTTTTGGACAATCTCTCCCATGACAGTGCGTCCGGTTCCGGGATGAGGCTGATGACCGGTCATGGCAGTTGTGGAGTTATCCAGTACAATGAGTACCATATTGGCCTGATTATAAACGGCATTAACAACACCTGTGATTGCAGATGCAAAAAAGGTAGAGTCGCCGACGAATGCGAAACAAGTTGTATCGGGTTCAACTTTTTCTACCCCTTGTGCAATATTCAGTCCGGCACCCATACACAGACAGGTGTCAACCATGTCGAGCGGCATGGCATTTCCAAGTGTGTAACAGCCAATATCCCCACAGAAAATAGTTTTCTTTCCCTTCATAGCTTTTTTGACCGCGTAGAAAGAAGCACGGTGCGGACATCCGGCACAGAGTACCGGCGGACGGAGCGGAAGTTCCGGTGCTACAGGAAGTCCGGCGTCTTTCCGGTCGGAAAGGCCGAGAAAAGTATTAATATAGGAAGTTACGCTGTCTCTGGTATTTTCTCCGGCACAGGCAGTGTCTCCGCTTAGTTTTCCACGTATTTTTACTGGAAGGTGGTATTTCCCACAGATGTAGGTAAGTTCCCGCTCGATGACCGGATCTAATTCCTCCAGACAAAGAACTTCATCCAGACCAGTCAGAAATTCAACGGCCAGTTTTTCCGGAAATGGATGAGGAGTTGCAACTTTTAAGTTTTTTACCATACCAGTGTTCTTTAATGTTTCCATTGCATAGGTATAACTGATTCCTCCGGTTGCAATCCCTTTCTTTGAATCTTTAAATGTTTCGCAGGACGGATGAATCTTATTCTTGTCATAAGAAGAAAAGACATCTGATAATTCTCTGTTTCGCGCTTCGATCTTCTGGTGATTCATGAAAGATAATCTTGGGAAGATGACCCAGCGTTTGGAATCTTTGATGAATCCTTCGGGTTTATGCTGCGTAAATTCTTTCTCGTCCTTTACTGTGACGGAGGCATAGCCATGACAGACTCTTGTGGTTGGTCGTAAGAACACAGGAGTACCATATTCTTCAGAATACTCGAAAGCTTCCTGGATCATCTCATACGCTTCCTGAGCGGATGATGGATCAAAGCAAGGGAGCTTGGAAAATCTGGAAAAATGCCTGGTATCCTGCTCGGTCTGAGAAGAGATCGGGCCAGGATCATCTGCGACAAGAATGACCATTCCTCCTTTGATTCCAACATATTCCAGGCTCATCAAAGGATCAGATGCCACATTTAGTCCGACCTGTTTCATAGTTACCATTGACCGGGCTCCGGCATAAGCTGCTCCGGCAGCCAGTTCCATTGCGGCTTTTTCATTCACGGACCATTCTACGTAGACATCGTCAGGTCGGTTTTTGGCAACTGTTTCGAGCACTTCGGTAGATGGTGTTCCGGGATAGCCTGCCACAACATTGACGCCGGCGGCAACAGCACCGAGGGCAATGGCAGCATTTCCCATTAAAAATTCTTTATGCATAATTTCACCTCAAATTGAACTATTTCATTTTTAAATAGTATAATATGTTCGGTAAAGAAATGCAATCGTTTGGTAACGTGATAAAGTGAAAGAGCGAAATGATACAAAAAATAAAGCAGAAAACAGGGCAGCATCTTTCAGTTAACCAAGATATATGATAGAATAATCCTATTACCTGAAAGAATATAAATGAAGAAGAGGAAGAACTGAACATGAAAAAATATGACTATTTGGTAGTTGGTTCCGGATTATACGGAGCAGTGTTTGCACATGAGGCCAGGAAAGCGGGAAAATCCGTTCTGGTGATCGATAAACGCCCGAATATTGCCGGAAATGTATATACGGAAGAGATAGAAAAAATCCATGTACATAAATATGGTGCACATATATTCCATACAAATAACAAAAAAGTATGGAATTATATTACACAGTTCGCAGAGTTTAACCGTTTTACGAATTCGCCGGTGGCTAATTATAAGGGTGAATTGTATTCACTTCCTTTTAATATGTATACATTTAATAAGATGTGGGGAGTAGTTACTCCGGAGGAAGCAAAAGCGAAGATTGAAGAGCAGAGAAAAGAGATAACAAAAGAGCCGGAGAATCTGGAAGAACAGGCAATTTCCCTGGTTGGAAGAGACATTTACGAAAAGCTGATCAAGGGATATACGGAGAAGCAGTGGGGACGTGACTGCAGGGAACTTCCGGCGTTTATTATCAAAAGACTTCCTGTGCGTCTGACATTTGATAATAATTATTTTAATGCGTTATATCAGGGGATTCCTGTCGGAGGATATACAAAGATGGTTGAAAATCTTCTGGATGGAATCGAAGTCCGCCTGAATACAGAGTATCTGGAGAATAAAGAGGCGTTAGATGCGCTGGCCGAGAAAGTTATTTATACCGGACCGATCGATGCATATTTCGGATATGAACTTGGAACACTGGAATACAGATCAGTAAGATTTGAGACAGAACTTCTGGATCAGGAAAATTATCAGGGGAATGCCGCAGTCAATTATACAGACCGTCAGACACCATGGACTCGTATTATTGAGCATAAATGGTTTGAGTTTGGAAAAGATTCAGAAGGAAATGACATTCCAAAGACTGTAATCAGCCGGGAATACAGTTCGGAGTGGAAACTGGGGGATGAACCATATTATCCGGTTAATGATGAAAAGAATGGTGCCCTTTATGCCAGATATAAAAAAATGGCAGAAAAAGAAGAAAAGGTGATCTTTGGAGGACGCCTTGGAGAATACAAATATTATGACATGGATGCAGTGATTGCATCATCACTGGAACTGTGTGAAAAAGAACTTGGAATGAAAGCAGAATAGTGATTGTTGAGTAAAAAGTATGCATATGTACGAAAGATGTCTTTGCACATATGCGTACTTTTTTGCCACTTTTGCTTGAACTTAATCTTGATACCAACTATAATGGTGGCAGTTACTTGATAACGGAATGACTAAAAATTTTTATTTTAGGAGAATACATATGGGAAGATATTTCGGAACAGATGGCTTCCGTGGAGAAGCCAATAATAATTTAACAGCAGATCATGCATATAAGATCGGAAGATTTCTTGGATGGTATTACGGAGAAGTAAAGCGTCGTAACGGTGATGATACACCAGCTCGTATTGTGATTGGAAAAGATACAAGACGTTCAAGCTATATGTTTGAATATACACTGGTTGGCGGTCTGGTAGCTTCGGGAGCGGATGCTTACCTGCTTCATGTTACGACGACACCGTCTGTAGCTTATGTGGCAAGAACCGATGGGTTTGACTGTGGTATTATGATCTCGGCAAGCCATAATCCGTATTATGATAACGGAATCAAGCTGATCAACGGTAATGGAGAGAAGATGGATGAAGGAACGATTGCACTGGTAGAAGACTATCTGGATGGCAAGCTGGAAGTATTTGGGGAAAATTATGAAGAGATTCCGTTTGCACATACATCTAAGATCGGACGTACGGTAGACTATGTATCAGGAAGAAATCGTTATATCGGTTATCTGATCTCACTGGGACTTTATTCTTTCAAGGGAGTGAAAGTCGGACTTGACTGTGCGAACGGAAGTTCATGGAACCTCGCAAAATCCGTATTTGATGCTCTGGGAGCAAAGACTTATGTTATCAATGCAGAACCTGATGGAACTAATATTAATAATAATGCAGGATCTACACATATTGGCGGCCTGCAGAAATTCGTGGTTGAGAATGGTCTGGATGTCGGATTCGCTTATGACGGAGATGCAGACAGATGTCTTTGCGTTGATGAAAAAGGAAATCTGGTAGATGGAGATGCGATCCTTTACATTTATGGAAAATATATGAAAGAGCGAGGCAAACTGGAGAATAATACAGTTGTTACAACGGTTATGTCTAATTTTGGATTATACAAAGCATTTGATGAGGCTGGAATCGGTTATGCGAAGACTGCAGTCGGAGACAAATATGTATACGAATATATGACAAAGAATGGCTGTATCCTTGGTGGAGAACAGTCAGGTCATATTATTTTTTCAAAATACGCTTCTACAGGAGACGGTATCCTTACAAGTCTTAAGATGATGGAAGTTATGATGGCAAGAAAGAAGAAGATGAGCGAACTGCTGGATGGACTTACCATTTATCCACAGGTTCTTGAAAATGTACGTGTGACAGATAAAAAGGCTGCTCAGGATGACGCAGATGTGCAGGCAGCAGTAAAAGCTGTTACAGAAGCACTTGGAGATACCGGTCGTATTCTTGTGCGTGAATCAGGAACAGAGCCGCTTCTTCGTGTAATGGTTGAAGCCGAGACAGAGGAAGTCTGTAGAAAATATGTAGACCAGGTTGTGGATGTTGTAAAGGCTAAAGGACATATTGCAAGTTAGAAAGATACATGAATGACACTGGAAGAATAGACTATATTAAGAATTTTTACAGGGAGAAAAGATAATATGTGTGGAATTGTAGGATTTACAGGTGAACATCAGGCAGCACCCATCTTGTTAGATGGCCTGGCAAAACTGGAATATCGTGGATATGACTCTGCAGGAATCGCTGTACGTGACGGTGATGCAGATGTAGAAGTTATTAAGGCAAAAGGAAGACTGAAAGTTTTAGCAGAGAAGACCAATGATGGAGAAACTGTAAAAGGAACTTGTGGTATCGGACATACCAGATGGGCAACTCATGGAGAACCGTCTGAGAACAATGCACATCCGCATAAAAGTGATGACGGAAATGTAGTAGCTGTTCATAATGGTATCATCGAAAATTATCAGGAATTAAAAGATAAACTTGTACGAAAAGGATATACATTTTACTCAGAGACAGATACAGAAGTAGCAGTAAAACTGGTAGATTACTATTATAAAAAATATGAAGGAACACCGGTAGATGCAATTAATCATGCACTTGTGCGTATCCGTGGATCATATGCACTTGCAATGATGTTCCAAGATTATCCGGAAGAAATCTATGTAGCAAGAAAAGACAGCCCGATGATCTTAGGAGTTGCAAACGGAGAATCTTATATCGGTTCAGATGTTCCTGCGATCCTGAAATATACAAGAGATGTATATTATATTGGAAACCAGGAGATGGCACGTGTCCGCAAAGGAGAGATTACATTCTATAATCTGGATGGCGATGAGATCGAAAAAGAATTAAAAACAGTTGAATGGGATGCAGAGGCAGCAGAAAAAGCTGGATATGAGCATTTTATGATCAAAGAGATCCATGAACAGCCGAAGGCTGTTTCAGATACTCTGAAATCTGTTGTAAAAGACGGTGCGATCGATCTTTCAGAAGTCGGACTTTCAGAAGAAGAGATTAAAGAGATCAGCCAGATCTATATTGTAGCGTGTGGATCTGCATATCATGTCGGAGTGGCAGCACAGTATGTTATGGAAGACCTGGCAAGAATCCCGGTACGTGTAGAACTTGCATCAGAGTTCAGATATCGTAATCCGATCCTCGATCCTAAGGGACTGGTTATTATCATCAGTCAGTCAGGAGAGACTGCCGACAGTCTTGCAGCCCTCAGAGAATCTAAGAAACAGGGTGTAAAGACACTTGGAATTGTGAACGTGATCGGCTCATCTATTGCGAGAGAAGCAGATAATGTATTCTATACACTTGCAGGACCGGAGATTGCGGTTGCAACAACAAAAGCGTACAGTACACAGCTGATCGCAACTTACACACTGGCAATTCAGTTTGCTAAGATCAGAGGTCAGATTACAGAGGAACAGTATACTGGATATATCGAAGAACTGAAGACGATTCCGGATAAGATCAGCAGAATCATTGAAGACAAAGAAAGACTTCAGTGGTTTGCATCCAAACAGGTGAATGCAAAAGACATTTTCTTTATCGGACGTGGAATTGATTATGCAATTTCATTAGAGGGAAGTCTTAAGATGAAAGAAATCAGTTATATTCATTCTGAAGCATATGCAGCAGGAGAATTAAAACATGGAACGATTTCTCTGATTGAAGACGGTACACTCGTTATCGGAGTACTGACTCAGCCGGCATTATATGAAAAGACACTGAGTAACATGGTAGAGTGTAAGAGCCGTGGCGCATATCTGATGGGTCTTACGACATTTGGACACTATAATATTGAAGAAAATGCAGATTTCTCTGTATATATTCCAAAGACAGATCCACACTTTGCAACATCACTTGCAGTGATTCCGCTCCAGTTACTTGGATATTATGTATCTGTGGCAAAAGGGCTTGATGTAGATAAGCCGAGAAACCTTGCGAAGAGTGTAACAGTAGAATAGGTCCCGAAATTGTGCTATACTAATCCTAACCGTGAAAAAGACAAATGAATAAAGGAGAAAGAAGACTATGAAAACAGCATTAGTCATCATGGCTGCGGGAATGGGGTCTCGTTTCGGTGGTGGAATCAAGCAGTTAGAACCGGTTGGCCCGAATGGAGAGATTATTATGGATTATTCTATCCATGATGCAATTGAAACCGGATTTAATAAAGTTGTATTTATCATCCGTAAGGATATTAAGGAAGCATTTCATGACGCGATCGGAAAGCGTATCGAAGGAATCTGTAATAGGTTGAACGTAGAATTCGCTTACGCTTATCAGGAATTAGATGATCTTCCGGAAGGAATCAAAAAACCTGTGGATAGAAGTAAACCATGGGGAACGGGACAGGCAGTTCTGGTGTGTAAAGACATCATCAAAGAACCGTTTGTTGTTATCAATGCAGATGATTATTATGGAAAAGAAGCATTTGTAAAGATCCATGAATTTCTGATTAATAATTATACTCCGGAAAGATCGAAAGAACTCTGCATGGCAGGTTTTATTCTTGGTAATACTTTAAGTGATAATGGAACTGTTACAAGAGGAATCTGTGCAGTGGATGAGAATGATTATCTGACGGATGTTATGGAAACCTATGAAATCAAAAAAACAGAGGACGGAGCAGAATCACAGGGAAATAAAATAAATGTGAATTCGCATGTATCTATGAATATGTGGGGATTGACACCGGAATTTGTGGGACTTTTGGAAGAAGGCTTTGTAGAATTCTTTGAAAATATCAAGGGAGACGAAGCAAAAGAACTGAAAGGAGAATACCTGCTTCCAATCTATATTGACGAGCTTTTGAAAAAAGGAAAAGTAAGTGTCAAACTTCTGGAGACACAGGATAAATGGTTTGGTGTTACTTATAAAGAAGATAAACCTGTTGTAGTAGAGTCATTTGCAAAATTGATCGCAGATGGCGTATATCGAAAAGATCTGTTCTCAGATCTGCAGGCATAAAATCCGGAGTCAGATATCCGAGACATAGTAAAGAATCAAAAAGACAGGAAAAAATATGACAGAAAACAGGATGAAGAGAAAAAAGACAGGAATGATTTGGCTGATCTTTACGATCATCTGGATGTCAGTGATTTTTTCTTTTTCGGCTAAAAAAGCGGTAGAATCGGAGGGAATGAGCCATTCGGTAGGAAAAGAGATCGGGAGGCTGATAGTCCCGCAATTTACATCCTGGTCAGAAGAACGGCAGGAGCAGTTTGCGAAAATGATTGATTTCCCGGTACGCAAATGTGCGCATGCAACAGAGTACGCGGTCCTTGGTGTGCTGATACTGAGGACGGCGTATTCTTTTTCGGAAGACAGCGGGAAACGGTCCATGCTGATCTGCTGGTGTGCAGGTACAGCATATGCGGCAAGTGACGAATTACATCAGTTGTTTGTGCCGGGCAGGAGCTGTCAGTTCAGAGATGTATGCATCGATAGTGCCGGTGTATTGGCGGGAGTATTAGTATTTAGCTTGATAAAGCATGAAATCGTAAAATATAAAGAAAAGAAAAAATCTTGTAAAAACTAAGAAAAAAGTGGCAGAAAACGTGAAAAAATCAAGGAAAATCCCTTGACAAGTATCATGATTCGTAATAAACTAAACAAGCGTGCATAGGAACGTTTTGTTTTGATGTACGACTATTCACAAGATGAATAAGCAACTTATTATAATCGTAGGAGGTGAAAGAAATGCCAACATTTAACCAGTTAGTAAAAAAAGGACGTCAGACATCTGTAAAGAAGTCTACAGCACCGGCACTTCAGAAAGGATACAACTCTTTAAAGAAGAGAAGCACTGATACTTCTGCTCCACAGAAGAGAGGTGTTTGTACAGCTGTTAAGACTGCTACACCTAAGAAACCTAACTCAGCTCTTAGAAAGATCGCCAGAGTACGTCTGTCTAACGGAATCGAAGTAACAAGCTACATCCCAGGAGAAGGACACAACCTTCAGGAGCATAGCGTTGTTTTGATCCGTGGAGGAAGAGTAAAAGACCTTCCAGGTACAAGATACCATATCGTAAGAGGAACACTTGATACAGCAGGTGTTGCTAAGAGAAGACAGGCTCGTTCTAAATACGGCGCTAAGAGACCAAAAGATAAGAAATAAATCTGTTGCGTAAAGCGTAGATAAGATTTCGAACCAATTAAAAATGTAATCACAAACAGAACTATGATTATGTAAGTTGCAAGGTATATATATTGTATGCCCTATGCACTACACAGTATCATTAGAAAGACACATGTGAGTACCGATGAATTAAATTAAGATGTTTAAGGAGGGAAGGACCGTGCCACGTAAAGGACATACTCAGAAAAGAGACGTATTAGCGGATCCAGTATACAATAATAAAGTGGTAACCAAGCTTGTCAACAACATTATGCTTGATGGTAAGAAGGGTGTTGCACAGAAGATCGTATACGGAGCGTTTGAAAGAGTTGAAGCAAAAGCCGAAAAGCCAGCTATCGAAGTATTTGAAGAGGCTATGAATAACATCATGCCAGTACTTGAGGTAAAGGCTAGACGTATCGGAGGAGCTAACTACCAGGTACCAATCGAGGTTAGACCTGAAAGAAGACAGACTCTTGCACTTCGTTGGCTGACAGTATACTCTCGTGCTAGAGGAGAGAAGACAATGGAAGAAAGACTGGCTAACGAAATCCTGGATGCAGCAAATAACACAGGCGCATCTGTAAAGAAGAAAGAAGACATGCACAAGATGGCAGAAGCAAACAAAGCATTTGCTCATTATCGTTTCTAATTATAGGAGGAAAAAATCTTGGCTGGAAGAGAATATCCATTAGAGAGAACCAGAAATATCGGTATTATGGCGCATATTGATGCTGGTAAGACCACTCTTACAGAGCGTATCTTATACTATACCGGTGTTAACTATAAGATTGGTGATACTCATGAAGGAACTGCTACCATGGACTGGATGGAACAGGAGCAGGAAAGAGGTATCACGATCACTTCAGCAGCTACAACATGTCATTGGACACTTGAAGATCATACAAAACCGAAAAAAGGTGCTCTTGAGCATCGTATCAATATCATTGATACTCCGGGACACGTTGACTTCACTGTAGAGGTTGAACGTTCACTTCGTGTACTGGATGGTGCTGTAGGTGTATTCTGTGCTAAGGGTGGTGTTGAGCCTCAGTCAGAAAACGTATGGCGTCAGGCAGACACATACAACGTACCAAGAATGGCCTTCATTAACAAGATGGACATCTTAGGTGCAAACTTCTACAACGCTGTAGAACAGATTAAGACAAGATTGGGTAAGAACGCTATCGTTCTTCAGTTACCAATCGGTAAAGAAGATGATTTCAAGGGAATCATCGACCTTATGGAAATGGAAGCTTACATCTACAATGATGACAAGGGTGATGACATCACAGTATGTGAAATCCCGGATGACATGAAAGAAGATGCTGAGCTTTACCATACAGAACTGGTTGAAAAGATCTGTGAATTGGATGACGAACTTATGATGATGTATCTTGAGGACGAAATCCCGACAGTAGATCAGCTCAAAGCAGTTCTTAGAAAAGCTACTTGTGAATGTACAGCAGTACCGGTTTGCTGTGGATCTGCTTACAGAAACAAGGGTGTTCAGAAGCTTCTGGATGCAATCGTTGAATATATGCCGGCTCCGACAGACATCCCGCCAATCCAGGGTGTTGACGAAGATGGTAATGAAGTAGTAAGACATTCTTCAGATGAAGAACCTTTCTCAGCACTTGCATTCAAGATCATGACAGACCCGTTCGTAGGTAAGCTTGCATATTTCCGTGTATATTCAGGAACTATGAATTCAGGTTCTTATGTATTGAACGCTACGAAGAATAAAAAAGAACGTGTTGGACGTATCCTTCAGATGCATGCTAACAAGAGAATGGAATTGGATAAAGTATATTCAGGAGACATCGCAGCAGCGATCGGATTCAAGTTCACAACTACAGGTGATACAATCTGTGATGAACAGCATCCGGTAATCCTTGAATCTATGGAATTCCCAGAACCAGTTATCGAGCTCGCTATCGAGCCTAAGACAAAAGCTTCTCAGGGTAAACTTGGTGAATCTCTTGCAAAACTTGCAGAAGAAGACCCAACATTCCGAGCTCATACTGATCAGGAAACAGGTCAGACAATCATCGCCGGAATGGGAGAACTTCATCTTGAAATCATCGTAGACAGACTTCTTCGTGAATTCAAGGTAGAAGCTAACGTAGGTGCTCCGCAGGTTGCATACAAAGAGTCCTTCACAAAAGCAGTTGATGTTGACAGCAAGTATGCTAAACAGTCAGGTGGACGTGGACAGTACGGACACTGTAAAGTTAAATTTGAACCAATGGATGTCAATGGTGAAGAAACATACAAATTCGATTCTACTGTTGTCGGTGGTGCAATTCCGAAGGAATACATTCCGGCTGTAGGCGAAGGTATTGAAGAAGCCATGAAAGCTGGTATTCTTGGTGGATTCCCTGTAGTAGGTATTCATGCAACCGTATATGATGGTTCTTACCATGAAGTCGATTCTTCAGAAATGGCATTCCACATTGCAGGTTCTCTTGCATTCAAAGATGCTATGAAGAAATCTGACCCGGTACTCCTTGAGCCTATCATGAAAGTTGAAGTTACTATGCCGGAAGAGTACATGGGAGATGTTATCGGTGATATCAACTCTCGTCGTGGACGTATTGAAGGTATGGATGACCTCGGCGGTGGAAAGATCGTTAGAGGATATGTTCCGCTTTCAGAAATGTTCGGATACTCTACAGACCTTCGTTCCAGAACTCAGGGACGTGGAAACTACTCAATGTTCTTCGAAAAATATGAGCCAGTTCCGAAGTCTGTTCAGGAAAAGATTTTATCTAACAAAAACGCATAAAAAATACGAAAAAGGCTTGAAAAACTGTACTTTATGAAATATAATCAGTATTAGCCGAGTTAAAACATCGTAAACTAAAATGCCCTATTGGGTGGTATATTTAAGGAGGATATTCAAAATGGCAAAGGCTAAATTTGAAAGAACAAAACCGCATTGTAATATCGGTACCATTGGACACGTTGACCATGGTAAAACAACTCTTACAGCTGCTATCACAAAGACACTTGCAGCAAGAGTACCAG
>OIEC01000300.1_pt1 | contig 28517 bp, 28 predicted proteins | sample 1604801 | NCBI WGS metagenome assembly OIEC01 (sample SAMN01760940, study PRJEB22395) | human gut metagenome | reverse complement strand
GCCGTAGAGCAACCATCGCGGGCAAATACGCCGGCGGTGTGTTCTGCAACCTCCCCGACGGCGCAGTCGTCATGTGCCGGTACTCGTTCCACTACGAGGACTCGGATTTCAAAACCGGCGATACCGTCATGGTCGTGATCCAGCGGTATGATGAGGAGAAGAAGCAGATTTTTGGAAAGATTGTGGGAAAATAAATTATTATAAGGAGGATGCCAGACCGTCAATTCCTCTGCGCAAATCCGTAAAACCAGTGGCTAAAAACACCCTGTCAGCTCCGTTAAAATCGTTCAGCATGATTTCAGCAACCGCAGCACCATACCGACAGTTTCCTCATCTGCTCCGCTGTGAATATCTACCTCTGTCCCTGCGATTCGGCCAGTAACTGCTGCTTTACCGGAACATACACGGGCAGGGGTTATCTCAGCAAAACGAGACTGTTCCTGCTGCGCTTTGACGATCCCGTACAGCTTTCTCTGCCATCGGTAATAGGTCTGCTCGCAGATATCATTTTCCTTGCACCACTCCCTTACGCTTAGATCACTGCTCCGGCAGGCCGATACACGCTCTGCCCAAAGTGCCAGTTTATTCTGACCGTTCATTGTCTGCAATTCGCTGCCCATGAAAAATACCCCCATATGTCGGATCTGCCAGATTACTACGACTATATGCTAGTCGCATATACTATCCGCTACTATACGAGAGTATTGTTTCATATTAGAGAGCACCTTTCAAGCCGGGGCTAGATTTGACGGTTACTTTATAGGAATACCTCCTTGCGCTTCAATATTATTCTTGTCTTGCCGACTGCCTAATCATTGAATTGATATTCACTGCTGGGAGCACAATCGGTGAGGTCTCCGGTTGAGCAGTAATCAACGTGAGTTCTGAACGAACATATGGGAAGAGTATGGCGACAGCGTTGTTTTCCAGTAAGTATTGCTTATTAGGGCAATCTGAAGAAATGCTACAATACCCTGTAATTTGGATTTCTGCATCGTACTCATCTTGTGCATCTGCGAGTACCTGTAAAGTCACTCTATTGACATCCGGATTGTCTGTTTGACTAATTGAAACATGAAAACTTAAAGATATTTCGGAGTCGTCTTTCTGCTTAAAGCCTTTTCGGGTAAAAGATACTTTATCAAAGACGATATGCTCCATAGTTAGAGAACTTGCAATCGATTCAATGTTGCTCATTTTTAGCTCCTTAATCATGCAGCTGAAATGGTTCCTGACTTATAGCAACTCAATGCGCTATCATATTTATCATATTCTATTTCTATAGAGCCTTTCAGAGAACTACCCGCAGCGTCTGATGAATACCTTATTGCGTGATGAATAGCGGTATTGGAAACTAAATAGCGGAAACTGCTAGCCTTAGCATCCTCAGGACTTAGTTGCTCAAAATGAATATTTCCATTCCCAAGAGTATATTCTATACCCGAATCATTTAACACCTTGCAAGCAAGTGAAAGCAATTCATTTTTATTCATTGCTTTAAGCTTCTCGGTTATCTGCTTGACATCTAACATAATACACCTTCAAACTCTCTTATATCAGAAATTAACTTGCTGTCAAAAACACATATTTGCCGTCGATTGATTGGAAAAATTGAAGAGTCTTCATGATGCGGAAAGGTTCTTGCAATAAGTTCAACGTTTGGATCTATCTCGTGAATAAGATTGCAGGCAAAACACCACTTTTGCTGTAGTGTCATATCTGCTTTAATCTGGCCTTCGTTTAAAGAAATAAATGTATAAACCACATCATTCAGTTTTTTTAAATCATCTTGAATATCCAAATCAAGCAGATTTGCAGGAACATATGTGATTTTAGCAGTAAGAACGGACGTTTTACGATTACAATATCGCGCATGACTAATCCACCATTGTGCATCGCAAGCGTTAGCAAAAAAGTATATACCATTTCCAAGCCAATCATTATTGTGTTTGCTCGGAAGCATACGTTGCTCTTTGCAAATTATTTCTGCTGATTTTTTCGTAGTGCCATGATACCCGTCAATAATATCTCTATCCATCATTTCATATATACGGTGTCTGGACGATTATCTATATGTTATGCGTACTTGTAAGAATTTAAACCGATAAATATGACTGTATTCCTTAGCAGAGAAGAATACAACATATTATCTAAAGATTATAAGTTATAATAGCACAAATATCAAAGGTTGTATATAGATATGAGAATATAATTCATCTTTTTTCACATTCAGAGAGAAATTAGCAAAGCATTTTATTTCCGTTTCAAAATCTTATCCTGCAAGAATGCGATCTGGATCAGCTCCTCAGGCGTTACATCAAGCGCATCGGCGATGTTGAAGAACGCTTCCATGGAGAACGCACGGACCATATTCGGTGCTTCAATCGCGCTCAGGTGAGAGCGGCTGATGCTTGCTTTTTCGGCTAACTGTTCCTGTGACATCCCGCGCATTTTCCGCAGAGAGGAGATTGCAATGCCCATCTGGATAAACCGGTCCCGGTTTTTGAAGCTGATTTCGTCTTTGCTCATAGTAAACGCCCCCTTCTGTGAAAATTATAGAAGCTGCGGCGTCTTGGTTCAGCTTCGCCTATAAAGCGATTGACTTATTTATAGAGCGTTATATAATTATATTATGCAATTCGCCGAAATATATGGCGCATGCGCTTTATAATAAGCAGACAATCGTTCTGTTGAAATGGGAGCGGAGGGAAACAGCTATGATTTGCGCGCTAATTGGAGATCAGACGATCAGAAATTTGAATGAGGAGCGTTTGGAACTGCGGCTTCGTACGCTGATTGAGCAGGAGCATGTTTCCGCGTTTGTTCTTGGCTATTTCGGCCCGTTTGAACAGCTTGCGCTCCGCGTGATCCGGCGCTTGCAGCAGGACTATCCGCTGTTGGACTATACAGTGATCCTGTGCGGACTACGAAAAGAGAGACCGGCAGAGCCGGAGCTTGACTATCTGCACACACTGTACCCGCAGGGCTGCTGGCGCTGGCCAGGACGGATCGGGTTGACGCGGAAGCTGTGCTATCTTGCGTCGGCGTCGGACATGATCGCCTATTATGATGATACGGAGCAGCGCAGAGCCGCAAGCTGGATTCGTCGGGCGGCACGGAGAAAGCGGTTATGCGATACAACACTTGAGTAATCCGCAAGTTTGCACCCGCCTGCCGCCGCGCTACAATAAAGCTGTATTCAGGTCAGAGCAGTATCAGGGCGGAGCAGATGAAGGGCGGAGGTGATCATTCGGGGCGAAGTATGCCCCGGTTCCGTGCGCAGGCCAGTGAATACCAAAACACAAAAGGACCTATAAGACCGTAATTGCCATCTGGCAGTTACGGTCTTTTTGCGTCCCAAAAACGATGAAAGGAGTGAAACCATGAATGCCAGAAAAGAGCCGACTCATGCCAATCAGCTATTACAATCCCAAGCAGGAGATCCGTCTCAGCGCGTATGCGGACACGATCATTCTTGAACCGGATGGGCGTGAGCAGCGTCTTCGGGCGATCCGTTTCGGCGGGTATCCGGAGATGGTGCGCGCCATGTCGGACGCGATCTATGCCGGTGCGACGCTGGAAACGGAATTTGCCGGTGAAACAGCTATGCTTTCCTGCGAGCCCAAGAAGTATGAATGCCATCTGAGTCACGACGGAATTTATGCCGAGGCGACCATCCTCTCGCTGGATGATGAGGACACTGCGGCAAAAAAGGATGAAGAAGCACAGGCGGACGGACAGACGAATGTAGAGCTGCCACCGAGAAAGTGCGTTCTTTTTTGTCCGGCCGGAGACCGGCGGGCGCTGTTTGAAGCGTTAGACCGGAAAACGGCTGTGCCGCTCATCCCGGAGTTTCAGGACTACGTTCTGGACGAATTGCAGCGGCGCAGGTTTCTCAAGCCGCTGCGCGTCATCTCCATCCGGGAACGGCTGGAGGCGTGGCTGCTGCTGTGCAAAAAGGACGATGCCAACATCGTCAAGGTGCTGGAGGAGGGCTTGAAAACCGGCGCAATTCATATCCCCGGAACGGTTCAAGCCCCACACGGCTTTGACGACGTCCATTCCGTCACCAGCTATCTAAGCGCGTTCGGCGTGACCGTCGCAGAGCGTATCCGAGAGCAATTCCAACCGTTGTTTGACCCTGCCGCGGAGCAGCTTTCCCCGGAGGTTCTGCGCATCAACGACTATATCCGCGCACACGCAGGCTACAGCCTTTACCCGGCGCAGCTTGCTGTCGCGGAATCGGTCAAGCGCAAGCTCTCGGAGGGAAAATCCGCGTTCATTGTGGCTGAGTGCGGCAGCGGCAAGACGAAGATCGGCGCGACCGCGCTGGCGGCGTATCAGGCGCAGAAATGGAAAAAGACGTTCAACATCATTCTTTGTCCGTCGCACGTCGCAAAGAAGTGGGTGCGTGAAATTGCCGAAACACTGCCGGATACCGTGGGCGTCATTGTCCGCAGCATTGTGGAGCTGGACAGCCTGTACGCGCAGTACCGGCAGGGCGACAAAAGCATCTGCGCCGTTATCAGCAAGGAAAAAGCCAGAGACGGCTATATGCGACGCCCGGCTGTCCTGTTTGACGCGCGGAAAGGCGCGTTCCGCTGCCCCAGCTGCGGAGAAATCATAGAGCTGCCAAGCAGCGATGAAGAGGACGGCTGGACGACTGCAAAACCGGAGGCGTTCCGCATGGAGAACCGGCGCAATCATCAATGTATGAGTTGCGACGGTCCCTTGTGGACAGCGGTAAATCCAAGCGTACCTTCTCCGTGGGTCAAGATTCCGGAATACGGCTGGGTGCATCGGAAGCTGGCAGTCCATGCCATGCAGAAGACGAAGAACCCTGCCGCGCTGGATGCGTTGCTGTCGCTTCACGAGAACCCGGACGGGTATTTCCCGACGCGCGGCGCGTGCCGGCGGTATCCGCTCAGCTCGTACATCAAGAAGCGGTACCGCGGCAGGCTCGACGGTCTCATCGTGGATGAGCTGCACGAGTACAACAACGACAGCGGACAGGGCGATGCCATGGCAGAGCTGTTTGGCACGGCAAAAAAGGTCATCGGCATGACGGCCACGCTCATCAACGGCTACAGCTCCGGCATTTTTCATCTGCTCTACCGCACGTCGGCGCAGCTGATGCTGGCGGACGGAAAGCCGCATGAAAAGCCCGCGCTGTTCAATACAGAGTATGGCGTTGTGGAAACAACCTACACCGAAGCCGATGAAAACTATGCCGCAAAGCGCAGATCGCAGAAAAGCAGTGTTCGGACGCGCCAGCTTCCGGGCGTTTCGCCGCTGGTGTTTTCGCGGTTCCTGCTGGAAAAAACGGCGTTTTTGTCGCTGTCTGACATGGGCAAGGCGCTTCCCAGCTATGAAGAAATTCCCATTGCCTGTGAAATGGCCGAGGCGGTAGAGACGGAGTACAAGCGGATCGAGCATAAGCTCGTACAGGTTTTACGTTCAGACCGCCGCGCGGCGAAAAAGATCCTTTCCGCATATCTGAACCTGCTGACCGTCTATGCGGATCAGCCGTATGACCAGAAGCCCATTCTCTACCCCGACAGCGATGTCCCCATCGTCGAACCTGAGAACATCGGGGGCACGGACACGCTCGGAGACAAAGAGCAGAAAACACTGGAAATTGTGAAAGCTGCCATCCAGAACGGCGAACGTGCGCTCATCTACACAAGCTGGGTGCGCACGGATTCCCAGCAGAAGCTCAAAAAGCTCCTGACGGATGAAGGCTACCGCACGGAGATCCTGACCGACAAGATCAAGACCACCGACCGGGAGGACTGGGTGCAGAAAAAGCTCGCCGCTGGGATGCAGGTACTGATCGTGAACCCGTCGCTTATAGAGACCGGCTTGGATCTCAACGCCTTTACAACGCTGGTGTTTTACAGCATGGGCTACAAGCTCTTTACGCTGCGGCAGGCGTCGCGCCGAAGCTGGCGCATCAACCAGAAAGCGCCCGCGGTCAAGGTCTATATGCTCTACTACGAGGACACCATGCAGCAGAAGTGTCTGAAGCTCATGGCCTCGAAGCTGGCGGTCGCCGGACTCATTGAAGGAAACTTCTCCGAGGAAGGACTCGCTGCAATGAGCGATGTGCAGGACATGACCTCGCAGATGGCGAAGGAGCTGATGCTCGGTATCCGCGACAATGTGGAGGATATTGCGGCAGCGTTTAAAAAGATGGCGTTCGAGAATCCGGACAGAGAGGTATCGGAAGTACCCGCCGAAGAAACGTCTTTGCCGCCGGAAACCGTGCCCGCTGTGATCGAGCAGCCGAAGCGTGTGTTTACAGCGGAGCAGGAAGAAAAGCTGCAAGCCGCCATGGTGCAGCTGGAGCAGCAGAAAGCCAAACGGACAAAGAAAACACAGCAGGTGGCGAACCAGCTGAGTCTATTTGATTTCGTTGCGTAAAAAAGGAGGATGCTATGAAATTTACCGTCAACCGAACAGAACTGCTTGCCGCAGCGCAGAACGCCGAACGCATTGCGCCAAAAGTGTCCACGATTGAAATTCTGCAATGCGCGTATTTGCAGGCCGAACAGGACACGCTCACCGTCGCGTCCGGGAATCTGGAAATTGCATTGGAGCAGCAGCTTCCCGCGCAGATTGAAAGCGAAGGAAACGCTGTCGTCAAAGCCCCGCTTCTTTCCGGAATGCTGCGCCTGCTGGATGGCGAGCGCGTGACGTTTCAGATGAAAAACGGGAAGCTCGTTGTATCATCCGGAAACGCGGAATATGCCATTCCCGTCATGGACGCGGAACAGTACCCGCGCATGGAAATCCCGTGCCCGGCAGCGACAGTCCCCGTAAGCGGCATTCCGTCGCTTACCAAACGAACGGCGTTTGCCGTTTCCGAGGATACGACAAGGCCCATGCTCAAATGCGTGAACCTGATCTTCGGCGCGGACGGTCTGCAGGCGGTCAGCACGGACAGCTTCCGCATTGCGTCCGCCAAGGGCGACCGTGAGAGCCGCGGGAACATCAGCTTCCTCATTCCGGCCGCTTCGCTGGAAAAGCTGGCGGCGCTGGTGGACAACCGCGAGAAATTGCAGGTCGGTACGACCGGGAAAGCCATTGTCTTTCGGAAGGAGAATTTCCTGTTCGCCGCGCGAATTATGGAAGGGCCATATCTTGCCGTGTCGCAGGTGCTGTCCAATCTGAAGCAGCAGTTTACCGTCCTGACCGACGCCGCCCTGCTCCGTGATACCATTTTGCAAGCCCTGAGCGTCACCGGCACGCAGAACCGGTTTTCCCTGTCCTTTGCAGGAAGCCGGCTGACTGTGCGCTGTGAAAGCGAATATGGCATTTCGGAGACGGCGATGGATGTGGTCGCGTTGAGCGGCGAGCCTGCGGGCGTGTACTGGTACAATCCGGCGCAGCTTATGGAGTGCCTGAAAGCGCTGAACGGAACGCTCATGCTGGAGGTCGTGCAGCACAGTGCGCTGCTTCTCAAAACAGACGAGCTTGTCTGCTTCCAGATGGCGGTGCGTGAACCGAAGACAATCGAATCGAAACCCCAAAAGACAAAAAAGCCGCGCAAGGAGGCGGCATAAAAAAGGAGGACACGCCTATTTGAAGAAACCGACCATCTGCCGCTACTGCGGCGGGATCATCCGGCTCGTTCCGGCTGCTGATGTCTATGGCAGCTCGACGGAACGGCTTGGAATGCAGAACGAATATCTGTATCAGTGCCAGAACTGCAATGCCCGCGTCGGTTGCCACAAGGGTACCACGCGGCCGCTCGGCGATGTGGCAAATGAGATTCTGCGGCTCAAGCGCATCGAAGCCCATCAGGTGTTCGACGCTTACTGGCAGAAAATGCACATCAGCCGGACGAAAGCCTATCAATGGCTGGCAAGAGAATTAAAGTTCCCGGAGGAGGATACGCACATCGGCGGGTTTGAAATTGATACCTGCCAGCGCGTGATCGACCTCTGCCGGGCCAAAATGGATAAAAAGTAAGGAGAATATCGTATGAAGATCCGGCCCAAGGTTCCCGTATGCACAGACTGTGACCACGTTTTCGAGTACAGAGGCCGAAACCCCGGTCAGCTCGGCGGCGTGGTGGTGCAGTTTGGAGAAGCCTACTGTACGAAGAAGAAAAAGCCACGCTTACTGAAACGCTGGCACAAGATGCTCCGCGTTCCGGACTGGTGCAAAAAGCGCATCCGGCCGAGCTTGGTGCGTATCTATGATTTTGCCAGCATGGAAAGCTGGCTCATGCACGAAAATCTCTGCAAATCTCTCGGACGGGAGATCGGCCCCACGGCATCCAGATACATGCTCTCCGAGGTGCGGCAGCTTGATCTGGACGCATATGCGTTCCAGAAGCAGGTTCGTACCACACCCGTAGAGGAGCTTTTGAATGTGCATCTGGGGCTGCATCAGGTCGTGGAGGTATTTGACGGCGTACAGTCTGTCATCCTCTATAAGACGCTGGACGGCTTTGTCCCGGCTCCAATGTTTGACGCCGAACGCGCCAGACAGAACCGCAGAGAGCAGAAAAAGGCATCCGCCTGACAAAACACACATGGAGGCGTCTGCCTCCCCAAATACGAAGGAGAAAGACCATGAAAAACAATTTCACCATTTCTCAGCGAAACGCCATCGTGGAAAACCATCTGTGGTGCATCAAGGCCGTGATGAAGCAGAACCGCGCGCTCATCCGTGCGGCGAAGCTGGATGCGGACGACGTGTACCAGCAGCTTGCGCTGCGGCTCATCCGGGCGGTCATGTCGTATGACCCGGAAAAAGGCAATCTGGAGCAGCATATCTTTGCGCAGCTCCGCATGGAGCTTCAGAAAACAGCGCACAGCAATGTGATCTCGCTGGATGCCTACCGCATGAGGGATGCCGCATGAGCTTACGAGATAAAATGCTGGCTGTCATGGCCGACGTAAATAGCGCCGTTTCCGAGCGTGAAGAACTGGTCGAGCTGATTGCCATTGCGCTCCTGACGCGGAAGAACCTGTTTATTCTGGGCGACCCCGGACAGGCCAAGAGCTACGCGATCAACGCATTCCGCAGCCGCATCACGGGTGCGAAGCAATTCGAACGGCTCCTTTCCAAGCAGACGGACGAAGAACAGCTTTTCGGACGACTCGATCTTTCCAGCCTGATCCCCGGCTCCGTGCCGGAATCTGCGTTCGAGGGTGATGGGATTTACCAGAATCTGCGCTTTGATTTGCAGAGCTTCCTGAGCGGTCTGCCGCAGATGAAAAACGAGACGGCGACATTCGAGAAGCTGGCGGAGATCAGCGGCAAGCTGGACGCCTACCGCAAAGCCGTTGCCGCGCTGCATCCGTGCGAACCGGTCGTGCAGACCGCGGGCAAACTCCCGGAGGCCGACATTGTGTTTCTGGATGAGATCTTCAAATGCAATGACGGCGTTCTGAACGCACTTCTGACGGCGCTCAACGAGCGAAAATACACCAATGAAGGCCGGACCTATCCCATCCCGACGATCTCCTTTTTCGCCGCATCCAATGAGATTCCGAATTTCAATGACCCGGAGGAAAAGATCCTCTCGGCGCTCTATGACCGGCTGGAATTAAAGGTCGTCACGGAAAACATCTCAGAAAAAGCGCACCGGCTGGCGATCCTGAAAGACAAGCTCGGCGGCTCGTTCGGCGCTATCCATGCGACGATCTCGCTGGAGGAGCTGTGCACCATGCAGCAGGAGGTCAAAACCATCAAGGTTCCGGACAGCATCCACGACCTGATGGACGATGTGCTCTGTGCGCTGCGCGCACAAATTCCCGTGTCCGACCGAAAATTCCTCAGCTACTTTTCTATTGCGCAGGCAAAAGCGTGGCTGGAGGGACATACGGAGGTCACATCGACGGATCTTCTGGTGCTGCGGAATTACTTCTGGCAGCAGCCGAGCGACCGCGAATTTGTAACCGGCACGCTGGAACGTCTTTGCGTCAACCCCATGCAGGAAAAGGTTAATGATCTTCTTGCTATGGCACAGGACGCAAAGGACGATTTCGACAGCGCTTGCGGTGCAGCGGAAAATGTACGCACAAAGCAGGCCGCGCTCCGCAAATTCCGCGGCGAGCTGGTGCGGCTCTACCAGATGCAGACCGAGATGGCTGCAAACGCCGGCTCTGACAGCGAAAAGACGCTTACGGACGGACTGCTTACCGAGCTGGAGCGCATCAGCAAGGCAGCACATGAATCTATTGGCTTTACTTATACGCCGCTGGAACAGTTGGCAGCCTTGCAGTAAAAGACAAACATCATAAAATATGGAGGAATAATTATGCTGAATCACATTGTAGTTATGGGCAGACTCACGCGCGATCCGGAGCTTCGTAAGACGGCCTCTGGCGTTTCCGTTGCGTCATTTTCCGTGGCGGTAGACCGCGATTTTTCGCAGCAGGACGGGAAAAAGGAAACCGATTTTCTTGATGTCGTCGCGTGGAGAAACACGGCTGAATTTGCGGCGAAGTATTTTACGAAAGGCCGCATGGCAGTCGTGTCCGGTCGTTTGCAGATCCGGAACTGGGAAGACAAAGAAGGCAACAAGCGCCGCACGGCGGAGATCCTTGCTGAAAACCTCTATTTTGGCGACAGCAAGAAGGAATACGACAGCGGTTCTGCCCCTGCACCCACGCAGGGCTTCGGTGCGCCTGCGCAGGCAGGCAGCTTTACGCCCAACTTTGGCAGCGCCCAGCCCGGTAGCTTTGTGCCGAACTTTGGCGGGAACTATTAAACTGACAGTGCAGGGTGGGATTTTCCCACCCTGCCTTTTCTATGGAGGTGCAAAATGAAGAAATACTTTCGTACCATACAAAACGTCATGGATTCCCGCTGGGGCAATTTTCAGTATGCCGGAATACCCGCAGCACAGAAAACGGATCGTGTGCTGCAAAGCTCCAAGCTGGAGGACTGCATCTACCACGATCTGAGCAAGGATGATGAGAACCTGGAGGCTATCCAGCAGGAGGCAGCATCTAAGCTGCATAGCTTCCCTGCGCTGTCCAGAGATATTTTTCAGTCGTTCTACTCACTGTTCCCGAAGCGAACCGATACGGACAGTCTCACAGCAGAGGCACAGAAATTCAACGCAAAGCTGCTCGACCATGTGACCGAGGATGCGGACTATCCGACGATCAAGTCGATCTGCGAAGGCCGGGAACTGCCCGCTTATGAGGCTGCGTCCGAGTTTACGGCGAGGATCAGCGCGCAGCTGGATGAGCTGCTGCCGGAGCTTGGCGGCGAGGACGGTACGCTGAAAACCCTTGAAAAGCTGCAAGCCGCGCGGAACCAGGCGCAGCAGAAGCTCACAGAGCTTTTGGAGCAAATGCGGGATTCCGTGCAGAATCCCACACTGGAGCAGGCGGTGATCGACGCGGCGAATCAGGCGGAAAGCAAAACGCAGCAGGCTGAGGCCGTTGCAAAGATGGTAGATGCCACGGCACGGCAAAACAAAGCCGCTATATCTGAAAGCGTTTCTGCCGCCGTCGATGCGGCTGCGGAGAAGGCAAAGGAAGTCCAGACGATCCTCGGCGCGTGGGGCGATGATGCCGGTACCATGGAGAAAAACGCGGTGAACACCGAGCTTCTTCAAAAGGTTCGGCAGAATCCCACGCTGTTGGATATCTCAAAGCACCTTGGCCGGTTTCGAGAGATCTTCGCGCAAGGCAAGCGCAACGGCTACGCCTATGGTCGCGGAGAAACCTACGCGCTGGAGCTGGGCAATGATCTTTCCCGTGCTATCGGTTCGGAGTTTGCCATGCTTGCCTCACCACAGACACTTCCGCTGTTTGTGAAGAAGTATCAGCAGCGGCGGCTCAAGCAATACCGCAGGCGCGAACCTGTTCACAAGGGCATGGGTGACATCATCTGCTGCCTCGATGAATCCGGCTCCACGCGCGGAGACGCTGCCGCGTGGGGCAAGGCTGTGGCGCTGACGCTGCTGGATATTGCTGCAGAAAACCGGCGCAAATTTGCACTCATTCATTTTGCCGGTTCTACCTCATGCAAGGTGGACGTTTTTCTGCCCGGACAGTATTCCATGCAGGATAAAATGAATGCCGCTGAGACGTTTTTAGGCGGCGGCACCAATTTCAAACAGCCCTTGGATGAGGCGATCCAACTCATGGACACCGGCTTTGAAAACGCCGACATTGTATTTCTGACCGACGGCCTGTGTGAGCTGCCGGAGGACTATCTGACAAAGCTCCATAAGGAGCAAGCCGCACGAAAATTCACCGTGACCGGCATCCTGCTGGACACAGGATACCCCGGTATGGAGTTCAGCCTGACGCCGTTTTGTCAGAAGATCTATCGGACCAGCGAGCTGGCCGGTGATGAGATCGTAAGAGGTCTGGTTTTCCAGCGAGTATGATAACAGCGCTTGCAGACCGCAATTCAATCATGTATGATGAGATAAATACAACAATTGAGGGAAACAAATTATGAAGGAAATCCAATCTGACACGCAGACCCCCAGCTTGGAAAGCAATACAGCAGTTTCCAAGCACGATGAAGGTTCAGCCAATAAGGTTTGTACTGAAATCGAGAACACTGCTTCCGAATGCGAGACAGCAGAAACCGATAAAATGTACGGGCCGTTTGAGACGGTAGCTGATTTAATGAAAGCGTTAAATGTTTAGATCGCACACAAGAAGCAGACAGGTTCAAAACGGCCTGTCTGCTTCATTTTTTATGTTTTTCTTTTCAGCATGGCCTTCGTTTTCAGAATCGCTGCGCGGAAGGTTTTCTGTGCTTCGCGTTCGACGGGAAAATAAGAAACAGGAAGTCTAAGATGTTCTGAAATCAGGTCACGAATTACGGGGAGTCCTGCGAAATATGTCAATGCCGTTACTGCTTTTATTTTGTAATGGAATGTGCTATCATTTCAATAAGGATATCGCGGTTTAAGTGACTTAAAATAGGTTACAGGAGGAATAAACTATGGTGACCAACACACCGAAGTTTGAAGTACAGCTTCGAGGCGGTTTTTCTGATAGGAATGGAATTAAAGTAGAGAATTGTGCTTTGCAGTCTACGGAGTTTGATTCCCGTACTCGAACGGCTATTATAAATGCAACAAGAGTCATTATCAATGCCTTGCAGAACAGTAATTTGTCGTATTATCAATCATTTTTGAAGAATACTCTGTCTGAAGTTTATACTCAAGAAGTTATCTGGTCAGCCAGTTATGATGGAACCTATGTCGAAGAAATAATATATTCGACCATTCGTGCAGACAACTTTGACTCTGTTTTGACCTTAATTGAATACATCGCGCGGCAAGTATTGGAGCATTGTGGAAGAATGCTTCCTGACCCCGTATGCTCAAACGTCATACAAATTTATAACAGAACATTTGAACGCGAATATGTCGGGTATAGATTTGTAGGAGACACAATTATGCCGATAACTGATGAAATTGAACAAACTGCAATCGAATCCGCGCTTAACTCAGAGTTTCAAGAAATACAGCAGCATTTTAAGAAAGCCACGGGTTTCCTTGCGGATAGAACAACTCCAGATTACCAAAATTCCATTAAAGAAAGCATCACCGCGGTTGAGCGAATGTGCTCCATTATTCTCGGAAAGTCGGCAACATTAGGAGATGCACTAAAAAAGCTGGAAGCACACGGCATTATAATTCACCCGGCTTTAAAAACTGCATTCGATAAACTATACGGATATACCAGCGATAGTTCAGGAATTCGCCATGCCGGACAACTTGGTGGTGCAGGTGCGACCTTTGACGAAGCAAAGTTTATGTTGGTGGCATGTAGTGCATTCGTAAATTATTTAACGTCATTGTTTTCAAAAAGTAATCTGTGTTAAATGCTCGTTATCCGAAACAATCCGCTATAGCTCAAGCCATATAAAAAGGAATAAAAAGCATGACGGACATTTTGAACATTTCTGATAATGAGTATATATACATTTGGCAGGAGCTCCAACGCCAGCAGATGGTATTTCATCCAACCATAGCACCTATAGGGAGACCCAACTCGCAGAAGTTTTTTCACTCATTAGAAACAAAGCCTTTCAGCTTATTTATAGACAGAAACATTCTGAGCAGTTTGTTGCAGTTCTGTGAGAAAGGACACATAAAAAGTGAAGAGGCGAAGCGTATTGGTGTTCTTATGACATGGGCAAACTTATGTGATATAGGAATTAGTGCTGGGCTAGCTGTGCAGGAGCGAGCATACCAGCTTCGCTCTCAATCAGCTGCATTGTTTGAATTGCAGCGCTTTTTTGACGTGTTTGATCAGTACCCTTCACAAACATGGCTACAAGTTGCAACAGGACGATTGACTGAAATTCCTCCAATTACGTTCTCAGAGAAAGCGGCATATGGCATATCTGTGGACTATTCTGATGCCGGTGATCACTATGAAATGGCCGTCGCATCCCTCCTTCATTTGGTGTGGCTATACCGTAACAACGATGCAACTCCACTGGAAAAGATACGCGATTTTTATTTGTGGCTATATGATAATCTCTTAACCAGTGAGTATTTATTGGTTTATGCGGCAATGCTTTTCACAAATCAGTCGAAGATAAAAGCCCCAAAGCACGCAAACTCGAATCGCCTTAAGGCAATTATTTCAGGCTGCGAAAACCAGGCTTGGGATATATCCTATCTGACAAATTGGAGTACTTTATATTCAGAACCTGAACGCTATGACAGAGATTTCCTGTTCGCGACAAATGATAGTTTATTGAAACAAATCTTCATAAACACAAATGGCCCTTATAGATTGAACGGAGTGTTGTTTTCCGTATTGCCTAAAAGGGAGTATAATCAGATAATAGAATTGATTCAGAAAAAGCAAAAAGTCAGAACGAAACCAAACTTTGGGGCAAATCCATCTGCATATTTCCGTGCGTTGATTGAAGTTGAAACAGACAGAATTCGTTCTTTGCATGGGGTTGAAGATACATAATCTTGATCTTGAAGATGCAAGAGGACCTTTATTATTTCACAAGTTTTCTTCGAGAATGCTTTGTGTTACAATTCCCTTGTATTCTAGGTCAGAGCAGATCAAGGGCGGAGCTATTTCAGGGCGGAGGTGAAAACTTGGGGACAGGTATGCCCCCGGTTCCGCACGCAGGACTTGAAATGAAATAACGGACCCATAAGACCGTAATTGCCGTTTGGCAGTTGCGGTCTTTTTGCGTCCGGACACAAAAAGAAAGGAGACACAGCATGACAGACACAGAAAACGTATTTGACGGCTTTGCCTTACTGGGCGATGATGAGGAGTTTGACGTAGATAAGATCTTCGGCGGCAGTTCGGATGAACCCGCACCTCCTCCTCCCGCGCCAACGTTGGCAGAAGAAGTCAAGTCTCAGCCTGAGCCGGAACAGGTTCAGACGGAGACTGCAAAATCACAGCCCGAGCCGGAACATACTCTCCCCGCAAAGACGCAGGAAGCACCGGCAGAAGAAAAACAGCCTCTGGAACTCTTTTCAGCGTTTACAAGCGCAGAAAGTGACCCCATCCCAGAAGCAGCCCCGGTCAAAAGCATTGCGCCAAGACCCCAAACACAACTGTCGCTCTTTGACAAGCCGCCCGTATTCCAGTATGGCGGCGCAAAAGAGCAGATCACGGATGCGGATATGACCTTTGAGGCCCTGCGCATCCAGAAAGCGGATGATTTCCCTGAATTGGAGGATGCGTCTGCTGTCACTTGGCAGGTACGGTACGGCGATGTTACGAAGACCGTTCCAACTCCAAAGACAGACACGATCGCGGCCATGAAAATGGAAATTGAGAAGTCAAAAGCATTCCTGGACAGCCTGAAAAAAGGCAAGGTCAAGGACCCGGAGTGCGTCGTAAAGCCGCAGATTCGGATGCAGAAGAAGGGCATCGCGGACTACAAGGGCGTATTCCCGACGCTGGAGGCTGCGCGCGCATCCAACAAGGTCATCTGCCTCATCCCCTCGCGGGACGGGCAGACGTATGAGATGCGCCGGAGCGAGCTCGGCGAGTTTATCGCGCCCAAGCACAAGATCACGGAGTTTTCAGAGGTAAGAGCCGGCTTTCGCCCGGCTCTTCCTCGCATTCCGCAGGAGCTGCTGCGCTCCATCATCGGCTTTTTCAGAAGCCAGATGGAATCGGGCACGGAGTTTGAAGCCCTTGTCCGTATCTACTGGGATCGGAAGGAGCAGAAATTCATTCCGTTCGTGCCGAAGCAGCGCGTTACCAAGGATCGTGTCACGGTTCGGCTGACGGATGAAAACCTTCCGGACGATACGCGGTATCTGTACTACGCGGATATCCACTCCCACAACAGCATGAAGGCGATCTTTTCTGCTATCGACGATCAGGACGAGCGCGGCACGCGCCTGTATCTTGTGATTGGCCGTCTGGATCGCTTCTTCCCGGAGATCTCCGCCCGCATTTCCTGCGGCGGCAGCTTTGTCCCCATCGAGCCCAGCTTGGTGCTTGAAGGAGTGGACAGCGGCTTTCCCGCGGGATGGAGCGGCAAGGTCGTCCATCAGCTTCCAGAACTCCCGGAACCGCCGTCCGCACATTTCGCGGGCGTGCGCTCGTTTCTGGGCGGATTGCTTGGAGGTGCGGGATGAAGTTTTCAGAGAACCGGCCCGTGAAGATCGTCATGCTGGGAGCCGGAGGCACCGGCGGGCATATCGCGCCGCATCTGTATCGGCTTTTGTACGCGCTGGAACGGCCCGTCCGCTTTATCATCTGTGACGGAGATATCGTGGAGGAAAAGAATCTCGTTCGCCAGAACTTCACACCGGCTGACCTTGGGGAAAACAAGGCAAAGGTGCTGGCCGAGCGGTATTCCTCCGTGTTCGGGATGGAAACGGAGTATGTGCCGGAATTTATCGAGTCCGGCGAGCGGCTTCTTTCCATGCTGCAAGCGCGGTCGTTCCCGACCGGGCCGTACTGGCATTCTCCAATCGTCAAAGAACGGGTGATCCTCATCGGCGCGGTGGACAACAACAAGAGTCGAAAACTCTGCCACGAGGTCTTTTACAAGCTGGATGATCTCATCTACATCGACAGCGGCAATGGGATGCACACCGGGCAGATCGTCTGCGGCATCCGCAGCGGCGGGCGCACGTTCTATCGTCCCGTCGGCGCGGCATTCCCGGAGGTTTTGCAGGACACGGACAAATTCCCGACGGAGCTGAGCTGCGCCGAGGCGTCTGTTTCCGCGCCGCAGAGCATCGCTGCCAATATTACGGCGGCAACCGCTGTGGTGGATATGATCTACAACATTCTGACCGTCGGAGAAACGCGCGTGCGGCAGATCACGTTTGCAACGGGCTCTGTCAATATGCGTGCCACCTTACAGAAAACAAGGAGGAAAGCAGCATGAGAAGTTCCGTAGACGCAGCAGCCTTTTATAAAGCGATGACAGCATTGATGGACATTCCGGCAAAAAGTCCGGTCAAAGTCCTGCAGGAGATCAAGGTGGAATTTACAGCGGATCACTGTACGCTCTCTGCAACGGACTTTGGTACATGGCTGTCCGTGACAATCCCCGCAAGCGGCGACGACTTTGCGTTCGTGTTTTGGAACAGTGCCGGTGTCCAAAAGGTGTGCCGTTACTTTACGGGCCAACTGGAACTGGAGCTGTCCGGCCAAAGGAAATCACAGATCATAACCATGCGCTGCGGAGACAAGGGCGGCAAGTTCCCAGTTTATGAAACTGAGGAATGCCCCACATGGCCGGAGTTTGAAGCCAAGCAAAGCTATACGGCAAACGCGGCAAACATTCTCAAATGCGTCAAGCAGGTAAAGTATGCCGTAGATCTGCGCAGCACCAGACCGGAATATCAGGGTGTTCTGTTCCAGAAAAAGCATATCTGGGCGGTGGAAGGTCATCGCGCGGCCTGCTGTGATGATGGTGGACTGCGTGTTGAAAAGCCGTTTACAGTCGCTGTTCCGGCGCTGGAACATCTCAAAGCATTTGGGGATACCGAGATTCAGGTCGATGTGAACGAGAACTGGATCACGTTCCGAAGTGAAGGTATCCGATTGACGGCGCACTGCGTTCCGAATGCCACACCTCTTATTTATGAGAACATCGTTCCGCAGAAGTGGAATGAGGAATTCTGCTTCCATCGGAAGGACTTTGTGCAGGCGCTCAAATATCTGCTGGCCTGCGTCGGAAAGGCAGACAAGCCTTATGTCCGGTTTGAGAATGGATTGCTGAACTTGCGTGCGAAGGACTGCCTCTATAAAGCGGCGGTTTCCATCAGCGCAGAAAGCAGCATTATCTTTGGCTTTGACGCCAGATACATGCTGGATGCGCTCACGCAGTTTGAAAAGCAGGAACTGGTGACAATGCGGCTGACCAGCCCGCTGGGCGCGATCTTGCTCGTGGCGGGCAGCAGCTCCGCCATCGTCCTCCCGGTACGGCTCAAGGAAGAACAGAAAGCAGCGTAAAAGAGAAAGGATTTTTGAGCATGAAGACAGTCTATATCCCAGCCGGTGCGACGTACAACTATGAAACGCTCGTCACGGACGACGTGATCGTCCACGGGCATCTGCACGTCACGAACGGCCTGAAAGCGAAGCATATTTCCGGAAGAGGTTTCATTACTGCCGGTGAGGTTTCCACGGATATCGTGGACGTGACCGAACTGGAATGCGGCACGGTCATCTGCCGGAGACTGCTGGCACAGCGCGTCAGCGTCAATGAGGCCATGATCTCGGAAAGCGCCGCCGTTTCCCGTTTCTTCTCCGCTAACTATGTCAAGGCTCCCAGCCTGACCGTGGCGGTCAGTGAGATCGGTGAGGTAGACGCTGATGAGATCGTGCATCTGACGCCGAAGCCGCGTGGGATGCTTTTGACGCTGCTTCTTTCCATGCTGCGCACCTTCTGGCTGCGCCTGACGGCAAGCCGTCCGCAGGGCAGGTTTGAGAAGCCGCGCACGGAAGCGGAAGAACCGTCTGACACACCGGAAGATGCTGAAACAAAAGCAAACATCGCAAAAATCGTGCAGGAGGTGCTTGCACAGCAGGAGGCGGAAAAAGCCGCCTGCACCGACGATGCAAATGAAGCGGATGATTTCGAGCTTCAGCGCATGATCGGCACGTTCAAGCTGCTGCGAAGCAAAGGCTACACGCTGCGCATTCTCCCCGGCACGCCGGAGGAAAATGCGCCGGTCTTTGACTTTGCGGCTGAGAGCATCCAGCCCGCGGCGTGAGGTCACAGGATGGAACAGGAATTGCAGAAGGGGTCCAAATGTTCCTTTTACGCATTGGAGCAGCTCCGGCAGACGGCAGAAGCCATTCTGCGCGGCAGCCAGCGCCTGCTTAAATGCCGCGCCGGTGTGGAGAAATACCGCGCGGCGCAGCCGCAGCGTGCGTATGTCTACTACCTGGAGTTGCAGAAAACGAGAGACGCGCTTCTTGCGGCGCTCGGCGACGCACAGCGGAATCTTCTGGAATTGGAGGAATCCGCGCTGGCAGGAAAAGCCGGGCAGCTTCAGGCGGGACTTCGCCGCTTTGATCTTATGTCCAGAGCGTACAAGCCTGTGTATGAAGTCCTGAGCGGCTTTGCAAAAGATCTTCCGCAAACGGACACTGTCAACGCGGCGGTGATCGGGCGGCTGATGAATCATGTCCGCATGGGCTACTATCCGACAGATCCGGAAAACATCACGCACATCCTGCGCGGGATTCAATTTCCGGAGGGCGTGACGACGAATCTGCTCGACCCGTGCTGCGGCTGCGGCAAGGCGCTTCGGCAGCTTGCCGACGGCAACAACTGCTACACCTACGGCATGGAGCTGGACGAACACCGCGCGGAAGAAGCGCAAACCAGGCTTCACCGTGTCGGCTTCGGAAGCTTCTTTCACAGCCAGATCAGCCGTGAGGTGTTCCATGTGCTGTTTCTGAACCCGCCGTATCTGTCCGTTCTGACCGAGGGCGGCAGCCGGGTGCGCAGCGAAAAGCAGTTTCTGGTGCAGAGCATCCGGACGCTCATGCTGGGCGGCCTGCTCATCTACATCGTGCCGTACTACCGGCTGACGCCGGACATCTGTAACATTCTCGCGGAGAATTTTTCAGACCTTTCCGTCTGGAAATTTACAAGCGGCGAGTTTGCCAGATTCCATCAGGCGGTCGTGCTGGGGCTTCGCAGAAAAGCCACGGAGGACGACGAAGCAGCCGACCGGCTGGGTGCGCAGACGCTGACCCCAGAGATGATCCCGTGCATTACGGAGCTGGAGGAAAACCGATATGTACTGCCCGACGTTGCAAAGACCGTCGAGGTCTTTCGCGGCGAACGGTTCAATGAGAAGGAGCTGGAACGGCAGCTGACGCGCTCCGGCAGCTTTACACGGCTGCTGCATGCAAAAAGCGCGCTGGACAGCACGGAAAAGCATCCGCTTCTGCCCCTTTCCATTGGGCAGATCGGTCTCATCGGCGGCTCCGGGATGATCAACGGACTCATCGAATGCGATACCCCGCACATCATCAAGGGCCGTATTGTAAAGGTCAAAAATGTAGAACGTGAGGAACAGTTTGACCAGCGCGGAAACCATACCGGCGCAGAGGTGCATGAGGTCGTCAGCAATAAGATGATCTTCAATGTTCTGACGCCGAACGGTTTCTTGGCACTGAGCTAGGAGGAATTATGTTAACTACAAATCTTGCAATCGTTGCACCCGTCACAGAAGCGGATGACCGGGCGGCGCGTGAAGCCGTCTGGCAGCAGGTCACAGAGCGGATTCTCCCGCAGATGGGAAAGCTCTGCACGCGGTTCGAGCCGTCCGCGGGCGCATGGGGACAGAAAGTGTCCAGTCCATACAGCGTCATTCTGGGCAGAAACGAACCGGCGCTGTTCCTGTACTTCTACACATCTGCGAAGCATCAGTTGGATGAGCGCGCAAAGGCACATCTGGACGGCTTCCTAGAGCATCTGGAGATCGGGAACGAGCAGACCGTCGGAGATACCAAGATGTGTACGGCCTATTTCAAGGGTGACACCGCCGAAGCGCGTTCCCACATGGAGTGGCACATCGCCAACATGTTTGGAGAGCTGATGCCGGACTGCGGGATCTATTTCCTGCGGGAAGGCCGGTCGTATCTGAATGAGGCGGAGCATAAGAAAATTCTCTGCAATATGAAGGACTATGCCATCTGCGTGGTGAAGCTGGTATGGGAGACAACGAACCATGAAAATTGATTTTTCCATGCTCGTAAAAAACCTGAATGCCCTGCCGCATATGCCGGTACCGGAACCTGAAAAAGTTCCGCCGTATGTACTGACAAATATTCTGGCTCCACTGAAAAATGATGATTGCATCCATTTTGCTGATCTTGATTTCGAGGCATTTACCGAAGAAGATATTGACAGCTTGTACGGTGCATTGTCTGAAGCAGAGGACCGGGAACACCGTTTGAATCACCTACGCAGCACTTTTGACCATTCCAACCCGAAAGCCGCTGCACAGCGAAAATTCTGTTGAAGGAGGCGTGAATATGGACTATGAATCTGCTTGCCGTTCGCTTCAAACGGTTCGCATAGCTTGCCTGTTTTACGAACATGGGAAGCTGGATCGGCTGTTGGAACAAAATATCACCAATTCGGAGTACGATCTATATGAGATCTACTATGAACTGCTCTACGCAGCCTGCGACTATGCATCGTTCGGTTACAATGAAGAATATGAGCGGAGTCATTGGTATTTCAGCTTTCGAAGCATGATGCAATACTACCGGTTGGTTCGGGAATACGGAAGTCTTCACAGCATGAAGCTCTCGGAAAATCCGTATATCATGAACGCCGAGCGAATGTTAAGTGCTGAATTATTCGAATGCAGCTGTGATGGCGGTATGGGCTGGGGCTATCAGAAGAAGATCAGCTCAGAGTGGTCAAGCGGCCTCATTGTGGAAACAGATGAATATTTCAACAGCGAATACAGACTGCTGGAAGCTCTGCTTGCTATCGACGAATGGTACGCAGATGAGGTGCAGAAGCTGGAAATTCTGCTCAAAAAGGAACAGGCGCTTGCGAAGCGGTATGTTCCGGAATTGGAGGCGGCATGAACAAAGACGAACTGCGGATCCGGATCATTCCAGAGGACGGACAGATTCTCATCGAGACGTACACGGATGGTATCGTGAAGTGTAAAGAGATACAGGAAGATGCGCTTCTGGACTGCATTAAAAACAGTACCAGATGGAATTATGTCAACAGCGGACTGCTGCCGTCAGACTGTATCCATGTCAAAATCCATCCGAACGGGAACAAGGAATATTGTCTCTGGTACCCGCGCTTATACGCAGACATTAGCTACCATGAGACGGCATATCCGAACTTTCCGCTACCAAGACTGGTCTTTGCGTTCCACGCTGACACAGAGGGTAAGATCAGCGGATGCAGGATGGGCGTTGTCGCGGATGAACGGCCGACAATGAACAGTGTGATGTACCGCTATCCGTTTTCAAACGTCGGCGGCTCCATGGGGACTATTTGCATTGGCAGAAACGCTCTGCCACAATACAAAACGCCGCACGCACTTGCCAGCTTGCCGACATTCCTGCTGTCCATCCCCAATGGAGATCACAGCTTCAATGCACTGAACAACAAGCTGGGGATGCAATACCGCGATCTTTTGGAGCATCTCAAGGACAAAGACCCGTCGTATTACTATTCCGATGTGCTGATCCCGAACGGGAAGACCTTGAAAGACTTTATTGGAGGGTAACATATGGCAAAAGGCGCAAAAACCATCCGGGAAGAACTGGCCCGGCCATTTGCGGCAGAGGATCTGGAATGGCGCATTCAGGTGACATCGAAAGACAAGACCAGCGGCCTTGCCATTCCGTATGTCACGAACCGCGCCATTCAGGATCGGCTGGACGAAGTCGTGGGGCCGGAAAACTGGTACAACGACTACAAGCCGTGGCACGGAAACGGAAAGAAGGACGCGCAGATCTGCGGCATTTCCATCTATTTTGAGGGCAAAGGCTTCATTACAAAGTGGGACGGCGCGGAGGATTCCGACATCGAACCAATCAAGGGTGGATTGTCGGACTCCATGAAACGCGCCGCCGTGCAGTGGGGCATTGGACGTGTCCTCTACAAGATGACAAAGCCGCTCTGGGTCAAGATTGAGCAGAAGGGCAACTCCTATGTGATCTGCGATACCGAGCGGCCGAAGCTGAACGCCGCGTATCTGGAATTGCTGGACAAGCTGCATCAGCTTCCCACATCTCCGGGCGCAGCGCAGGCACAGCTCAGCTACAAGCGCGACGGACAGACTGGACAGCAGGCGCAGAATACAGCGCCGACGGCCATGCCGCAGACGCAGCAGCAAGCACCGCAGCAATCATCGCGGCCAACACAGCAGTCTCAGCAGCCGCTCCCGTTTACGACGCGACAGGTCTGCCAGTACGTTGTACTTGCGGCAAACAGCCAGCAGGATATGTCCGGTCAGCCGCTTGTCTGTGCGACGCTGCAAAACGCGGAGGGCAAACAGGCCAAGGTCTACGCACAGGGCAGCCATCCGGCGCTCACGCCCGGCGCGCAGCTCTATGACGCGCAGATTACCATGCGGAAGCAGGGAAACGTCGCATTTTACACGCTGGATGGCTATCAGGTCGTGCAGCAGGCAGCGTAAGGAGGACGAATGGAAAAAATCAAAGGCTTTCAGATCAGCAGCATGATTATCTCCGGCTTCAAATGCTATGAAGAACCAACGGAGATCACGTTTGGCAATACTACCGTTGTGACCGGCGGCAACGGCCGCGGCAAATCCAGTCTGGCGGACGCCATCGCATTTGCCATCACAGGACTTCCCTTTTTCGGGGAGCGCGGCATTGACCGGCTGCACAACGAGACGAATCCGGACCTGCAGATCACGATGCGCTTTACGGATGATACCGGAAAAGCACACGAGCTGACCCGCAGCCGGCAGAAGGATCGCATGAGCATCACCTACGACGGCTACGCTATCCGGCAGACGGATCTCAATGAGATGTTCGGCGAACGGGATGTGTTTCTCTCCATTTTCAATCCCCTGTACTTTATCGAAGAATTGGGTGAAGATGGAAAGAAGCTGTTGGAGCGGTATTTACCGCCCATTCCGCAGGGCGACGTGCTGGCACAGCTCAATGAGCAGGCGCAGCAGCGATTGTCCGGTGTACAGCTTCCATCCCCTGAGACCTTTATCAAGAATCGTCGGGAAGAAATTCGGGAACTGGAACAAAATGCGGTTTATCTGAGCGGCAAACTGGATCTGGCGCAGAAGCAGCGGCAGAGCAGCAAAGAACTCTCCAGCAGACTGACCGCCCAGATTCAGGAATTGCAGCAGGAGATCGCGTTGCTGGAGGCGCGGCGGTTTGAAAATGTCAATTTGGAGGACTTGCAGGAGCAGCTCGTGCAGGCCAGCGAGCAGTATGAGGAGCTTTCCGGTGAAGCGCCGGAAACGCCGGATACAGCGGAACTGGACGCAAAGCTGCAAGAAATTCATGCGAAGTTGGGTGCCCGGTCGTCCGAGGTCTACCAGCCAAAATACACAGGCCCGCTGGCAGAGGATACGGCAAAGGTGCAGGCGCTGGGGAAGCGTTATCAGCAGAACGCCGCACTTTTGAAGCGGTTTCAGCCGGGTACAAGCTGCCCGGTCTGCCGCCGTGTCCTTTCCCAGCAGGAATATCCGGCGTTCCGTCAGGCTTTACAGGCGGAAACGGAGAGAATCGTCGCCGACGGCACACGGCTCAAAAGCCAGATCGCGGAGCTTCAGGAGTTGGAGCAGAAAAGTCAAGGTACATTCGAGCAATTCAAATCCGAAGATATTGAAAGATATCAGACCGAGATCAATTCGCTGAACCAGAAACAGGAACAGCTTCAGGCCGCTGCCGCGCAGCAGAATATGCAGCGTCAGCAGACCTTGGATCAGCTGCGCCGTCGCATCCAAAACCTGACCGCAAGCATTGAATGCGGCACGCTGAGCCCCGCAGACAGTGAGCGTCTTGCAGAGTGCAAAGCATCGCTGGAAGACTGCCGGGTACAGCTTGCCGCCGCGCAGCAGGTTCTGTGCGCCGCGCTGGAGGACTTTGACACGCGCATCAAAGCCATTGAGGAGGAGATCACGGAAAAGAAAATCGTTATGAAAGACGTGATCCTCTACATGAGCAAGCGCGCGGAGATGACATTCTCGAAGCTCGCGCTGAACCGCGTGAAGATCTCGCTCTACGACGTGGTCAAGACAACCGGTGAATTAAAGGATGTGTTCCGCTTTACCTACAACGGCCGCCGCTACGACCGGCTCTCGCTCTCTGAGAAGATCCGGGCAGGTGCGGAGGTGTCCGAACTGGTGAAGCGGCTCACAGGCCGTAATTACCCTGTATTCTTCGACAACATGGAATCTGTGGACGATCTCAGCAATATCCGTCCGACCAGTCAGATGATCCTCGCCAAATGCGTCCATAACGCGGAGCTTTCCGTGCGGGCTGGCAGCACTGCAATGCCGAAGGCGGCGTAACCTTACTTTTCAGAAAGGGGGCGCACCGTCTGGCATATCAGAAGCTGCCGATCCTGGAAGCCGCCAGACGGTGCGGGCTTGTCCTCAATGACCGAACGCTTCACAGTGAGGAGGTCGAGGCAGGCTGCCCCTTCTGCGGTGACCACGGAACCGGCAAATATCATCTGAGTCTGAACACGAGAACCGATCAGTACCGCTGCAATCTTTGCGGCGCAAGCGGCAACAGCGTGACGCTGTATGCGCAGCTGAACGGTCTATCCAACAAAGAAGCCTATCTGGAGCTGGCTGCAAAGAGCAATGTGTATAAGCTGCCCTTGCAGCCCAGCTCCCCAAACACAACGAGCCGGGAGCCGTATGCGCTGAAACAGCGCCATGCGGCGTATTCGGAGATGCTGTCGCTTTTGACGCTCTCTGACCGGCACAGAGAAAACCTCCATGAACGTGGACTCCCGGATGAGATCATTGCCCGCAACGGCTATAAGTCCATGCCGGAAACAGAAGCTGAACGGCGCTTGTTGGCGTCGCTTCTTGCGTGCGATCATGAATTGCACGGATTACCCGGTTTTTACACAAAGGACGGGGCATGGACGCTGGCAGGTGCAAATGGCTTTCTTATTCCGGTGCGGAACAAGGATGGTCTCATTCAGGGTATGAAGATCCGACTGGACGGCGATGCGGCGCGAAAATACCGCTGGCTGTCCAGCCGGCCGAACCGCATGGAAAACGGCACCCGCAGCTATTCGTGGCTTCACGTCACCGGCGACACCACGCAGAAGCGTGCCTATCTCACCGAGGGGCCGCTCAAGGGCGATATTGCAAGCTACTTTGCAAACAATGCGCTCTTTGTGTGTCTCGGCGGTGTGAACGCCCACAAGGGGCTGCGGGAGACGCTTCTTTCGCTCGGCGTCACGGAGGTCATGGAGGCAATGGACATGGATCAGTTTACGAATCCGCAGGTCCGGCAGGCGATCGGCACCCTGCGCCGCGAGGTGCAATCGATCCCGGGCATCCGGTACTATCAGTGTACCTGGAACCCGCGATTTAAGGGTGTGGACGATTATCTGCTGGACTGGACGAAACGAAAGACGGCTTAAAGAAAGGAATTGCGTATGACAAATATTACAAATTTTCAGGACATCCTTGGCGCAACGAACGGTGACAAGACCTCTGTACTGGGCAAGTTTCTCTATTTCTCGCTTGCCAACATTCTGGTGGAGAAGGAGGCGCTGGCGCAGCTCTGCGAGGATCTGAACATCCCGTATTCCGGCAGCAAGCGAATTTCCGTGTCGGATGCGTTTCGTTCCGCGACGGGCGATATCAAAGACCGGATCACGGTAAAAAGTCCCGGTGCGCATCATATCTATGCGGTCTACTGCCGCGACAATGCGCACACTGAGGACGTATATTCCCGCGAGCTGGTCAAGGAAACGCTCAACCAGCGAACAAATCAGTATGAAAAGCTGGCAAACATCTTCTATGACCGGCGCGATAATCGGTTTGGGTATGACAACATCGGCTTTGACACCGACATTGATCCCCTGAACTATTGCCGCCGGGCGGAGGAACTGTTCGAGCTTTATCAAACGTGCGCGAACCGCAGACAGATCGAGACGATCTGCCTGAGCTATCTGCGGATGCTGGAGGCCACCAAGGTCAGCTCGACCGGGCACCTGTACTTTATCCCGCGGCAGCACATGGACAAAGTGGACACGTTCGAGACGTTCATTGAGCAGCTCAGCGATATGAACCAGAATGACAATGCGCTCAGCGTCAACAGCTTTTACATCATTGACGACGCGAAGCAGCGCGACAAAATGACGGAGGAATTTTATTCCGCGGTCAAAAAAGAGATCGCGCTGTATCAGGAAAAGGCCGACTATCTTATCCAAAGCGGCAGCCGCAGTCCCGCTGTTATGGAGCGGTGGGTCAACAAAATTGCCACGTTGGAGCAGAAGAAGCAGCACTATGAAGAAATTCTCCGCCGGGAGCTGGACGGCCTCGACGACGAATTTGAAACGCTGCGGCTTCTCTCGCAGGAACTGTCCGTGAGGGCAAACGGCCTGCGATTTCGGAAAGCGGCTTAAAGGATATTAAAGAAAACCGCTGGTTACCCAGCGGTTTTCTCCATTCTTTATAACTTTGGGGACATGCAAGAACTACATTCTATCCCCACACTGCGCCGCTCGCACCGTCACAGAAAACCCATATCTCCGCCATGCCCGTCCGCGCCAGCCGTCCGCGTGCAAAGACCTGTCCGTTCACAACAAACAGACCGTCGACAAGTTCGTTAAGCGCCATCGGCCAACCTTCTTCGTTCGTCGGGATGCTGTCTGCGTCATAATTTCCATTGCGGTAGTCGACCTGCGTGATGCCGATGGGATCACCGAATGCGTCGTACATCTCTGGCGACAACGAGAGGATCGCTTTCTGCTCGCCTGTCTCCACGTCCATCGCGTAGCAGCAATCATAGTCGTAATTCTCACCGCCATAGGCGACATAATAGACCGTGCCGTCATAGTAATTGAAATAATCGCCGATGGGGCCCTGATGCAGGACAGTGATCTCCTTCGTTTCGGGGTCAAGATGGCAGTAATCGCACATATCGTCCCAGAAATATATGCCTGTGTCGTCTGCGCTGAAAAATGCCGCATCGTATTTGCCTTCAAACAGGATCTCGCGCTCGTTTGCTTCGGTATTGTATGCATACAGCGTTCCGCTTCTGAAATCATACAGATACAGCTTACCCTCATAGTACGTGGTCGGCGCACAGCTCTCGTACAGAAGCGTTTGTGCGCTACCGTCCAGTTCTGCATGAAAGGTTCGCATGACGTTGTTCTCATCGCGGCAGTCATAATAAATACCGCTTTCCGTTACAAGGAACGTATGGCAATAACCATCCACGAGCTTTTCCGCTTCACTTCCATCCGTGCGCACACGCCAGAGAGAAAACCCATCCCGGAAGTTTGAAAAATAGACCCAGCCACCCAGCACATTGATGCTGCTGGGCGCATAGTCCTCCGGCGGCAGCAGCTGCGTCTGCTCGCCGCCGTCC
>OIEC01000284.1_pt1 | contig 29603 bp, 26 predicted proteins | sample 1604801 | NCBI WGS metagenome assembly OIEC01 (sample SAMN01760940, study PRJEB22395) | human gut metagenome | reverse complement strand
CATATATTTACCCTCCTTGAGTTTTTATTTCTTATGTATTTATTATACTATATTTCTATATAGCATTCAAATGTATAAGCTATAAATAATATGCTGAATTTACGATGGAATAATTCGCAAAAAAAATTAAAAAATTTTCTCAAAAAAAATAACACATTCCAGAAAAAATCCTGCATATTATATTTGTCGACAGAGATGCAAGCCTGCTTCGGCCGGGTGGGGAGTGCGTCTTGCATGCAAAAAACATAAAATAACGATGGATATTCTGAGGAAAGATGTGAAGAGCATCTGAATAGGGAAACCTGGCCGCTTGCAGCCACCCGACAAAGGGGAGGATATTCTTCGAAAAAACATGACAGATTTGGCGGGCTTGGCGGCTCGCCGGCAATATTTGGCTGGACGGTACACAAAGTGAGATGTAAGCTTGTGCACACGATTTAAACAGCCTGAAAAACCAATGAAAAGAAAAGCAGCATGCCGGTTTAGTCCGGGGAATCATGCTGCTTTTTTTGCTGCGCCTAAATTTGCATATTATATATGCAAAAAAGAAAAAACAAAGGAGGGCGTCAATATGATGAACGAATATATTTCTGAAATGGTCGCGCAGGAGGATAAAAGTACAGCCGAACACTCCGGAAGAGTGGCGAAAATCGCAGACATCCTTGGAAGGGCTTTGAGTCTCAGTGAATCGGAGCTTCTGACGTTGGATGAAGCAGCAAAGCTTCACGATGTCGGAAAAATCAAAGTGGACGTTAAGATTCTGCAAAAGCCGGCGAGACTGACGGATGAAGAGTTTGCTGAAATCAAAAAGCATACGGTATACGGTTTCGCGATGATTAGTCCTGAGGATGACATGATTGCCGGTTTGATATTGTCACATCATGAGAGATGGGATGGCAGTGGATATCCGAATGGTCTTTCCGGATGTAATATTCCGTATCTTTCGAGAGTAATCGCGGTCGCTGATTCCATTGATGCGATGATGTCGGACAGATGCTATCGGAAAGCTCTGTCGTGGAATCAGTGTCTTGAAGAGCTTGATAAAAACCGAAGCAAGATGTATGACCCGAAAATCGTGGATGCGGCATTTATATGCCAGGCCATGATATTTAATGCTCTTTGTGCAGACTAGAAGCAGGCGAAAGCCTGCTTTTTCTTTTTTATGCCAGATTTGTCATATTGTATGTATAAAAAAATAAGGAGGTAAAAAGCTATGTCCAGAGCAGATATTTTTAAAAGAAAAGAACGTGAAGTAACAGCAGATTCTATCGTTAAAGACAGTGTCAATGCCGCTGATGCACTTAATAATATATATGGCAAAGGCAGGTCAAATAAAACTGTAAGTGAAAACAGAACACAAAAAGAATTTGAAAAAACAGACGAAGCTTTACGTGATGTTGAAACTGCAAAACAGCAGAAGGGCGGAGAAGAGCCTGAAGAACAGGTAAGAGAAATACCGCGATATGAAAACCGTGAAGTAAGACACCGTACTTCTAATGACAGGGCAACTGAAAGAGAGGCAGAAAGACGCAGAGACATTGAACGCCGAAGGGCTGAGGCTGCACGCCGGGCGTTAGAGCGTGACAGAATACGCAAAGAAGAGCGGCTGCGTGAAGAAAGGCTTGCAGACAGAAAAGAAGATGCGATGATTCACGATATGACGGAGCAGGTTCTAGGTCAGACCTACAAGGTGCCGGGAACGAACATTAGTTATGACGATGCTGCCATCATGGCAAGAAATAATATCAGGGATTCAGCAGAGCTTACCGGTATCTCACTTGAAGATGACGGATTTGCAAATTCTGTTGAAGAAGTCCAGGCTATGATGAAAGGTTATGTATTTAATGGTGTTCCTGACATTGAGGAGGTTTATACCATTGCAAATGAAAGGAATTACGGTGCAGATGTTGTTGCTCAGGCTTATGTGAATGTCCTTAAAGAAGTTGACATCAATCAAAATATTCAGGCGTTAACAAGAATTGACGAAAAATTCTGTTTTGACCACCAGGCCTTTGAAACACAGTTTGATTATATAAGGGAACATGACGGCGCAGCAGACCATGTTTTAGATAAAGTTGAGATGGAGCTTGGAAGAGAAAGAGAATAAAAAAGATACAAAAAGAAGACCAATTAAGGTCTTTTTATACTATATCATTTCATAAACCGGATTTAGCTGAGGCGCTGTAAAACGCCACAGCCAATGATGCGGCCGGCATTATCGTGACGCAGGTCGACCGGGACAAGGGTCTCGGTCCTGCCCGGCACTGCATGTATCACGATGGTGGATTAAATTCTTACGATGAAACTCAGAGAGTGCTCAGGATGAAACCCAGAGAATGCTCAGTAATTCAATTGCTGAGATGAATCTGACAAACTGAATAAAAGTATTGCTTGCAATTTTTTAAGTCTTCACATTTGCATGTGAAGACTTTTTTGCTTTTTTAAAAATAATTCGCAAAAAATCGTCTCGTTTTTTATTTTTTCGGCATATTAAATATATAAGAAATCTACAGAAAGGAGATACACGATATGGCAAATTCCAACAGAAAGAAAACCCGCAAACTGCATGAAGCCAAACAGGCTAAGAAGGCTGAGGATACGAAAAAAGAGAAATCAGTCAGGAAGGCAAAGGCTGATATAGAAAAGCCGATAAAATATACAGTTACAGCAGAACAATTGGATGACGGAACCTTTAAGTTCAACGGCGGCAAAAGCGTATTTAATATCACCATGCAGAAGAATAAAGCATTAGAGCCTTACGGAAAATGCATACATAATTACGGTGTCCTTTTAGAACTGATTCCTGGCGATAAGCAGACTGCAATCAACCAGCAGATTGGGAATGCCAGGGTCGTGCATAATGATTACCTTTCCAAACGCATTGATTATTACAAAGAAAGCAAGGAGACCCTGACTGTCTCCAAATATAAAAAAGATTATCTCCCGGCATTAAAGGAAGAAAAGGAATATCTTAAGGATACGGATAAGTTTGTTTATGAAAACGCCTGCCGGAATGTAGATGACGCGTACAGCAGATTTTTTAAGGGGTTATCCGGATTTCCGAAGTATGTCTCCAAAACTAAACCGAACGGGAACAGTTTTACAACAAATTTCACGAACAACAACATTGAACTGAAAATGGTTGATGGAATTCCGCATGTCAAGCTTCCAAAAATCGGGTATGTCAGATTTATCCTTCCAAAAGGAAAGACGTTAGCTGATATCCAGTCGCACGGAGTATCAATCAAAGCGGCAACCGTAAGCAGGGAGCCAAATGGTTCATACCGTATCTCACTCAGAATGGAGAGTGTGATTGATAAACCTGTATTTCCAACCGTTATCAATGCCCGGGAGATAATCTCTGTTGACCTTGGGTTGAAAGAATTTGGCGTTTTTGGAAACATGGAAGAGTCAATCCCCGTACCGAACCCGAGATGGATTCAGGTCCATGCAAAGAGATTGCGGAGATTTCAGCAGAGCCTTTCAAGAAAGCAGTATGACCATAAGACACATGCCGGTTCAAAGAACTGGGAGAAAGCCAGGACTAAGGTCGCCAAAGAGCAGCGTAAGATTGCCGACCAGAGAAGGGATTTCCATCATAAACTTTCAAGAGCGATTACAGATAACTGTGTTGCTTTCATATGCGAAGACCTTGCGGTTAAGAACATGATGCAGAACCGCCATCTGTCAAAGTCAATCGCATCTGTTGGCTGGTCTCAATTTTTAACAATGGTACAGTATAAAATGGAGCGCGATGGTAAACATTTCAGAAAAATCAGCAGATGGTATCCGTCATCACAGACATGCGGCTGCTGCGGGTATAAAAATACAGATGTTAAGGATTTGAGCGTCCGGAAGTGGATATGCCCGAAGTGTGGAACATGGCATGACCGCGACGTTAATGCTCAGCAAAATATATATAAGACTGGAGCGAAGATACTCCAGGATGAAGGTATACAAATTGTCGGATTCCCTGTAACAAACAAGTCTTCAAACTGATTCTTCAGAAATAACTATTAACCCAGCAACGGGTCAAACCGGTCACATGTAAACAAGCACTCCGGAAGCGGAAATAACAAGATGATAAAGCAACGGTACCTCGGGGAAGCGTGGGAGCCGTGGTGAAAGTCCACTTTTAAAGCCTGCACCGCAGTAGGACTGTCAGCGTAAGGATGTCTGGCAGAGAGTCTGAGTAAGACACGGCCGGAAGGCAATGCATCGGACAGATGAAGCAGGAAAGACGACAGAATGGAAGGTGTAACCGGGTCGCAAGATTATCGATGGACTGGGCTCCCAGTCCACGTCTGGTACACGCGAGCATAGCTCGCTGTATCAAAAAAGCCTGACGGACTGTCGGAAGCCCGTGACTTCAGTCATGGGTTCTTCATGAGGTCTATACAATGACAAAAGATAATGATGCTGGCGTTATCGCACAGGCTTATGTGAATGTTGCAAAGGAATGTAATAATGGAGATATGCAGCGTCTTACAAAAATTGACGAAAGATTTGAATTTGACCATCCTTCTTTTGAACGTGCTTTTGACGGCATCAGGTCAAGAGATGCTGAAGCGGACAGAGTACTCGACTTTGTCGATATGCAGATGGGAAGAGAAAGGGAATAAGAACAGCAGACAGGACAATATGTTCTGTCTGTTTTTTTTGTGTAAAAAGCCAAGGCTGTCTTGATGACGAACCGAAAATTTTTCAAGTCTATCTGTCGTTTCTTGCCAATCACCAGATGACAAAACCCTTGTCAGATAAAAAACACAAAAATGTTATTTTTCTTAAATTATTTTTCATATTAAATATAGCAACAAGTTCAGAAGCGAATTCTCGTATGTCCAGCTGAGCATGTTAGAAAAAAATAAACAAAAAATACACAATATAAGGAGATACAAAAATATGAAAAAAAATCTTTTACCAAAAATGTGGATGACAGCACTTATGGCTGCTACCGCATTCGCAGGAGTAGGAACTCCAGTTCTTGCCGCAGCAGGAACAAATTATGGCACTACAATTGAAGGAACAAAAACAACTACATTTGATAAATTCCTGGTAATGGACAAACAGGCAAATGTACCGAACGCAACATTTACATATGCAGTAACCGCAGGCAATGCAAAAGCTTACGATGTTGCCGGAAAGAAATTTCAGGTTCTCGCTGGTGTTGATTCAGACAAAATCACAATGGCAGGTGTTGGTGCAGCTGATGCCGCAGCAAATTCTATTGTGTTTAAACAGGGAGACGGCTCTGATGGAGCACATGAAGGAAAAGACCAGTATGTAAAAGACCTTGATACAACAAAACAGAAATATGCTATGAAAACTGCTACACTTGACTTCTCAGCGGTACAGTTCACAGAGCCGGGTGTTTACCGTTATATTATCACAGAGTCTGGCTCTAATCAGGGTATTACAAACGACGCTGACCTTACACGAGTTCTTGATGTATACGTAAATGATGCTTCCGCAGATGTTGATGGAACATTTACAAAGAAACTGACAATCGCTGGATATGTACTGCATTCTAATGAAAACGACGAGCCAGATGTTGCAGCAGGTGCAGACTTCGGTTCTACAGGCGCTTATGTAGCAACAAAATCCCAGGGCTTTACAAACAGCTATGATACATCTGACCTGACACTGAGAAAACAGGTTACAGGTAACCAGGCTTCCCGTGATAAATACTTTGAATTTACCTTGAATATTGCAGCTGCACAGCCGAATACAAAATACGACGTTGTTATTGATGACGCAGACGCTACATCCAAAGCAAATGCAGCTACAATTGATGCAAATGCTGGACAGACAAACGTTACATCTATTACAACAGACGGCGCTGGAAAAGCAACACAGAAATTCTATCTGCAGCATGGACAGCAGGTTACAGTCCAGGGTCTTGCAAAAGATACAACATACACTGTAACAGAGAATACAGAAGATTACAAATCTACAGCAAACACAAAAGATGCACCGGTTGTTGATACAAAAGCAGATACAGAAGCAGCTCCGGTTGATGGAACAATCGTTTCTACTGACCTGACAACAGGTTTCTTAAATACACGTGATGGTGTTATCCCGACTGGTGTTATTATGGCGGTTGCTCCGTTCGCAGTCGTAACCATCCTTGGTGGTGCCGGTATTGTAACAATGGTAATGAAAAAGAATAAGAAGGAAGATGAATAATCTTTTCTGATTAAACTTTCTAACAGTACCATTTGGTGCAACTGCCTCAGTCACACGCGAGCTTAGCTCGCGGTGACTTGGCTGTTTTGGTGGTGCTTGTAATAAAATAATCTTAAAAACGCCGGCAGACACGATGCCGGCTTGGCGGAATTCTAGCGCCAGAAAGGACGGTGTCAGAAATTCGACAAAAAGAAACTGAAATTCCTGATATTCAGGAAACCCGGCGGAAGAAACCTCCCGCCGGCAAAAAAAGAAAAAAACGAGCAAAACAAAGCAGAAAAAAAACTGTAACCCAAGTGACAGACAAGAAGAAAAAGAAACTTGGCCCGCTGGCAAAGCTTCTTATTAAAATAGCTGTTCTGACGGTAATCGTGATTATCGTTCTGACATGGATTCTTGGCCTGCACCGGATGACAGGAAATAATATGTTTCCGTTTGTGAAAGACGGTGATTTGTGTATTGTCTATAAACTGGATGATTATACAACAGGGGACGTCGTGCTGTATCGCAATGATGAAGGCAAGATGAAGCTTGGAAGGATTGCCGCAGTTGGTGGACAGTCAGTTGATTTTCCGAAAGATGGCGGTTACACCGTTGACGGGTATCAGCCTTCAGAAGAGATAACATATCAGACTTTCGGCGCTGACGGAGTTAAGTATCCGATAGATGTCGGTGATGACGAAGTTTTTATTATGAACGATTTTCGTTCTGATACAGATGACAGCCGCCAGTTTGGGGGTATCAAAAAATCGGATATTGACGGTAAACTTTTATTCTTAATCAGGAGGAGAGGATTTTGAAAGATGTTGGAAAAAAGATAATCAGGCTGATTGATGGTCTGATTGATAAATCAATCCTCCTGGTATGTATTGTTTTGTTTCTGCTTGGCTCATATGGATTATATGACAGCTATATGGTATATCAACAGGCGACAGATAACAGTATCTTAAAATATAAACCTGGATATGAAACCGATGATGAGACAGACAAAGAAATTGCCGGAAATATGGTGGCATGGCTGACAGTTGATGATACAAATATAGATTACCCGGTTATGCAGGGTGAAGATAATAATGAGTATCTAAATAAAGACCCGTTTGGCGATTATGCACTGTCTGGAAGTATATTCCTTGACAGTAGAAATAACCCTGAATTCAAAGATTATTATTCTTTGATTTATGGACACCATATGGAACACGGCATGATGTTTGGGGCGATTGATGAGTATTTGAATGAAGATTACTTTAATTCACATAGAACCGGCTCACTCGTCGTAGGTAAAAAAATATATAAGATTCGCATATTTGCCGTTTTAGAGTGTGAAGCAACGGAAGAATCGATTTTTGCACCGACAGAAAATGACAACACTTTAAATTATATTAAGCAGCATGCGTTGTTTATGGACGATACGGCACTGCCAAAAGATAATGAAAAACTGCTTGGCTTATCTACATGTAAATATCCTGATACCGTTGACAGGACTCTGATTTTTGGAGCGTTAGACGGCTGATATAAGGCGTATGCCGTCAGATAATTGAATTTACGTCCTGTAACGGCCGATTGAAAATAGCGCCTTGGTTTTAACGGGGCGCATTTTTTTGTATACGAGGAGAAAAATAATGAAAAAAAGAATATTACCGTTGATTGCCTTATGCCTGATGACCACTCCTGTTTATGCGGCAGGGACGATTGACGCAGTTATTCCGGTTTCCTGTACTGCTAAAAACAGTAATGAAGAGTTTAAAGTTTCAATAAAAGGAGACGACGGAAACCAGGCTTCTCCTGAAACTGTTTATATTAAAGATGGAGAGACTGAAAATGTCTCTGTCTCTTTTAGTACTCCCGGTACATATAAATACATTGTAACGCAGGAGACTGGAAGTGATAGTAATACAACATACGATAAAACCGTATATAACGCTGATGTGTATGTTACTGAAAATGACAGCGGGGTGATGAATGCAGAAACGATAGTATACAAAAACGGAAGCGATAATAAGCTGCCGGAATGTAATTTTACAAATACGGTAAGCATAACGCTAACACCTGCTGCCGGGTCAGATTCAGATATTGGAGCCTCAGAAAAAATTAGAAGTTCTTCCACGACAAGCGGAATTAATACCGGTGTAATCACACATGAAGCTTTTTATGCTATGGCTGGATTCCTTGGAATCGCCGTGATGCTTATAACTGCTAAAAGAAGGAGGAAAAACTGAAGACAGTAATAAAAAGACCTGCAATCAAATTGCAGGTCTTTTTCTAGTTGTCGTCATCATCCCAGTCCTCGTCAAATATTGATATCACGTTGCTTTCAATTGGAGGAAGTTCACTCGGGTCTGGAATTTCTGGCTCTACTACATAATCAAATTCAGGAAATACGATATTGTCAGGCTCGTCTATATCGCCAAAGTCGATATCGGAGCAAATATCAGGTAATTCTATCTCCGGCTCCTTGATGTCTGGAACATCTGGTTCTGGCTCGCTTGACGTTTGGGAGTCGGCCGGCTCTGAAATTTCTGGTATTTCAGTATCTTTTACGGCTTCTGTATTTTCAGCCTCTATTGTTGCGTCTGTACTTCCTGTGCTTTCAGCTTCTGTTGCATTTTCAGCATTTGTTGATGTTTCCGGAGTTTCTATGGATTTGGCATTGCTTGTATTCTCCGCGTTCTCTAAAAATTCTGAGGTATCTGTAGTTTCTGAAACTTCTTGGATTTCCAAATCTGCTGCAGTTATGTTTTCAACTTCGCTTTCATTTTCGTTGTTACCTGACTCTTTGCTGTCTGTTTCTTTTTCGGGTAATATCGCCGGTATGGCTGAAACGTCTTCCGGTATAAAATCTGATTGTTGGCTTATAGCATTATCGTTGTTATCAGGCTCTTTTTTGTCTGCCGTCTCTTCGGGCGCTGCTACCGGCGTGGATGTAATGTCTTCTGATGTAGAAACGACCTGTGAATTTCCGGTATTAGATGTACCGTCAGGTTCAGCTTGTTCTATGCTGCCAAAATCTGGTTCAATATCCGGTGCTTCCCCGAAGTCAGGCTCCGGCTCTGGCATATCTGGTTCTGCGAAGGATTCCATATCCGGGAAATCCGATGGTAGTTCAGGCATGACCGGCTCTCTGTTCTGGATGTCGGTCTGTTCTGTCTGAGTGTTTTCGCTAATATTTTCGCTGATGACTTGTTTTGCACGGTTTTTCTTTTTCTTCCGTCTTGATTTTCTCCGGGAGGTTTCACCTGGCTGTGAGGCTGTGCCATCAGTGGGTGCTGTATCCGAGGCAGGAGATGAAGACGAGACGCTTTCTGCGGTGTTTGATTCGGGCGTATTAACAGGCGGCTCTTGATTTTTCTGTGCCTCTTCTTGAGCTGCCTGCTGCTCCTGTTTGGCTTCGCTTGCCGCGTCCTGTGGTTTGGTATTGGTGTCATCGCTGACCGTTTGGTTCTGCGGTTTTCTTCTGTCCTTCTTTTGAGGCTTTTTCTTTTTCTGCTGTACCGGTTCGGCTTCAGTTTGCGGTGCCGGCTGTTCTGGTTGTGGCTGAGATTCCGGTAATGTTTTCGGCTCCGGCTCTTTTATAGTTTCCTGTGGCGCTTCTGCTTTTGGTTCTTCTTTTTGTGGTCTCTTTTTTCTTTCCGGCCGCTTGCTGATTTTTAATTTTGGCTCGCTGAAGACGTCTTCTTCTGCTTCCGGTAAATCCTCGTATAATGGTTCTCCTAACGGTTCGTTTAAATCTATGTCCGGAAGCTCGTCTGCCTGCGTGCCGATATCAGGCATCGTGTCTGCTGCCGGTTCAGGAGCTTTATCTTCTTCCTGTGCGATTTCATGCAGCATATTTTGTATATTGTTTGATTCAGAGCCGCGTTTTGGCTTCCTTTTTGGCCTTTTGCTTGCCGCAGGTTTTGAAATAACTGGCTTTTCGTTGATTGACGTTTCAAATGAATTATATCCTGAATCATAATCGTCGTCATCGTCTTTTTCAATATGTAGTTTCGGCTGTTGCTGAGGCTGTTGGACTGGTTGCGGCTTTTGCTGTTGAACTGGTGCTTCTGCAGGCTGCGGCTGTTCTTTTGGCTCTTCGAGATGTTTGTCCTGCTGGATGTCAGCTGGCTGTGGCTCTGGCTGTGGCGTTTCAATTTCCGGTTGTGTTTCTGTCAATGATGTAAGGTCTATTTTTCCAAAATAACGTTTTACTGCCGCTTCACGGTTCTGTGGAAAGTCACGCATAAAATCATCATCCATGTTATCAAAATCAGGAAATCCTTCGCCTTCATCTGGTGATTTACCGTCACTGTCTTTACTGTCGCTGTCACTGTCATTACCGTCTGGTATGTCTCCGTTTGTGAGATTGGCGGCAAACAGTTCAGCAGATGTCCTGCTTAGTTCTTCCTCCTTTTGGGCCAGTTTGGATTCCAGGTCTTTGATTTTTGAATCCATTGTCTTCATTTTGTCTTCACGTATGAAAAAGTCATGGACGTTTCTTTTCATTGTATTCTTGAACACAGAAAACATTGAGGACGGTTTTGATGCGTCCTGTAGCTCTTTCTTCAATTTTTCTATTTCTTCACGCTGTTGTTTTAATAATTGGTCTTTATCTGACATTTTGTCACCTTCTTTTTTGCTTTTTAATTTAATATGCAAAATGCACCCCGCTTTCTAACAATGTTTTGTTTCGGCATATTGAAAGAGTAAAAACAACAAAGAAAGGTGGAAAACAATATGTTAAATAAGAAAGAAGCTCATGAAGTATTTGGAAAGGTTTGGAAGGAATTTAATAAAGTCCGCAAGAACAACACCGATGACGGATGGTCAGAATGTGTTAAGAATGTGGACGAGCTGCACAACAAGTATGATAACGAATTTTATGAAAAGATTATACTTATTGTTATCAAAGAAGCAGACAGGGAGTCCAAGCTTGACCAAAATACAGCCCGTATGGAATACAAAAAAGCGGGAAAGGCTGTCCAGGAGGCCTGGACGATGTTTGAACAGTTCGTTGATAACATTGATTCCTTTGAGACTGAGGGAATGAAGGTGCTTGCAGAATACAACAAACAGAATCCATGCCGGTTTGCTGCTGAGTTTGGAAGCGTGATTTATGAAGCTGTATGCAAGGAGACAAAAGCTTCTGGTTCATTTATGAATGCAGCTTATTCATTTTATGAAAAATATAAAACCGGTATTGATGAAGCTAATGCAGGGAAGGCACTTGCTGAGGCAGAACAAATCATAAATGCCCATCCGGAATATATGCTGCATATGATGAACATGTATTCAGATTTAAAGAACAAAGTAAAAGCGGCTTAGAGAAAGGAGTAAAAATATGAATAATGTTGAACAGGGTTCTCTTTTTGATGGCATTGATATGGAAAATATTCCTGAAGAGGGCGTGAAGTATAGCCAGGGCTGCAATGAGATGTATCGTCTTGATAAGATGGAAAGAAGCGCAAAGATTTTTACGGTATTTAAAGAAAAAGACCTTGCCGGCTTTCATCTTAAAGGCTGCGACAGAAAAGAACCATTTTATGTAATGTCAGGAAAGGTAACTGGTATTGAAATGGCTGGAGATAAAATCAATTTCACAATGCAGTCTTTGCGAAACGAAGAGGTGTTTCATTTTTCTGTCGGTGAGTCTGCCGAATTTTATGAAAAGGCATTGCATGTATGCAATAGTGACAACGTTACCGTGGTGATGAGCGGCGATGTGTGCGCTGATATGAAATTTGGCCCGTTCTTCGGGGCTGTGTCATGGCAGTTTGTGAATAGCAATAATACTGCTGTAAAGGAATACAGCGTGAGAAAATAACATATTTTTCTGGCATCCAGCGGATTTTTCCGCTGGCCTTTTTTGTGTTCAGAAAAAAAATAAAAAAAATTCGTAAAAAACGATAAAAAAAATAAAAATCCAGCATATTAAATCTGAGAAAAAATTGAAGGCCTTTTTAGACCATGAAAAATAGATTAAAAAAAGGAGATAAAAATGTCAGAACTTAATAAGCTGAAGAAACAGGCAGATAAGGTATACGCAAAGATGGAAAATATGCAGCGGCTGTCAGACAGCGAGCTGAAAGCAAAAACAGATGAATTTAAGATGAGACTTGCAAACGGAGAAACTCTTGAGCAGATTTTGCCGGATGCATATGCAGCAGTAGGAGAAGCGGCCTACAGAACGATTGGCTTAAGACCGTATAAAGTGCAGATTATGGGCGCGATTGTCCTGAATGAAGGGAAAATTGCAGAGCACAAAACCGGAGAGGGCAAGAGTTGTTCTTTAGACACTCCAATCCCTACCCCTGAAGGCTGGAAAACAGCGGGAGATATCAAAGTTGGAGATGTAATGTTTGGACGAGATGGAAATCCTACTAAGGTTCTTGGCGTATATCCTCAGGGTAAAAAACAGATTTATGAAGTACACCTTTCTGATGGGCGTATGGTAGAAGTAGCAGATGAACATTTATGGAGTGTTTACTGCAGCGGCCGAAAGAATATTCAGGTTGTAAATACTGCTGATATGTATAATAGGGGGCTAAAAGATGGAAGAACATATAGATTCAGACTGCCGATGAATAGTGCTGTAAAATATCCAGAAGCACTCCTTCCAATAGACCCGTATGTGCTTGGAGCTTTTCTTGGTAATGGCTGTAAAGATGCCCAGCATACACTCAGCCTGTCAAGTGGAAACGAATTTGTACCAAATGAAATCGCTAGAATTATTGGAGGCGAAACACGGAAAAGAAAAAGTGCTCATACCTGGTATTTTTATAAAAAAGAAGATGACTCGAGATTTTTAAGTAAAGATTTTGATGAAGAGTATGACTTATTACTGACACAGACAAGATGCGGCGATAAGTACATCCCGGACATTTACAAAACTGCATCTATTGAACAGCGATGGGCTCTGCTTCAGGGATTGTTTGATACAGATGGATGTATTGAAGATAAAGACCGCTTCCATCTTACATATTCAACAACTTCCGAAAAGCTGAGAGACGATATCTGCGAAGTTATCTATTCCCTTGGTATGTCATGCTCCTGGTGGCTGTCAAGAAAGGCCGGCGTCAGAACAGCAAAAGCTGACCAGTATACAATCAATGTAAATGTTGATAATGATATGAAGAAGCATTTCTTCCGTTATCCGTTCAAGCTTGACAGAGCTATGCTGGCAGATGCGGCTGGTAATAAACGTAAACATTATGACAGAATAGCAATCAAAGATATCGTTAAAAAAGAAGAAGAAACAGAAATGGTATGCTTTACGGTTGATAACGATGAGCACTTGTTCCTCTGTGGAAATTATATTGTAACTCATAACACTTTGATTGCAGCTATGCCTGCATATCTTAACGCACTTGAAGGAAAAGGCGTTCATGTCGTAACCGTTAACGACTATCTGGCAGAACGTGATGCAGAAGACATTGGACGAATCCATCGCTTCATGGGACTCTCCGTCGGATGTATTTTAAAGACAACATCGCCGGAAGAAAAGAAAAAAGAATATGCAAAAGATATTACATATATCACAAATACAGAACTCGGGTTTGACTATCTGAGGGATAATATGGCTCAGCGCCTGGAAGATAAGATGCAGCGCGGATTTAATTACTGTATTATTGATGAGGTTGACTCCGTGCTTATTGATGAGGCGAGAACGCCGCTTATTATCTCCGGAGTCAGTGGAAAATCAACAAAACTGTATACCGCATGCAACGAGCTTGCGAAAAAGCTTGAAAAAGGTGAAACACAGGAACTTACAAAAGTAGACCTGCTTGCCGGTGAAAGGGCAACCGAAACCGGGGACTATACCGTTGACGAGGAACACAGGATTGTAACCCTGACACTTCAGGGCATCAAAAAGTGTGAAGAATATTTCGGTATTGATAATCTCTCTGACAGAAAATATACAGAGCTGTATCACAACATTCTTGCAGCGCTGAGAGCACATAACCTTATGAAGAGAGATAAAGATTACGTTGTAAAGAATGGGGAAGTACTAATCGTTGACTCATCAACAGGACGAATCCAGCCGGGACGCCGTTATTCAGATGGTCTCCATCAGGCTCTTGAAGCCAAAGAGGGCGTTGAGGTGCAGGAGGAAACATCCACATATGCAACTGTCACATATCAGAACTTCTTTAATAAATATAAGAAGAAATGCGGTATGACCGGTACTGCGTCAACCGAAAGAAAAGAGTTTAAGGATATTTATCATATGTCCGTTGTAAAGATTCCGACAAACAGACCGGTACAGAGGGAAGACCTCCCTGACCGTATGTTCCTGACAAGGGAAGCAAAATTCAAAGCAGTTGTTGATGAAATCAAGAAGGCACATGCAACAGGACAGCCAATTCTGGTAGGTACATCTACAATCCAGGATTCAGAAATCCTTGATAAGATGCTGAAAGATGAAGGCCTGCCGCATACCGTCTTAAATGCAAAACTGATTGAGAAAGAAGCAGAAATCATCGCAAAAGCCGGAACAAAAGGCTCTATCACTATTGCGACAAATATGGCCGGACGAGGTACAGACATTAAGCTTGATGATGAAGCACGTGCAGCCGGCGGTCTTAAGGTAATCGGAACACAGCGTCATGAGTCAAGAAGAATTGATAACCAGCTGAAAGGACGTTCTGGAAGACAGGGCGACCCTGGAGAGTCTGTATTCTTCCTTTCTCTGGATGATGAAGTGCTGAGACTTTACGGTTCTGAAAAAATGAAAAATGTTCTCTCCGCGACAGGTATGAAGAACGATGACAGCCTTGAGAACAACACTGTAAACAAATTTGTAAAAAAAGCCCAGACGGTTATTGAGGATAATAACTTCGGGGCACGAAAGAATGTCCTTAAATTTGATAAGGTAAACAATGAGCAGCGAGAGCTGATTTATGCAGAGCGTGATGCAATCCTTGAAAAGGCTGATACACGTTCTACTATGATTAGCATGATTCAGGACTCTATCAATATGATTATCGATAAATATTGCGATAATAAAAAAGTGTCAGAAGCTGAGTATGAAGACATTAAAAAAGAGATTGAAGTTCTGGTCTTTGGTATCAAATCACCGGATTACACACCTGGAATGACCAAAAAAGACCTTTCAGAACTTTACATCGAAGCAGCTAAAAATAAATATTGTGACCGCGAAAGAGAATGGCCGGATATCAATATGTTCAGGGAATTTGAACGCCAAATCATTTTAAGATGCATTGACGTCAAATGGATGCAGCATATTAATGACCTGGAAATCTTAAGACAGAATATTTCACTTGTGGGATATGGCCAGAAAGACCCGGCAGTCGTATATAAACTGAAGGCATTTGATATGTTCAGTAAAATGTCTGATGAGATTAAGAACGATGCCGTATATACATTGTTTTCTTCAAGACTGAAAGGAGCAGTGGCTCCAAAACGCGATAGCGCGGCGTAAGGTGAAAGACCCGGAGAAGAGCTCCGGGTCTTTCTTTTTTCGCAAAAAAATGCTATACTATTTAAAATTTCGCATAATATAGGAAAATAACAAAAAAGGAGAAAAAATATGCGTAAAAATATTTTCCAGAACAAGATTGGTAAGGCTTTTGCGGTCGTTGCAGTCGCCGGAATAGTATTGTCCGGAAACGGAATGCCGTGGATTGCAGCAGATGCTTATGCAGCTGTTGATTTAACACAGATTCCGGAGTATACCGGAAGCCCTTATACTGTAATCAACGATAACGAGCCGGAATTTGAGGCAGATGACTTTTCTACGGAAGCGTTTGAGAATTACAGTGAACTTGACGACCTCGGAAGGTGTGGTGTGGCTTACGCCAATATATGCCATGAGATTATGCCGACTGAGAAGCGCGGCGCGATTGGTATGGTTAAGCCGTCCGGATGGCATACCGTTAAGTATCCAGAGCTGATTAAGGATAGATATTTGTACAACCGATGCCATCTCATTGGGTTCCAGCTCGCCGGAGAAAATGCGAATACAAAAAACCTGATAACAGGGACAAGATATCTTAATGTTGAGGGTATGCTGCCGTTTGAGGACGAGGTTGCTGATTACGTCAAGGAGACAGACAATCATGTATTATATCGTGTGACACCGGTTTTTGACGGGGATAACCTTGTTGCTTCCGGTGTACAGATGGAAGCCGAGTCTGTTGAAGATGATGGTGCTGGGGTTAAATTCAATGTCTACTGTTATAACGTTCAGCCGGGAATCGGCATTGACTATGCTACAGGTGACAGCTGGGTTGATGCCGGAAACGCGGTGATAGACGGCACTGATACAGACAATGCAGAGCAGACAGAATTTGCAATCAATACAAATACCGGAAAATTCCATAAACCTGATTGCAAAAGCGTTAAAAAAATGAAAGCAAAAAACAAAGAAGAATTTAACGGCAGCAGAGATGAATTGATTGCGGAGGGGTATGAACCTTGCGGCAGCTGTAGGCCGTAATAAGACAAAAAAATGAAAAAAGATGGAAAAAAAAGATGGAGCGATGCCTCAGGCATCGCTCCTGTTTTTTCGTTTCGGCTCTGAATCGATACTGTATGTATTCCTCTTTTTGTCTTGATATTCTAACAGAACAAAGTTGGCACTTTTGTTAAGTAATGCGTCATAGTACACTGAAGCCGATACTTTTATATACTCGTCAGAAAATTGCGTATCCGTGCAAACTTTTGCCATATAGTACACTTTGACAAATTCGTCTGGCCTGTCGTCTGATATTAGCTCTTCTTTCGAAAAGCTTTTGTCACTGAAATATTGCATAATATGACGCCCGTCAAACTGCAATCTTTGCTTTTTCAAGCCCCATATTTTGCAGTTAACTTTTCTGTCTGCAGCCCTGATATACAAAAGTAGGCCAACTGGAATAATGCCGATACATGCATTTGGATGAAAGGATAGGATTAAGAAAATGATAATCATTATAACGCCGCTAAATAAAACATAAACCATATGCGCTACTCCTCCTTCGTTAGTTCCTTGTATAGTTGATATTATTTCAATTATCATGCTAATCGAAAGGCATAGAAAAATTGGGCCAATTGTGAAAAGAATTATAATCTTTCCAATCGTCCTCGTAATTTTTGTAATAGTTGCATTTCGCTTAACATTTTCGTGTTCAACGTAGTCTTCCAACTCGCTTAATGACTCGACTTGCACTTTTCCCTTAATGTTTTCGTCAAAAATAATCTCCTCTGGCATTTATTTTTCCTCCTAAAATATTTTGTATATTTCTAATATGCAAAATAATTTTCGTATACTGCTTTTTTTGGCATATTGTATATGAAAGAAATTGTAAAAACACACGCAAAGAGAGGAGAAAAAATAATGGCTAAAAAATTAAGCAAGAAAGAACTTCAGAAATTGGAGATTCAGATGGGGATTTCCAAAGTCCAGCATAACCGCCCGCCGGTTGGAAGACCGACCGTATTCTATGGCAAGACAAACAAACAGAAACGGAGAGAAGGTAAGATGGCGGCGAAGGAGTGGTGAAAAACATAGAGACTGTCAACTGACGGTCTCTTCTTTTTTTGCAAAAAAACAAAAAGACATCGCTCCCGCAATGTCTTAGGCTTCTTTAATCTGAGCCATCTCCATATCCGCTGCGTGGCGGTATGCATCCAGCATGTCAAGTACGTCTGGTGTTAACTCTATCACCTGCTTGTATTGCGCCAGGTGTTCAAGGCTTGCCCAGCAGTCCATGATGGAAGTTCTCAGCTGAAACTCAACCTTCATTTCAGGAAAGTCCGGGTCTCCGGATGTAAATCCCATAATAACGTGAAGGCTTCGATATCCGCTTTCTTTTGGATGCTTAATGTAATCCTTCACGTGCAAAATCCGGCAGCTTGTCTCATTGTCAACTGATTTGATGCGTTTAAGGTTTTCATAAATCGCATACACATCAGATACAGATTCAACGATAATCCTAACACCGATTGCATCAGACTCAACTGCAAGCGCTGAGTGATGATTGACTGGCAGGTTGTCGTTCTGAATCTTTTTAGCCATACTTTCAGGAGTCTTAATCCTGGACACAATGTGTGCTGCGGATTTTATTCCTGAAAATATTGACATTAAGTTTGCCATGTTGACAGCTTTTGATTTTACAGTTTCCATATGGCTCAGATGTTCGCCATAAAATTTTTTATTTACGTTCATTTTTTTTCTCCCTTTCGTAAAACATAATATTGCAATATTAATATGCAGAATAATTTAAAAAACAGAACACTTTTTGCAAAATAAAAAATTCTGCATATTGGAAATATAAAAAAATAAGCCAAAAATAGGCTGTAAAAGAGGAGAGAAATATATGAGTTATAAATTAGACATACAGGATGACTTGATGAGCATCCAGGGATTATACGGAACGTATGAAGCATCAAATAATGAAAAAGGAGGTTTTATGATATCTGTCGTGTTAGGGTCATACGTGTATGAACTTGATGCCGAGGGAGAAGATTATATTGTAGAGAACGGTCAGGAATGGGCAGTGCCGGCAAAGAATCTGACTGAGCTTAATGAATTCATCAGAATGTGTGAAGATGAAAAGCTGTGGAATTACATGAGCGGCCCGGTGTTCAGGATGAAGCCAGATACAGAAAACGGCATTCTGTACATCAAAGGACAGACAAAGAACTTTGTGATTGGAGAGCACGAAAAAAAATTATACGTTGATGAAGTGCAGTCTTCAAAAACACATCACTACGTTGAAGATTTGTTTGATGCGGCAAAGAAAATGACAACAGAAGATAAGTGGTGGAGCCGGAAGGGCGAAGAAACCGTTGACATCGTAAGAAATATGAGATGCGCGATTATGGTAACTTCAGGCGGCAATCTGCAGATTGAATACAGAAATAAGAGTCTGCTGATAGGCCAGAAAGATGATGGAACATATTGGGTTAACATGATTGGCGGGCAGGAAAAACATATCTTTTATAAAGATTCATTTAAGGAAGTAATCGCGCTGCTTGCGGCGTAAAAAAAAAGAGTCAGGAAAAAGTTTCCTGGCTCTTTAACTTTCTTAGTGTTTATTTTCTTTGTCGTCAAATGACAGCCCGAACCACATGTGGCTGATTGCCTGCAGTACGACAATTGTGGTTGCTGCGATTAAGCATACAACATCTTCAATTGGTGGTGCTGTCGCGATATGCGCGATTGTTAATCCGACCAGTAATACTGCAGAAAACAGTATCGGTAAAGAAAGTAACCCTAAAATTTTTGATTTTGTCATGATACGTTCCTCCTGTTTCTTTGTTAGTTTTTACAAATACAATATGTTTAATTTTTTTTTCAACAAAAAAAGCGGCCTTCTGCCGCCATGCTGCCTCATTGATAATTCGCGCTTCGCTGGATTCGTTTGTCAGTCTCTTCGAGGATTGGTACACGCGAGCATAGCTCGCGGTATCATAAAAATTTTACGATAAAACCCAGAAAATGCTCAGTAATTCAATTGCTGAGATGAATCTGGTAAACTGAATAAAAATATTGCTTGCAATTTTTAAATCTTCACATGTGCATGTGAAGATTTCTTTTGTTTTTCTTAAAAATAATCCGCAAAAAAATCATCTCGTTTTTTATTTTTTCGGCATATTAAATATGTGAAAAAATATACCAGACGAGGAGGTGGATTGGATGCCAAAGGCACGTAAGAGAAAAGATACCCAGTTTGATAACAAGATGTCTAAATGTGTTTTTCTGTATGGAAATCCGACTAATGATAAGGCAGATAAAATCAAAAGGATGCAGACTGAATTCACAAAACTTATCAATCAGTACATAAAACAACTCTATAACAGCAATAACTTCACACTGCAGATTGTGAAAGATAATAATAGGGACAGCCAGATTACGTCCTTTGAAAAAAGTATACGTCCAGACAAAATAAATGCAGCGTATAGCCAAAATGCATTCAAGATTGCAATAACACATTTATCTAACCGGCTTGACAATATCAGGCTTGACATGTGCAGGGAATGCAAAAGCATATTCACCACATCAAAAGTATTATTTGCAATGTCAATTGATGGAAAAGGCAGGGCGGAGATGATAACAGCCATGCAGGATATTTCTAAGAGTGCCAAGTCAAAGAAAGATGCTTCTTTCTATGATGAATGTGCAAAAGAGCTAAAATCAATAGAAGACTCTGAATTCAAATTCATGCAGCAGGAATTCCGTGTTATCTACGACATGGTATCATGTGAATATAAAATTCCATATGTAAGCCGCAGCCAGATTCCGCTGGATTCCAGAATCATGGCGATTAAGCCTTCCAGGAATATTAAAGCTCCATATGTAATCACAATTTCAAACATGACTGATGTTGGTGGAGAGAAGATTGAGGTTCCATTAAATACCTCTAAACATTCAATACACAAGATTAACACCCGCAAAATGGCCGGCATGGTATCCATATCCATGGATATCCAAAGATGCCTGAAAGTGGACTGGAGCTATAAAAACTGTGTATCACAGCCAAAAACATCCAAAATTATAGGGATTGATACCGGAATTTCGGACGCATTCCATACATCTGAAGATAAGGCTATCGGCTCAATGAGCCCTGTAATTGATTTTTATAAGAACGACGTAGAGAAATCTTTTGCGTCATTATCAAATATGCGTAATAAAAAGAGCAAAATCAGTCATTACCTGAGACGGCATGAGAACCTTCCTGAGGATGTGAGACGTTCTCTCATCCAGAAGATGGATAAGCTGGACCAGATGATTCAAAAAGCTGAAGCTCCACATCGTAAGAATAGGCGTTATTATAATATGCTTGAACATGAGATAAAATCCAGTATAGACAGTTATATCAAGTCAATTGACCAAGAAACATTGACGGTACTGGAAAAACTTGATATCAAAGAATTCAACAACAGCCGCAAGGCTAACGGAAAAAGGTCTATGTTTGCGAGAGGGCAGCTCCAGAAGAAGCTGATGGAAACATTAAATTGGAAGGGTTATGATTTCAAGGAGATAGAACCTGATTATACGAGCCAGTGCTGCCCGGTATGCAGTTATACTGATAAAGCAAACAGAAACGGTAAGAGTTTCAAATGCCAATGCTGCGGACATGAAGCGGACGCGGATTATGTTGGGGCATTGAATATAAAGGCAAGAGCTGAGGATAAAGAAATCCTTGATGTGTGTGAAAAGTATAAGTATAACCATGGCGAAATGCAGAAGTATATTAAAATTGTGTATCACACACGAAATGAAAAATATAAAGCAGCAGCAGGGAAAGCTATGCGGAAGAGCGAGGGCTCCGGCTCCCGCGACGCTGCATAGTGGAACCTGTCCATATGAATCCCGGCGTGTCCTGCTATGGCATGTCCATAGACGGGCCTCTGGAAAGGGATACATCGTGTATATATGCTTGCATATATATTAGTTGTATTTCTCAAAGATAAAGTCGATTGCGTTATTTGCAGTGTCCTTCGGGATACTCGGTAATTCAATTGCCGAGGGATTCACTTATTTAATATGCTTAAAAAAAATTTTTCGCAAAAATGATATGATTTGTGTTTTTTTAGCATATTGAATATAGACAATGATGAAAGGGGGAAAAGACTTTCAAAAAATGCAGAAAAAAAATAAATTTCCGCCAGGTTTTGCTGTTGCGGCAGTTGGTTTATCTGGCATATTGTTTATGACAGGATGCGCAGGTGAGTATGACGTACTGGATAAAGTTGCTGACAGTACAACAGTTGGCGAAAGTATTACGGATAAAATAAACGATATGGTAAGTGACCAGTCCCAGAACGTTACATATATATGTAAGAGAATGAAGACATTATCGGGAGAAGTTGAATCAGAAGAGGATTCCGAAAGGCCGGAGTATAATCCTGAAACATATGCTGATACCAGTAAAGCAGATATCAGTAAATTTAAAGCCAAAAAGGTTTCGGTCTCTGATGATGAGGTTGACGACTATATCAAATCATTGATGCGTGAAGCCCGTATATATGGGGATGAGACCGATGCCATTGATGATGAATGCATTGCCCATGTGACATATGTAAAAACTGATACTGATACAAAAGAAGAAATCCAAAATCTGTCAAATATGGAATGGAGTTTTGATTCGAGCTTCTTCCCGGAAGAGGTAAGCAAAAAACTTATCGGATGTAAGGTCGGAGATAATGTAAAAGTAAAATGTTCTGGCTGTGAATACGATATCACCGTGAATGACATTAACTCCGTAAGCATAACAAACATGACAGTATTTACACTGACAAGCGGACAGTATATGAAGGCGTCAAATTACAGAACGTTTATCAAAAACTATCTGTACAACCAGAAGGTATTGGCTGCAAATGAAGATTCTATTGATAAGCTCTGCAAATCGGTTTCTGTGACCGGATATCCTGAAGATGTCTTATCATACGACATTCAGCAGAAATTCATGTATTACTATCAGCTGACCGGAGCCAGCAGCCCGGATGATGAAGCTTTTAAAACTTACATTAAAGAAAATCTTGGATGTAAGACCACAAAAGAATTTACAACAAAGATTCAAAAAGAAGTAGAACAGAGCCTTGATGACGAGATAAAGATTCTGGCTCTTGCAAAGAAATACAATTTATGGCTGGATGACGACAAACTGGCAGCAGAAGTTATGCAGAATACTACAGAATATTCCAGCGCAGAGGACTATTATGCGGCATGTTCAAAATCATATGCCAGATATTTTATATCAAAATTAAATCTTGCAAAGGAAATTCAGAAAAATGAAGAACGAATTGAGGGCGCCGGATAAGCCATATTATCCTAAAAACACATTAAGGACATTACGAAAAACAGGTGTCCTGATTGATGAGCTTGAAGCAAGGCGTGAGCATGAAGAGCAGTTTAAACTCACGCCTTATGAAAAAGCAATGCATGACCAGCTAAGCGAGACCTTCAAAGTATCGCGCCCGGCAGAGGGAATAAAAAGCGCCCTTGAAGATGAGAGGGAGCTGAAATCAATCAGAAAAGAATATGTTACAGCAGCAAAGATACAGCGAGACAGGACGGAACTGAAAGAGAACGCTGACAATGACAGCCTTGGAATGGTACTCATTGCGGCAGGAACTCCGATGGTGCTTGTGGGTGTTACGCTGCTTGAAACATTTATGACTGCCGGAATTGGCGTTATCGCGGCAGGTGCAGCGATGTATGTTCCAATGTTCATAAGAGAAATAACCAAAAAAAGGAAAGCGAGAAAAAAATTAAAAAACATAACAGAAAACGTTGACGACCTGTCAGAGACTATTGACCGGAAGATGGCTAATATAGATAAAATCTGTTCTATGTATGGAATCCCTGTCAACTGTACAGACCGCGAGCAGTATCTCAGTTCTTTGTTTGATGCGGCAACTACATATGAGGCATTAGAGAAAAAAGAAACTGATTATGAACTGCTCTGTCAGCTGAATAACAGCGATAAGATAAAAAATCAGATTACTGAAAATCTTAAAGCTATGTCAGGGCTGACGGTCGTAGACGAAAATAACTTTGAAGATGTTTTGGACAAGCTGGCTTCACAGTTAAAATAAAATAGAGAAAAGAGGAGATAAAAAAATGATTAATACAATCAAACAGGCATTGACAACACGCGAAATCAGACGAAAGCTGGAGCTGATGGTGTTTGTCATCTTTATTACCCGAGTAATCTCAATGATTCCGGTTCCCGGAATAGATGCTTCCGTATTCAAACAGTGGATGGCGGTAAATTCCAATGATGCATTAAACTTGTTCTCAGCATTCACCGGAGGCTCCTTTGAGAACTTCTCGATGTTTGCCCTTGGTATCACTCCGCTTATTACGGCGCAGATTGTAGTTCAGCTGCTCGGCAGCGTTATCCCGTCACTCGGCAAGCTCCAGAAAAGAGGAGAGCATGGCCAGAAAGTGACAAAGAGAATTACAAACATCGTTGGTATCGTCCTTGCAATCGTTCAGAGCTGCTGCATGGCAATCGGTTTTAATAAAGGAGGCTTAATCAACGGAAACGGTGTTTTATGTGTTATCTTAATCACAACATTCATGACAGCCGGAACAGGTATTATGATGTGGCTTGCACATATCCTTGATGAAAAATCAATCGGAAACGGTGTGTCAATCCTGCTGATGGCAAATATCTTATCAAGAATGCCTGGACAGTTTGCATCACTTTTCAAATCACTTGCGAAAGATAAAAGTACTCCAATCGCAGCGCTGTCAATCACAGCAGCCGTACTGGTTTTTGCAGCTATCATTATTGTCATCATTTATATGACAGAAGGATATCATCCGCTGCATGTACAGTATTCACAGAAGATGAGCCAGTCTGGCGAAGATGCAGAAACCGGTCTTATCCCGGTAAAAGTTGGTATCTCTGGCGTTATGCCGGTAATCTTTGCTTCCTCACTTATGGCAATTCCACAGCTGATTGCAGCTATCGCCGGAAAAGGATATGGAAGCGGGCTCAGCAAAATCGTTTTAAATATGATGTCCCAGAAAAACTGGTTTGATAACGATAACCCGGTTTATGGTTTAGGGCTTCTGGTTTACCTGGCGCTGATTGTGTTCTTTGCATACTTCTACCTCCCGATTACATTCAATGCGGCAGAGGTATCTGACAATATCAGAAGAACCGGTGGTTTCGTTCCCGGTGTAAGAGCTGGTGAGGATACAGAACAGTACATCCAGTACATTTCAAGAAGGCTTACCTCAATCGGCGTTGTAATGTTAATTTGCGTAACCGTAATCCCGATTATCATCTGTGGTACACTTGGCCTTAATTCAACAATCGGCGGTACTTCACTGATTATCGTTATCGGTGTTGTTACAGAAACAGTGCAGCAGATTCAGCTTGAACTCGCAGGAAGAAATTACTGCGGTATCTTATGCAGAGATTAAGGAGGGGAAGAAATGGAAATAACAAAAGCAAAAAACTTTGATACAAATGGTGTTGCAGAATTTGAAAGTGTTGATGAAGAGACACATGAAGTAACACCTGATATGAAATATATTAAATGGCCAAGCAAGAAAAAGGTCTTTTCTGAATTGGTCTCTGTCGCGGTGGCATCCGTTATTATTGCAATGGTTATTGCAGCCGGTGACAGTATCGGTATGACGATTGTAAATTTTGTTTTGAAATTCTTCTGATGAAGAAATTATGGCACCACGCGCGAAAGCGCGTGGTGCTTTTTTTGTTGCCATTTTTTGTTATTACGGCTACTCCAGCATATTAATTTATGTCAAAGAAATACTAACTATAACAACAGAAAGAAAGGAACTGGTGATAATGGGAGAGAAACAACAGCCAAAATCTTGTATTTATCCAAAGCCTGAGCATTATAACGACCTGGCAGATAAGCCGATAACAAAAGATGGAATAAGGGATAATGCCCTTGAAATCATTTATATCTGTGCTTATAAAGCTGAAAGATTTGTCAATAAGCAATATGTGGGGGTGTCGGTTGAAAACCGGGAAGACATCATACAATATGTAGCTGGCCAGATTAAGGATTTGATTGAAAACTATCTTGACAAAATTGACGAAAAAAGGGTTGATTTTTGGGCTTATATGAACAAAAGCATTAAGTATACCACAATCGAAGCTTATCAGACTGAAGTTAAAGATGGTGCATCTGAATACATTCGACACCGATACGACATGATGTCTAAGTATCTTGATGAAGGGTTAACGCCGGCAGAGATTGCAGAAAAATGTGGCTGCAGGGAATCTACGGTAAGGAGAACTCTTATGGATGGAAAGGCAATCAATGTGAGTATCGACGCTGAGGATGATATCGGGCATAGCATTCTTGACAAAGTAGGTAAAAATGATGTGTATAAGATTGAAGAAGATGAAAAAGTATCAATCAAAGACAACATCTTAATCCGAAAGGTTCTTAAAGGTATGACAAGGGAGGAAAAGTTCATTATAGAAACTTACCTTAATATCAAAAAGGACTGTGAAAAAGAATGGAAAGACAGAACGTTTGCGGCTTGTAAAGAGTATGGTATTACTCATAAAAAAGTGAATGATGCAATCAGAAACTTTAAAAATGAGGCCAGAAAAATGCGTAATGAGTCTTCTGGATAATACAAGATTTTGGCTTGTACAAAAACCTATAACAACAACATGAGCAGCGGGGAAACCTGCTGTTTATTTTTTGTCTGATTTTGCATATTGAAAACAAATATAAAAACAGGAGGGAAAAATAATGAAAAATTTAAAAAAATCTGTTTTATGCATGCTAATGGCAGTTATCATGGTGATGACTGTAACAGCTGCAAGCGTCATTCCGGTTCAGGATGTGTATGCGGCATCTGTGAAGCTGAATAAGACTTCACTTAACATGTACACGAGGACTATGATTCAGCTTACTGTATTAAATACAGGAGCAAAAGCCAAATGGTCATCAAGCAAACCGAAGGTTGCAAGCGTGACAAGTGAAGGTTATGTCACTGCCCGCTCTGCAGGAAAAGCAAAGATTACCGCAGTTGTTGGCAAAAAGAAGCTGTACTGCAATGTCACCGTCAAGGTTAAACCTGGCGAAGAAGTGAAGATGGAGTTTAAAGATTGTAAAGTTCAGGTTGGAAAAACTACACGTCTCCGCCTGATGAACATTGTCGGCCTCGCTTCATGGAAAAGTAGCAATACAAAAATTGCTACTGTAAACGCGAATGGAGATGTAACAGGAAGAAAAACCGGTTCTGCGACAATCACTGCTACATATCACTGCAAAAGATATACTGCAAAAGTGACTGTTATATCCGGTACAACGTCTGGAACGTCAGTTATCAGAAGGAAAGCTCCTTTGGCTGACAGCGGTGTGCTGAATGCGTTTGACAAGCTTGGCTTTAAATATGCTTATGACCCGAATATTACTGGGTTCACAGGCAAGTTTTCAGCAAAAGAGCATCGCATCATTGTAAGACGCGAAGAAGATGACTGTATCTATCATGAGCTTGGCCATTTTGTAGCATGGGTAGCTGGCAACATTGACTACAAGAAAGAATGGAAAGCGATTTATGACAAAGAGAAAAACAAGGTTACATACTTCAATAAAGGTTATGCAACACAGAATCCTCAGGAATATTTCGCCGATGCATATAAGGACTACGTCCTGCACCGTTCTTCATTATCTTCAACAAGACCTGAAACATACAAGTATGTCAAGGCTGCAGTCTCAAAAGTCAATGCAATGACGAGTACTAACTTTGAAAGAATGCATAAGCTGTATGACTCTATGTGGAATAAATATGGTGCTTAAATTTCTTCAGCAGGCTTCGGCCTGCTTTTTTCGTTTTTGGAAAATTCAGCATATTAAATACGTAAATGTTAAAACCAAGAAAGGAGATTTTAAAATGAAGATTAAAGAAATCAAAACAAACGGAATTGGAACTGTTGAGGGTGTTGTCATTGCTTTGGAAGAAAAGGCAAATAAAAATAACAGCAGCTTTATCAACATGACTGTCAGTGATGGCGAAACGCAGGTTGTCGCCAAAGTATGGAACGCAGACCTTGAAACATTTAAGTTTAAGACGGGTCAGGCGGTTCTTGTAGAATTAAAGATGGAGGAGTATAAAGGACAGAAAAGTTATGTTGCCCGTGAAATTACTGCATCTTCTGCTGACCCGGCGCTGTTTATCTGCGGCGCTCCGGTAAAATCAGAAGAGATGTATAACTTCCTCTATAAAACCGCCGGAAGATGCGGCGTGTATGCGTCAACGGTCAAGAAGATTCTTGATGACAACAAAGACCATCTGATGTTCTGGGGCGCCGGAAAAGCAGTGCATCACAATATCAGAGGCGGGCTTTTATATCATACATACCGTATGACAAAAACAGCGGCTTATATCACCTCTGTATATAACAAAGAGCCGTCAATGCTGAAAGGCTGCCGTGACATCAACACAGAACTTCTTGTTGCCGGCTGTATCCTGCATGACATCGGAAAGCTTTGGGAGCTTGATACAAATGAATTTGGTGCTTCCGATTACACCGTGAAGGGAAACCTGATGGGGCATTCATTCATTGGCGCCGAGCTTGCGGGCAAGACCGCCAGAGAGCTTGGTGTAGATGAGGAAAATGTGATGCTTCTGCAGCATGTAATCCTGTCTCATCATGGAAAATATGAATGGGGTGCTGTCACCCTTCCGGCAATCCCGGAGGCTATGATTCTGCATCATATTGATTTGATTGATGCTGATATGTATCAGTTTGAATCACAGGCAGAAGCCTTAAAACCAGGTGAAGCGACAAGCAATCTGATTTTCGGCTTAGACCAGAGAGTTTATCGGCCGACATGGAGAGTTCCGGTGGAAGAAAAGAAGTAAAATGCTTATTAAGTTTTAGATTTTTGGATTTTATTTTTGTATTGCCCGCAGCGAATGCTGCGGGTTTTTTAGGATAGTAAGCGGGAATCCTCGGTAATTTAATCACCGAGATGAAAGTATTCAAGATAGTAAAAAATATTGTCTGCAACTTTTTAAATCTTCGCATTTTTTTATGCGAAGATTTTTTTTGTTTTTTTAAATAATCCGCTAAAAATCGTCCCGTTTCTAATTTTTTCGGCATATTAAATGTATAAGAAATTTACAGAAAGGAGATGTACGATATGGCAAACTCAAACAGGAAGAAAGCCCGTAAATTACAAGCTGCCAAGAAAGCGAAAACCGCCGAAAAGACAAAAACTGCCAGGATGGTAAAACCTGCCGAAGAAAAACCGATAAAGTACACTGTCACAGCAGAACAACAGGCTGACGGCACTTTTGAGTTTCGTGGTGGAAAAGGCGGATTTAATATCATTAAGCAGAAGAATAACGCATTAGAGCCTTACGGAAAATGCATACATAATTATGGTGTCCTTTTAGAGCTGATTCCGGGAGATAAACAGGCTGCGATTAACCAGCAGATAGGGAATGCCAGAGTCGTACATAATGATTACCTTTCTAAACGTGAGGAATATTACAAGGAAACCAAAAAGGCATTAACGGTTTCACAGTATAAAAAAGAATACCTTCCGGCATTAAAAAAAGAAAAGGAATACCTCAATGATACAGACAAGTTTGTCTACGAAAACGCCTGCCGGAATGTAGATGATGCATACAACAGATTTTTTAAGGGGTTATCTGGATTCCCGAAATATGCTTCCAGGACGAAGCCGAACGGAAATAGTTTCACAACCAATTTCACGAACAATAATATTGAGCTGAAAATGATTGACGGCATCCCGTATGTCAAACTTCCAAAAGTCGGATGCGTCAGATTTATCCTTCCAAAAGGAAAGTTATTGGCGGACATCCAGCCGCACGGTGTATCAATCAAAGCTGCAACGGTAAGCAAGGAATCAGACGGTTCATACCGTATTTCACTCAGAATGGAAAGCGTGATTGATAAGCCTGTATTTCCAACTGTTATTAATGCAAGGGATATAATCTCTGTTGACCTTGGCCTGAA
>OIEC01000227.1_pt1 | contig 33335 bp, 28 predicted proteins | sample 1604801 | NCBI WGS metagenome assembly OIEC01 (sample SAMN01760940, study PRJEB22395) | human gut metagenome | reverse complement strand
CAAGTGCGATGATCCCGGCGTCACACCTTCCGGTAGAGCCGGGTGATTTCGTGCTGGATCTCTGTGCGGCTCCGGGCGGTAAAGCAACGGAGCTTGGTGCAAAGTTAAAGGGAAAAGGGATGCTGCTTGCAAATGATATCAGCAATTCCAGAGCAAAAGGATTGTTGAAAAATATAGAAGTATTTGGTATTGGCAATATGCTGGTCATGAGTGAAGAACCTGGACGACTGGAACGCTATTTCAGCGGTTATTTTGACAAGATCCTGATCGATGCGCCGTGTTCCGGGGAAGGGATGTTCCGTAAGGATAAGAAGATGGTACGCGCCTGGGAAGAACATGGACCGGAATTTTTCTCGAAGCTGCAGAGAAGCATTATCACCCAGGCGGCAAGAATGTTAAAGCCGGGTGGCATGATGCTGTATTCAACCTGTACGTTTGATCCACTGGAGAATGAGGGGACGATCGAATATCTGCTCGGTGAATATCCGGAATTCGAGATTCAGGAAATCGCAGAATATGAAGGATTTGCACCGGGCAGGCCGGAAGTAACCAAGTCAAAGGATCCGGATTTTGCTAAGACTGTCCGTATTTTTCCACATCATATGAAAGGGGAGGGACATTACCTCGCACTGCTGAAAAAGAGTGAGGATGCAATCTGCCCGTCTTCCCCGGTCGCAGAGCAGAAAGCGAAGAAAATCCCGGCAGAGCTGGAGGAATTCTTCCGTGATGTAAAGTGGGATCTGAAGCCGTGGAGACTGGATATCCATGGAGAGCGCGTGTACTATATGCCGGAGAATCTTCCGGAACTGAAAGGCGCAAGATTTTTAAGAAGCGGACTTCTCCTTGGTGAACTGAAGAAAAAGCGTTTTGAACCGAGCCAGGCACTGGCGATGAACCTGAAAATGGAAGAGTACGCGCATACTTTGAACCTGTCTTCTGATGATGACCGACTGATGCGTTATCTGAAAGGCGAGACAATCGATGTGGAGGATCTGATTCCGGCTAAGGCAAAAGGCTGGCATCTGATCTGTACAGACGGTTTCCCGCTTGGATGGGGAAAAGTCACGAACGGAACTTTGAAGAACAAATATCTGCCTGGATGGAGGAATCAGTCTGCATGATGCGCATAGACAAATATCTTGCCGAGATGGGGCAGGGAACCAGAAGTGAAATCAAAAAGCTGATCCGCAGCGGACGTGTTATGGTTGATGGAGAGACGGTGAAAAAACCGGAACTTAAAATCGATGAGACTACACAGAAAGTAAGTCTTGAAGGAAAACAGATTGGATACGCTAAAAAAGAGTATTATATGCTCTATAAACCGGCAGGTGTTATTTCCGCAACAAAAGATGACCGGGACAAGACAGTTCTGGATCTGATCACAGATAAAAAAAGAAATGATCTGTTCCCGGTAGGACGTCTGGATAAGGACACGGAAGGACTTCTTCTGATCACCAATGACGGAGAACTGGCACACCGCCTGCTTTCCCCAAAAAAGCATGTGGATAAGGTGTATTATGCGAAAGTACAGGGAAAGGTAGATGAATCTGATGTGAAAGCATTTGCAGATGGAGTGGATATCGGAGACGATACGCCGGCTAAAAGCGCAGATCTTCGAATCCTGAAAAGTGGGGAGGAGTCGGAAATCGAGCTTACGATCACTGAAGGACGTTTCCATCAGGTGAAGCGGATGTTTCATGCAGTCGGCAAAGAGGTAATCTATCTGAAGCGGCTTTCTATGGGAAGCCTTGCTCTGGATAAGACACTTACAAAGGGAGAATACCGGTCACTGACCGAAGAGGAGATAAAAAAATTATGTTAGAGCATACTAAAGCTGTCATTTTTGATCTGGATGGGACTCTGGTAGATTCCATGTGGGTGTGGACAGCGATAGATGAAGATTATATCAGAAAATATCATCTGAATCCGCCGGAAGATTTTCATGAGGCAATGGAAGGGATGAGCTATACCGAGACAGCGCAGTACTTTTTGAAAATTTTTCCGGAGCTTCCGCATACTGTGGAGGAGATCAAAAAAGAATGGTATGATATGTCTGTGGATAAATATACAAAAGAGGTCACACTAAAGCCAGGGGTAAAGGAATTTCTGGAGATGCTGAAAGAGAAAGGGATCCGGACAGGAATCGCAACCAGCAATGACCGGAAACTGGTGGAAGAATTTTTAAAGGCAAGGCAGATCACCCATCTTTTCGATACGATCTGTACAAGCTGCGAAGTGAATAAAGGGAAACCGGCACCGGATGTTTATCTGAAGGCGGCTGGGCAGCTGGGTGCAGATCCTTCTGCCTGTCTGGTATTTGAAGATGTTCCGATGGGAATCCTTGCCGGGAAAAATGCAGGAATGCGTGTATGCGCGGTGGACGACTGGTTTTCACGCCCACAGGATGCGAAAAAGCGGGAACTTGCCGACTATTTTATTCACAGCTATGAAGACATTACCAATCAGACATACGAGGTATTATAATGAATCATGGATTTTTACCGATCAGCAGGAAAGAGATGGAAGAACGGGGGTGGAATCAGGTAGACTTTGTCTATGTAAGCGGAGATGCCTATGTAGACCACCCGTCTTTTGGACATGCGATCATCACCCGCCTTTTAGAGGCACATGGCTTCCGCGTGGGGATCATTGCACAGCCTGACTGGAAGGATAAAGAAAGTATTACAGAATTTGGAGAGCCGCGGCTTGGATTTATGGTGTCGGCGGGAAATATGGATTCCATGGTCAACCATTATTCTGTATCAAAGAAAAGACGGCAGCAGGATTCTTATACACCGGGCGGAGTGATGGGAAAGAGACCGGATTATGCAGCAGTTGTGTACGGCAATCTGATCCGTCAGACATATAAGAAGACACCAATCATTCTGGGTGGTATCGAGGCGAGTCTTAGAAGACTTGCACATTATGATTACTGGTCCAACCAGCTTAAGCGTTCCATTCTTCTGGATTCGGGTGCAGACCTGGTTTCTTATGGAATGGGTGAACGCTCGATCATTGAGATTGCAGAGGCACTGGATGCCGGACTGGATATCAAGGACATTACCTATATCGATGGAACAGTCTGCAAGGTCAAGAATTTGGACAGTGTGTATGATGCAGAGATTCTGGAACCGTATGAAGAGATGAAAAAAGATAAGCTCCTGTACGCCAAAAGCTTTTACAGACAGTACTGCAACACAGATCCATTTTCCGGAAAGCGGCTGGTTGAGCCCTATTCGGATCATCTGTATGTGGTACAGAACCCTCCGGCAAAACCGCTGACCCAGCAGGAGATGGATGATGTCTACGCACTTCCTTACATGCGGACCTACCATCCATCTTATGAGACGGCAGGTGGAGTTCCGGCAATCCGGGAGATCAAATTCAGTCTGATCAGCAACAGGGGATGTTTTGGAGGCTGCAGTTTTTGTGCACTGACATTCCATCAGGGAAGGATCATTCAGACACGAAGTAAGGAATCACTGATCGCTGAAGCAAAGACATTTCCGGAAGATCCGGAATTCAAAGGATATATTCATGATGTAGGCGGACCGACCGCGAACTTCCGTGCACCGGCATGTAAGAAACAGTTAAAATATGGGGCATGTACGAACAAACAGTGTCTTTTTCCAAAGCCGTGTAAAAATCTGATCGCAGATCATAAAGAATACTTAAGCATTCTCAGGGATCTCAGAAAGATACCTGGAGTCAAAAAAGTATTTATCCGTTCCGGTATCCGGTTTGACTATCTGCTGGCGGATCCGGATGACACGTTTTTCAAAGAACTGTGTCAGTATCATGTCAGCGGTCAGCTGAAAGTTGCACCGGAGCATGTAGCAGACCCGGTTCTTCAGATGATGGGCAAGCCGGAAAATGCGGTTTATGAACGTTTTACCCACAAATACGAAGAGATCAATAAAAGGCTAGGACTTAAACAGTATCTGGTTCCGTATCTGATGTCGTCCCATCCAGGTTCTACTATGAAAGAAGCGGTAAAGCTTGCCGAATACCTGCGGGATCTCGGTTATATGCCGGAGCAGGTACAGGATTTCTACCCGACACCGTCTACGATTTCCACTTGTATGTATTATACCGGTGTAGATCCGCGGACGATGAAGCCGGTGTATGTGCCGAAGAATCCGCATGAAAAAGCGATGCAGAGAGCACTGATCCAGTACCGGAACCCGAAGAATTATGATCTGGTCATGGAGGCACTGCGAATTGCGGATCGTATGGATCTGGTAGGATTCGATGAAAAATGTCTGATCCGTCCGAGAAAGCTTCATTCGGAAAAAATGCAGGAGAAGAATGGATACAGCGGAAGAAACCATGGCGGAACTCATGGCGGTACGGACCGAAAGAGCAAAAACCCGAATGGAAATAACAAAAATCCAGGAAAGACAAACGGAAATTATAAAAATTCAAATGCAGGGCATAAGAATACAAAGCCTGCATCTACAGGAAACGGCAGAGGTGAGTCCTCGTCAAGACCGCAGAAAAAGAAATCCATCCGTAATGTACACAAACGGAAGTAGTCACAGGAGAAAGGAGAACCGCTTATGAAGATTGCGATTGTTACCGGGGCATCCTCCGGCATGGGAAAAGAATTTGTCAGACAGATTGAACGTTTTTACAAGGAACTGGACGAAATCTGGGTGATTGCCCGCAGTGAAAAGAAGCTGGAAGAGATCAAGAAAAGCCACAAGACCTATATCCGGATCTTTGCAGGGGACATGGAAGAGGATCTGGTATACAAGCAGGTGAAAAATCGGCTGGAGAATCAGAATCCTGATATCCGTATGCTGGTCAATGCAGCAGGATTCGGAAAGACCGGGACAGTAGAGGAGATTGCAAAGGAAGACAAGAAACTTCAGCTCCGCATGATCGACCTGAATTGCCGGGGACTGACCGAGATGACCTGTACCTGTTTGCCCTGGATGCATAAAGGAACCAGGATCATCAACCTGGCAAGCGCAGCAGCTTTTTGCCCGCAGGCAAAATTCGCAGTTTATGCAGCGACGAAGTCGTATGTACTGAGCTTTTCAAGGAGCCTTGCAGCTGAACTTAAGGAAAAAGGAATCTTCGTCACAGCGGTCTGCCCGGGACCTGTGGACACCCCGTTTTTTGAAGTGTCAGGGAAGTTGCCCGGTGGCATGAAAGAGGCTGTGATGGCAGATCCGGTACAGGTTGTAAAGCAGGCGCTCATTGATGCCAAATATAAAAAAGAGGTTTCTGTATATGGCATGGCAATGAAAGGGGCAGAAGCTGCTACCAAAGTACTTCCGCACGGAATGATCTTAAAAGCCATGTCAGTGATGGAGAAAATAACGAAGGAGTAAGCGAAAGACAAGATGAAGATACAAAAAGGAGATGCAGGTTATCTGCGCAGAAGAAAACGATTATTGATACTGGAAGCTGTTGTCTCTTTTGGACTGGTTGCCGCACTGGTGATCGCCGGTTATGTGACAACAAAGACAAAGCTCAATCTGCTCACTGTAGTAGCGGTACTCGGATGTCTTCCGGCAAGCCGGATCCTGGTCAATCTGATCATGGTCATGCCGCACGATTCCATCGATGAGGCAACTGAGCTTGAAATCTCGGCTGTTACCGAAGAACTTACCGTTGCATACGATCTTGTGATCACCAGTGAGAAAAAGGCAATGCCGGTAGCAGCTGTTGCAATTTATAACAATACGATCTGTGGCTATGTGCCGGTGAAAAAAGTGGATGTGGACTATGCCGCAAAGCATATCAAATCCATTATGAAGCAAAACCAGTTCGACAAGGTGGTGGTCAAGCTTTTCCATGATTACAAAGCATTTCTGACCCGCGCCGAGGGAATGAACAACATTGCTTCTGTAGAACAGCAGGATACAAGAAAACACGAAGAGATGATCAAAGGACTCCTTCTGGACATTTCACTGTAAAAGGCAGGAGGAATTAAAAGCATGCAGAAAATAACCGTTTCGGCAAATGAAGCAGGACAGCGTCTGGACAAGCTTCTTGGAAAATATTTAAGTAATGCGCCGATGAGCTTTGTTTACAAGATGCTGCGGAAAAAGAACATCAAGTTAAACGGGAAAAAAGCGCAGGGAAATGAAAAACTGACAAAAGGAGACCAGGTTGAAGTATTTCTCTCAGATGATACCTGGCAGAAATTCGCAGGGGCACCGGGAGCAGAAAAGCAGCTTCCGGCAGATCTTGCACGGGCAATGGAAAGCAGCATCCGGCTGTCGGTAATCTATGAGGATCCGGATATTCTGATCCTGAACAAACCATCAGGCATGCTTTCCCAGAAAGCAGCACCGTCTGACCTTTCCCTGAATGAATATATGATCGCGTATCTGCTGAAAAAAGGCGATCTGAAACTAGCTGAGCTTGCTACTTTCCGCCCATCTGTCTGTAACCGCCTGGACCGGAATACCAGTGGTCTTGTAACCGCAGGGAAAAGCCTTGCGGGATTACAGCAGCTCAGCGAGATTTTAAGAGACAGGACCGTGAAAAAATATTATCTCACGATCGTGGATGGGGTGATAAAAGACCGTCAGAAGATCGAAGGATATCTTCTGAAAAATGAGATGACCAATCAGGTGAAAATTCTGAAAGAAGCAAAAGGCGAGGCAAAGCCGATAGCCACAGAGTATATTCCGCTTGCGGATAATGGTCAGCAGACGATTCTGAAGGTGCATCTGATCACGGGACGGACCCATCAGATCCGTGCACATCTGTCTTCGACCGGTCATCCGATCATCGGGGATAGCAAGTATGGTAATCCAAAGGTCAATTCTATTTTCAGGAAAAAATATGCGTTAAAATATCAACTTTTACATGCATGGAAAATGCAGTTCCCGAAAAGAGAGGATGCGCTTGCAAAGGTATCGGAAAAGGAGGTTACCGCGCCTCTTCCGGAAGGATTTACAACCATCATAAAAGGAGAAGGATTAGAATGGGAACCTGGAATTCAAGAGGGCTAAGAGGTTCAACCCTGGAGGATTTTATTAACCGGACGAATGAACGCTATCAGCAGCAGGGACTGGCGCTCATTCAGAAAATCCCGACGCCGATCACTCCGGTACGAATGGACAAAGATCACCGCCAGATCACGCTGGCCTATTTTGACCAGCGCAGTACGGTCGATTATATTGGAGCAGTACAGGGAATTCCCGTATGTTTTGACGCAAAAGAGTGCAGTATGGATACCTTTCCACTACACAATATCCATGAACACCAGATGAACTTTATGCGGGATTTTGAAAAACAGGATGGAATTTCCTTTTTTCTTATCTATTACAGTACAAAAAACCTGCTTTATTACATGCGTTTTGAAGAAATAGAAGTGTTTTGGGAGCGGATGAAGCAGGGCGGACGGAAAAGCGTACGCTTTGAAGAACTGGATGAGGAATATTTTATGCAGCTAAGGCAGGGCGTATTCGTTCCGTATCTGGAGATGCTCCAGAAGGATCTGGATCACCGGGAAGAAAGATAAGAAGCATGGAAAAGAGATTAGCAGGATAGAACTTCTGAGTATGCAGGCTTGACAAGCCGCGTCAAAGTTCGTATAATACAACAAGGCCACGTTTTAATATGGTAACATGCTAAAGTGACAAATAAACAAAAAAGAGGAGTTACAATCTATGGAGCAGTTATTACATACACCCGAAGGGGTCCGAGACATTTATCACGAAGAATGCGCCAAAAAGCTGGCACTTCAGAACCGACTTCATAAGACTCTGCATTTGTACGGATATCATGATATCCAGACTCCTATGTATGAATATTTTGATGTATTCAGAAAAGAGATCGGAACCATTCCTTCAAGGGAATTATATAAATTTTTTGACAGAGACGGCAACACACTGGTGTTAAGACCAGATATCACTCCGCAGATCGCACGTGCGACGGCAACTTTATTTAAGGATGATGAATTCCCGGCAAGGCTTTGCTATGTGGGGAATACATTTATCAATCATTCCAGTTATCAGGGACGATTAAAGGAAAGTACCCAGATGGGCGCGGAGATGATCGGACTGGATGCGGCGGACGCTGATGCGGAGATGCTGGCACTTGTCATTGACTGTCTGAAGAATGCCGGACTGGAAGAATTTCAGATCAGTATAGGAAATGTAGACTTTTTCCAGAGTCTGATCGAGGAATCCGAGATTGATGATGAGACAGAAGAACGTTTGCGTGAGCTGATTAACAACCGGAACTTTTTCGGTGTAGACGAACTTTTAGAAGAGGCTGATGCAAAACCGGTGTCAAGAAAAGCATTTTCTGCACTTTCAGAGATGGTCGGTGGTGTGGAGATCCTGGAGGAGGCGAAAAAGGTAGCACCAAGCAAAAAAGCGATGAAAGCAATCCGGCGGCTCGAAAAAATCTACGCGATCTTATCTGTCTACAAAATGGAACAGTACATTACGTTTGATCTGAGCATGAGCGGAATTTACGGATATTATACCGGTATTATCTTCCGGGGATACACTTTTGGGACCGGGGATGCCATTGTAAAAGGCGGACGTTATGACCACCTGGTTGAAAAGTTTGGAAAAGAAGAGCCGGCGATCGGTTTTGCGATCGTAGTAGATGAACTGATGAGCGCACTTTCCCGCCAGAAGATCCAGATCTCAAGTGGCGAGAAGAGTTCCCTGATCTTATATGATAAAGAACGGTTGAAGGATGCAATCCAGCTTGCCATGGAATTCAGAGGGAAGGACAAGAATACCCAGATCCTTCAGAAAGCATCGGATAAGTCGCTGGAATTCTATGTGGATTATGGAAAACGCAATCTTGCAGGAAGCATGCTGTATCTTCGCAGCAAAGGAGATGTGCAGCTGGTGAACCTGATGACCGGCGAAGAGAAAATTGTAGGGTAGGGGTGAGACGATGAAAGACACAAGATATTTGACATTTGCGCTCTGTAAGGGGCGGCTCGCAAAACAGACACTGGAGCTTCTGGAAGAACTGGGGATCACCTGTGAGGAAATGAAAGATAAAAATTCCAGAAAGCTGATTTTTGTGAATGAAGAATTAAAACTCAAATTTTTCTTATCGAAGGGACCGGATGTACCGACCTATGTAGAATATGGTGCGGCGGACATCGGCGTGGTCGGAAAAGACACGATTCTGGAAGCGGGAAAGAAGGTACATGAGGTACTGGATCTTGGTTTTGGTAAATGCAGGATGTGCGTATGCGGACCGGCAGATGCGAAAAAATATCTGGAGAATCACGAACTGATCCGCGTGGCAACAAAATATCCGAATATTGCAAAGGATTATTTTTATAATACCAGACACCAGACGGTAGAGATTATCAAATTGAACGGTTCGATTGAACTTGCACCGATCGTTGGCCTTTCAGAGGTGATCGTGGATATCGTGGAAACCGGATCCACCCTGAAGGAGAACGGACTTGTAGTTCTCGATGAGGTTTGCCCATTATCAGCGCGTATGATCGTAAACCCGGTCAGCATGCGTCTGGAAAATGACAGGATCAAGGAACTTCTTTATAAACTCAGAAGTATATTAAAAAGGGAGGCTTAATGCACATGAGAATACAAAAGCTGAACAGCGATACAAAGAAAAATCTGCTGGAAGATCTGCTGAAAAGAAGTCCGAACAATTATGGACAGTATGAGGCAAGCGTAAAAGAAATTTTAGATAAAGTAAAAGAAGAAAAAGATGCGGCAGTTTTTGCATACACTGCCAAATTTGATGGGGCAGAGCTTACTGCAGATACGATTGAAGTCACAGATGCAGAAATTGAAGAAGCATATGCGCAGGTTGATGATACACTTCTTACAGTCATCCGCAAAGCAAAAGACAATATCGAAAGTTATCATGCAAAACAGCGTCAGAACAGCTGGTTTGACAGTAAACCGGACGGAACCATTCTTGGGCAGAAGATCTCTCCGCTTCACAGAGTCGGCGTGTATGTGCCGGGAGGAAAGGCAGTTTATCCGTCTTCGGTACTGATGAATGTGATGCCGGCAAAGGTTGCCGGTGTGGATGAGATCATCATGGTAACGCCTCCTGGAAAAAATGGAAAAGTAAGTCCGAATACACTGGTTGCAGCCAAAGAAGCCGGTGTGGATAAGATCTACAAGGTCGGCGGTGCACAGGCAATTGCAGCCCTTGCTTACGGAACAGAGAGTATCCCGAAGGTTGACAAGATCGTAGGACCTGGAAATATCTATGTAGCACTTGCAAAGAAAGCAGTTTACGGTCATGTCAGCATTGATTCCATTGCAGGACCAAGTGAAATCCTAGTTGTGGCAGATGAGACAGCTAATCCGAGATATGTTGCGGCAGACCTGCTTTCCCAGGCAGAGCATGATGAGCTCGCTTCCGCAATTCTTGTTACGACAAGTGAAAAGTTGGCACATGAGGTATCCGATCAGGTAGATGGTTTCTTAAAAGAACTTTCAAGAGCAGAGATCATTTCCAAATCTCTGGATAATTACGGATATATTCTGCTTGCGGATACGATGGAAGATGTGATCGACGTGGCAAATGAGATCGCATCCGAGCATTTGGAAATCCAGACAAAAAATCCATTTGAAGTGATGACCAAGATCCGCAATGCAGGAGCTATCTTTATCGGAGAATATGCAAGCGAGCCACTGGGCGATTATTTCGCCGGACCAAACCATATCCTTCCGACCAACGGAACCGCTAAATTCTTTTCCCCGCTTTCTGTAGACGATTTCATTAAGAAATCCAGTATCATCTCTTATTCAAGAGAAGCACTGCAGAAGGTACATAAGGATATCGAAAGCTTTGCAAAAGCGGAACAGCTGACTGCGCATGCCAATTCGATCCATGTACGTTTTGAAGAGGAGGACTAAAAGATGGAGAGCAGAGTTGCATCCTGCAGTCGTGTGACAAAAGAGACACAGATCGAGATGACACTGAATCTGGACGGAACAGGAAAGACTGACATTTCTACTGGCATAGGTTTCTTTGACCATATGCTTTCCGGCTTTGCAAGACATGGACTTTTTGATCTGACTGTCAAAGTTACCGGAGATCTGGAGGTAGACAGCCACCACACGATCGAGGATACCGGAATCGTGCTGGGGCAGACCATTGCAAAAGCACTGGGAGATAAAAAAGGAATCAAGCGGTATGGACATTTTATGCTTCCGATGGATGAGGTGCTGGTGCTTTCGGCAATCGACCTTTCCGGAAGACCATATCTGAATTTTGGCGCCACATTTACCTGTGACAAATTAGGAGAACTGGACACGGAGATGGTGAAAGAATTTTTCTATGCTGTTTCCTACAGCGGTGCAATGAACCTGCACCTGAAAGTCCTGGATGGCGGCAACAACCATCATATGGCAGAGGCGTTATTTAAAGCATTTGGAAAAGCGCTTGATATGGCTGTATCCGAAGAACCACGGATGAAAGAAGTGTGGTCTACAAAAGGCAGTCTGTAAAAAGATAAAAGGAGTTTCTCGTATGAGTTATAAAAGATTGATTCCCTGCATTTTTATCCTTGGAGGGAAGGCGGTAAAATGGTTTGATGACCCGACAGTTGTATCTGAAGATGTGATCGCGCTGGCAAAAGAGTACAGCGATAACGGGGCGGATGAACTTCTGGTATTTGACCTGTCAAATACGGACCAGGATCATGATGAGTCCATTGAACTGATGAAAAAGATCAACCGCGTGATTCGGATTCCGATGGTTGCCGGAGGAAATGTAAAGCGGCAGGAGGATGTCAAGAAAATCCTCTACACCGGTGCAAAGCGTGCCATGCTGAATTTTTCAAAGCCGGATTCACAGAAACTGATCGAAGAGGTGGCAAAGCGGTTTGGAAAAGAGAAGATCGCGGTGTCACTGAATGACTTTGATGCATTATTTAAGCAGCAGCATCTGATCCAGACTTACAGTAGCCAGATTGTATTTATGCACCGTCTGGATCTGAATTCCGTTGTAAATATTACGGATATTCCGTGTGTGGTTGTGACCGATACACTGGAAAAGGAAGAGCTTTTTAAGATCCTGGAATGCCCGGGTGTGAAAGGACTTTCTGGAATGTATGTGAGTCAGAGAAAAATCAATTGTGCTGATTTCAAAGAAGAGTGCAGCCAGAAAGGAATTCGTATGACATCCTTTGAGAGTCTGATGGATTTTTCCGAATTTAAATTAAATTCCGATGGATTACTTCCGGTTGTTACACAGCATTATAAGACGTCCGAAGTGCTGATGGTGGCATACATGAATCAGGAGGCATTTGAAAAAACAGTGAAAACCGGACGGATGACCTATTTCAGCCGGAGCAGACAGAGTCTCTGGACAAAAGGCGAGACATCCGGACATTTTCAGTATGTCAAATCCCTGACCATCGACTGTGACAAAGATACCCTGCTTGCAAAAGTCGATCAGGTAGGAGCAGCATGTCATACCGGCAATCCGACCTGCTTCTTCCAGCCAATCGTAGGGGATCAGTATGAAGAAATCAATACGCAGCAGGTATTCGAGAGCGTGTATCATACGATCATGGATCGCAAAGAGCATCCAAAGGAAGGATCTTACACGAACTATCTGTTTGAAAAAGGTATTGATAAAATTCTGAAGAAGGTTGGAGAAGAGGCTGCCGAGATCATCATTGCGGCGAAGAATCCGAACCAGGAAGAAGTCAAATATGAAATGTGTGATTTCCTGTATCATATGATGGTGCTGATGGCAGAACGGGGGATCACCTGGGATGACATCATGGAAGAGATGGCAAAACGGTAAAAATTGCATATGTGAAAAGATGTGGGACATATACTGAGGTAGAGGTATATGTCCTTTTTGTTTGTCTGAAATTGGGAAAGAACTTTCTGGTAAATGAAAAGAACTACCTGCCAAAGGTGCGCACTCGCGCAAAGAAGAATGTTGCAAGCAACTGCGTTCGGTGTAGAATGCGCCGAGACACATTCATTTTAATTGGATGCTTTAGCAGAAGGGAGAGATTGGAATGAACGAATCACAGGAACGCCGCGAGGAGTTGCTTAGGATGTCACGTCAAAAATGGAGAAAAGGCAGCATCCCGGCGGTGCATCCAAGGTATCAGCATGTATACAGGGGATTATATGGAGAACATTCTTCAGAAGAAAATGGCGGAAGCAGTTTCTTTGCACGGATGTTTATCAGTTTCCTTATCTTTGGGATGTTTGTGGCGGCAGATTATACAGGAGAGAAAATCTGGAAATATACACCCTCGCAGATCGTGTCACAGATTGAGTACCAACCGGATATTATGACTGGGAACTGGTAAGAGAAGATAGGAAAGCAGTTCTATGGCGGAGACGGACTTGTAGAAAAAGGTGTAGAAAATACAATCCGCAATATCGGAGAGCTTGCAAAGAAGGGAATGCGTGAAACGGATAAGACGATCATCCAGATCATAACAAGGTAACTTATTGACAAAGTAATATGAACTGGAATCATAAATATAGAAATTGTGTATTTTTACTAAAAAAACACCACATATGGTTTAATTTATGCTATAATTAAAAATAATCAAATAAAAGATGAATGAAACCCCTAAATTTAATGTTTCATACATTTTATTAATGCAATTGTTAATGCAAAGAAGAATTTTTTGAAAACTTCAAAAATTAACATACAACTTATAGTCTATTTACGAGAGGAGGATCAATTATTGAAGTTTAGGAACAAATTTATAGCAAAAAGGATCGGGACAAAGACACTGGCAAGTCTTCTGGCATTTGGAATGGCTCTTGGTTCGCCAATGGCGGCATTTGCCGATGATGGGGAAACGGTCGTTGTAGCAGAGAATACAGTGCAGGCAAAAAAGACAGATGGATCGGAAGCATTTGTGAGTGTATCTGATTGTGTACGGGGAATGATGGAAAGCGGAGCAGTCAGGCTGAATAATGAAACCGGCTATCTGGAAGATACCTCGACTGGTCAGAAAGTGGATCCGGAGACAGGCGAACGCCTGACAGAGACACCGGATGTTCCGGAGACACCAGCCATACCGGACACCCCTGGAAATCAAGAAAATCCAGAGTCACCGGGAACCCCGGAGAATCCAGAAAACCCAAAGGTTCCGGAAAAACCGGACACTCCGGGAACTCCAGAGACACCGGAAAAACCGGACACTCCGGAAAATCCAGGGGCACCGGAAAAACCGGACACTCCGGGAACTCCAGAGACACCGGAAAAACCAGAAACTCCAGAAAAGCCGGATACTCCGGGAACTCCAGAGACACCGGAAAAACCAGGCACTCCGGAAAATCCGGATAGCCCGGATTCCGGCAAATCCGATTCAAAAGATCCGATTCAGACACCGGATACTGATAAGGCAGATTCTTCCGAAGACCGGAAAGATACAAAGACCGACCCAATTCCGGGAAGTGAGATCGACCATACACAGGAGATCAGCAAAGCAGAAGAAGCAGCCGGTCAGAACGAATCAAAAACTGCAGTCAGTAATTCTGAACTGATCAGCCGTCAGCAGATTGTGAAGCAGCCAGAGATGGTAGAGGATTTCCGTTTCTGGACTGTGGCAAGAAAATATGCATTTGCCAGAACAGCGATCAATGTACGGGAGGAAATTCCGGAAGCTGCAGATGGCAGGGCAGATACTTCCGAGGAAGCCAAAGAAGCAGAGCTTGAAGCGGCAAAAAAAGATGCAAAAGAGCTGAGAGCCGGATTTGATATAGAGAATCAAAAATACAACACGAAAAAAGTGAAACGTACAAAAACGACAAAAGGTGTAAAAAAATCTACACAGATCAAACTGACCGGACTCAACATTTTTTCATCAGCGAAATTAAAGACAGAGGCGTCGAATCAGACCAATCTGAAAGCTGGAAAAAGAGCTGAAGCAGCAAGGCAGGCTGAGAAGGATCTGCAGAAGCAGAAAGAAGAACAGGCGGCAAAAGTGACTGCTGACCTGGCAGCACAGCAGATGGAAGAAAAGGTCCGCTCGGTCGGAACGATTTCGCAGGACGGGCTTCTTTATATTTTGAAAGAAGAAGACAATGGCTGGTTGTATGTGGAATCCGGTAATGTCAGGGGATTTGTAAAGGCGTCTGAAATTTATACGGAAGATGCGGCACAGGAACTTCTGGATGTCTATCAGACACAGGCCAGGTTAAAAGCTTCCAAAGAAAACAAAGACTATACCGGAATCGAGGGAACCGCAAAGACGGCACAGGCACTGATAGATGCAAAAGATAATCAGGCATATACCTATCTCCGCGCGACGGTGAAGCAGACGGTTGCAGATAAAGAACCGGCACTGGTAAGCGATCAGCTAGATACCGATAAAAAGGAATCTTGAATATTCAAGAAGAGAAGAATGCGGATTCCAGAGTTGTCGGAACAATGACAGCAGGAGAGCTCTGCTACATTCTCGCAGATGAGGATTCAGACTGGGTTTATGTAGAATCCGGAGATGTCAGAGGCTTTGCGGAAAAGAAGTATTTGAAATCAGACGCTGAAACCAAAGCACAGGTGACAGAAAGAGGAGCTGATGCCTATTCAATGGCAGAGGAAAACATGGATCCGGAAGATAATAAAGCTCTTTACTATACGCTGACTTCTACAAAAGAAGGAACGCCGAGTGGTGAAATCCGCCAGTCAATGATTGAATATGCATCCCAGTTTGTCGGTAATCCTTATGTGTGGGGCGGAACCAGTCTGACAAACGGAGCAGACTGTTCCGGATTTGTACAGCAGATTTACAAGGCTTACGGATATGATCTTCCGCGTGTTGCCGAGGATCAGAGCCAGTATGGGACCAAGATTCCAGTAGAAGACGCACAGCCTGGAGACCTGATCTTCTATGCAAAGAACGGTTATGTATATCATGTTGTGATGTATGCCGGAGATGGAAAGACCATCGAAGCTGCAAATGAAGATGTTGGAATTATTTACGGAACTGTTTACGACAAAGATGCAGTATGGGCGACCCGGATTCTGGACGATCATTATACTGTTGCAGGTGGCGGAATCGGAACAGTCAATGCGACAGAAGAGATGTACGGCGCAGATCTTGGCAATTTTACGATTACATATTACTGTGCATGTGAAATCTGCTGTAACAAAGCAGACGGGATTACAGCAACCGGAACCCCAGTCATTGAGGGACAGACCATTGCGGTGGATCCGAGTGTAATCCCTTACGGAACAAAAGTCATCATCGGCGGACATGTATTTACTGCTGAAGACTGTGGTGGTGCGATCAAGAAAAACCACATTGATGTCTATGTAAACAGCCATGAAGAAGCACTTGCTCTCGGCGTGACGAATGCAGAAGTATATCTGGTTAAATAAAAATTAAGCGAAGGATAATTTGTTCTTTCGGAGTTTATCTAAAGCCATAAAAACAGGGAAATGTTCTGACGTAAAATATGTCAGGACATTTCCTTTTTTTCATTTTACCAAAATATTTTCCGAAAGAAATTACTCTCTGAGTTTGAAAAATTTTATCAGAAATATTTTTAATGAAATATGGACGGTTTTGTCAAAGAGTAGTAAAATAAAAATGTCGCGTTTCGACTAAAAGGACTGCATTTTACAGAATTTGTAAGAAGGAGCAACAGATTTTGAAATATAGAAATATACAGGTAGCAAAAAGGACAGGAGCAAAAATTCTAGCAGGATTACTTGTTTTCGGACTTACTTTTAGCGCTCCGGCAACAGCTTGGGCGGCAGAGGGCGGTCTTACAGAGGTTACTTCTAATGAATCAGAAAATGGAGAAAAATTACAGGCAAAATCCATTGATGGGCGTGATACACTTACAGAAGTATCAGATCTTGTCCTGGAGATGATTCATAATGAAGAAATAAGATACAATGAAGAGACTGGATATCTGGAAGATACCGGTCTGCGTGATGCAGCGAAAACAGGATGGAAGGTTGATCCGATAACAGGGGATGAAGTAGAAGTAATCCCGGCTAACCCGGATGTGCCGGTTACGCCGGAGCAACCGACAGATCCGGCCAATCCGGATACACCACAGCAGCCTTCGGATGGCAATGTGAACAATGAACAGCAGCCTTCGGAAGACCAGACAGAAGGCTCAGAAGAAAACAAAGCGCAGGAGCAGGAAAAAAATGCGCAGGATAGCGAACACAAGATGACCAATGAAGAACTGGTCAAGAGACAGCAGATCGTCAGTCTTCCGGAATACGAAGAAGATTTCCGTTTCTGGACAGTTGCGAGAAAATATGCATTTGCAAAGACAAAGATCAGCATACGTGAGGCAATTCCGGAAGATATCAGTGGAGCCGTTGATACTGATCGGACAGAAAGTGATATTCAGGAAGCAACAGCTGATGCTAAAAAACTGTTTCATAAGGAAACTTCTGTAAAGGCGAAGAAATCAAAGACGAAAACGGAAAAGAAAGTACAGCTTAATACATTTTCTGCCGGGACATTAAAAAACACAGCAGACACTTCGGAAAAGAAGTCATCCTTAAACTCGGATACTGCCGTAGCATTGCAGGATGATACTTTAAATGCGTCCCTTGCATCCCGGCAGTTGGCCGAAAAGGTGCGTTCTGTCGGAGAAATTTCACAGGATGGACTTCTCTACATTCTGAAAGAAGAAAAGAATGGATGGCTGTATGTAGAATCCGGAAAGGTCAGAGGATTTGTAAAAGAATCCGAGCTTTATACCGGAGATGCCGCACAGGTACTGCTGAGTGGATACCAGAAGCAGGCAAAAAAAGCTGCAAAAAAAGCCAAGAGTGCATATACTGGAATCGAAGGGACAGCATCTCTTGCAAAAGAAACGGTTCCGGCAAATGAAAATCAGGCATTTACCCATGTACGTGCAACCGTAAATCAGACACTGGCTACGAAAAAATATGCACTGGCAGATGCATCAAAGTCGGATGGAACTGTAGCAATCCAGGAAGAGGCAAATGGACAGTCACGTGTGATCGGAACCATGTCCCAGGGTAATCTGTGTTATATCCTTGCGGATGCAGAGAAAGACTGGATCTATGTGGAGTCCGGGGATGTCCGAGGGTTTGTCTCTAAAGAGGCTGTTCAGACTGGAGATGAAGTAAAAGCGCAGGTAGAAGCAGCAGGCGAAGGTGCTTACCAGACAGCTACAGAACTGATCGCACCGGAAGATAACCAGGCACTTTATTATAGTTATGCTTCTGTAAAGCCGGGAACACCGGGGAATGCGATCCGCCAGGCAATGCTGGATTTTGCCGCACAGTTCATTGGCAATCCTTATGTATGGGGCGGTACAAGCCTGACAGAAGGGGCGGACTGCTCCGGATTTGTACAGCAGATCTATAAGAATTTTGGCTATAATCTGCCAAGAGTAGCCGAAGATCAGAGCCAGTATGGAACCAAGATTCCGGTTGAAGACGCACAGCCGGGGGATTTGATTTTCTATGCAAAAGATGGTTATGTCCATCATGTTGTGATGTATGCAGGAGACGGAAAGACCATCGAAGCTGCAAATGAAGACCAGGGAATCATTTCCGGAACGGTATATATTCCGGAAGCTGTCTGGGCAACCAGAATCCTGGAAGAAAATTATAATCTGGAAGGCACGGATGTGAACGAACAGAACGCTACAGCCGAACAGTATGGAGACAGTATTGGAGAGTATACCATTGATTATTATTGTTCCTGCGAGACTTGCCGTGCGAAGGCAAACAAAGTCAAAGCAACCGGAACTCCGGTTGTTGAAGGGCAGACTATTGCGGTTGACCCGGATGAGATTCCGTATGGAACAAAGGTGATCATTGACGGACATGTATTTACTGCTGAAGATTACGATACTTCCGGCAAAGAAAAACATATCAGTATCTATGTCAATGAGCATGAGACTGCACAGAAGCTGAATGAGAAGAAGGCAGAAGTACATCTGGTGAAATAAAGACAATCAAAAAAAGAAATATTAAACAAGAAAAACTTCGGATCACTGGCGAAAATCCAGAATATCCGAAGTTTTTTGCATGTCTACACTATTCAGACAAGTCATTCTCCCGGCTAATGTTTGATCTTTTTCAGTTTTTCATTGTCTGCCTGACATTCGGTCGGGGAAATATGATACATTTTCTTAAAAGCACGAAAAAATGAAGAATAGTCTCCAAAACCGGACTGGACAGCAACCGTTTTAAGCGGAACATCCTGCCGGATCAGCGAGACCGCAAGTGCCAGCCGTTTCTTTAAAATATACTGATGACAGGTCGTATTCAGTTGTTTCTGAAAAAATTTGTTCAGACTGCTCTTGCTCATATGGAAAGTACGCGCCAGATCCTCCACACCGATTTCTTTCAGAAAATGCTGATCCAGATAGCGGACGATCTGATTGGTCTGATCGGATTCGATCTCAATAAATTCGTTGGAATATTTCAGGGCATAGTTAATGACTTTTACCAGAAGACAGGTGGATGCACCACAGGCATAGGTTTCAGAAAGCTCCCCATAAGAAGCATATTCCCGGTAAAAGGTTTCAAATTCTTCCTCAAAATTACACAGCTTATTGGTAGTATGAAGAAGATGAGGTGTGTCAATATTGAAAACAGATTCCTTAAGGGCCGGAAGCTGGCTTTTCAGATTGGAAATATATGATTTTTCCAGCCATACAGTGATAAAATCATAATAGTTTGCAACGAGATCACTGGAAGTAAAGTAGTGTGGAATATCCGGTGGAATAACCAGAATATCGCCATTTGTAATAAAATGCCGTTTCTGGCCGATGCGGAACAGAAAATCTCCGCTTTTACAAAAGCTGATCTCATAAAATCCGCTTTTGATCATGGAAAGATCTTCCATCAGATATCCTTTGTGGTGCGTGCATTTTACATGGCGCAGCTGACGTTTGCCGGACAGCTGCATTTCAGGGCTTTGCTCATATAATTTTTTCATTTATAAACCTTTCATGTTGAATAAAATTTAACAAATCTTTTGTAATCATTATACAATACACATTGCAAAAAAGGTAAAAGAAATTGTAAAAAAGTTATATTTTTTACTATAGATAAAAGCAATAAATTGTTAAAAGATACAAAAATAACGGGAAATCAACGTTTTCTGGAATTATTGATAAACGATAGCAAGAAGTACAAAAATTGATAGAAAAAAGCAATTTGCAAAGAAAAAAACATTTTGGTAGTATTTTTGAAGAGTTGTTAACGAGGGGATACACAGACAGAACAACTTAAGGAAAATACAATGGAGGAAAAAGGAAAATGAAAAGAAGAGCACTCGCATTATTGTGTGCAGGAATTTTAGCAGTCGGTATGCTTGCCGGATGTGGTGGAAGTTCTGACAAGAAAGACAGCAGCGCAAAGACAGAAGACACGAAGAAAGAGGCAAAAAGTGATGGGACTTTTACAGTTGCATTGAATTATATGCCAACATCTCTGGAGCCAAGTACAGCCAGTGATGACCAGACCTCTCTGGTTCGTCCGATCTTTGAACCATTATTTGTAGAAACAAAGGATGGAATCGAATATTATCTGGCAGATAAGCTTGATATTTCAGAAGATGCCAAAACATACACCATTCATCTGAATGAGAAAGCAAACTGGAGCGATGGCGAACCGGTTACTGTAGATGATATCTTATTTACAATGAATTATGCCGGAAGAAATTCTGGTGGAAAATCTTCTTATAATACAATCAATAAACAGGAAGTTGTATTTAACAAAAAAGATGATAAGACACTGGAAATTGTCCTTCCTGAACCATATGCAACTTATACAGCAGCAATTGGCAGAATGATGATTTATCCGTCACACGCATTTGACAATGATTATACAAAAGTAGAAGGAAGCGGATACTTTAATTCCACAGATATGGCTACTTCCGGAGCTTACACGGTAGCAGAGATCAATGATGACAGTATCGTATATACTGCACGTGATGATTATTACAGAGAAACACCGAGCGTTAAGAAAGTTGTTATGAAGACGATCGGTTCCGGAAGCACCAAACAGGTTGCATTTGAAAACGGAGAAATCTCTTACATGAGAATTACAACTCCGGAAGAACTGAAAAAATATGAAGGTGACGATAATTACAATATCAGCTCCTTCTCAGAAGCAAGACTGAATTACCTGCAGATCAATTCTTACGGACCTGCAAAAGACAAACTTACAGAAGATGCAAGAAAAGCGATCTTCCTTGCAATCAATGCAGATGAGATCATCGATACCGCATACGGAAGTGACGAACTTGCAACGGTTGCAAACAGTCTTCTGACACCAGATCAGTCTCTTTACAACAAAGACTGCAAAGGTTACGAGCAGGATCTTGAAGAAGCAAAGAAACTTGCCAAATCTTCAGGAATCGAAGGAACAACTCTGAAATATGTTTACAATGCAGACCGTCCGAACATGGAAGAAGTTGCAACAGTTCTTCAGCAGCAGCTCGCAGAAATCGGCGTAACGCTTGATGTAGAAGGTCTGGATTCCAACGCATTCTTCCAGAGATTCTTCGCAATTATGTTCCAGTCAGGGGAAGAAGATCAGTGGGATCTTGGTACAAATGGATGGGATTCTGAGCGTGGAAGCAGTCTTGGACAGGCTTACAGCTACATCAACAGCAGCTCCAAAGCATGGGGATTCAGTGATGAAGCCGGACAGCTTGCAGCAAAGGTAAACGCAGCAGCAGACAAAGACGAAGCAAAGCAGCTTGCAAATGATCTGCAGGATCTGACTTTATCAGAATACTGGGAATACCCACTTACTTACACCAATTATGTGATGGTATCTCAGAAAAATGTAACAGGTCTGGATGCAGTACCGGTTGTTCCGGAATTCGTTGATTACCTGAAGATCAAAGTAGACTAATTATATTGTATTTTAGCAGACGAAGAGGGGCTGAAGCACAAGATGACCTTTGTGCCGGTCCCTCTTTTAAAGGAGAAAAGAAATATGGCAAAATATTTCGTAAAGAAAGGGATTCAGCTGATTATTGTCACGATTTTGATTTCTTTTTTCTCATTTGCCGTGATCTATGCAGCACCGGGAGATATTTCCGGTATGTATTTGAATGAACAGATGTCAGATGAGGAAAAAGAAGCAATCAGAGAGAATCTCGGACTTAACAAAAGTATGCCGGAGCAGTATTGGGGATGGGCAAAAGAAGTGCTGAAAGGAGATTTCGGAATTTCTCTTGCAAACCATACTTCCGTATCTGAGCAGATCATCAAGCGTCTTCCGGCAACCCTGCAGCTGATGGGAGCCGCATTGGTTCTTTCTGTGCTTCTGGCAATCCCACTCGGACTCTGGTCGGGATACCGCAAGAATACCTGGATTGATAATATCATCAGTGGACTTTCCTATATTGGTATGTCAATTCCGTCTTTCTGGCTTGGAATGGTGCTGATCATTGTGTTTGCGGCGAAACTTCATATTCTTCCATCATCAGGTATGCATTCGGTGGGAAATGAATCGTTCCTGGATACGGTGAAGCATATGATCATGCCATGTATCACCCTGAGCCTTTCCAACCTGGCAGTCTTTATCCGCTATATCCGTTCTAATACGATCGGACAGCTTGGAGAAGAATACGTTCTTGCAGCAAAAGCAAAAGGAACGACAGGTGGAAAACTTTTAAAAAGACATATTTTGAAAAATACACTGCTTCCGATCATCACATTGCTTGGAATGAATCTGGCATCCATAGTCTGTGGATCGTTTATCATTGAAAGTGTTTTTGGATGGCCGGGAATAGGTACCCTTGCAATGACTGCGATCGGTGTCCGTGATTATCCGGTGATTATGGCATACGTCATGTTGTCCGGAATTATTCTGGTTGTCGGTAACTTTATTGCAGATATTCTGTATGCATTTGCAGATCCGAGAATCAAGAGGGAGGATATGGCAAATGACTGATACTAGATTTAAACGAATTGAAAAAAAGAAAACCCAGGAGTTGATTTCATATGATCACAGTGTGTGGAAAGATATCAAAAAAGAGCTTTTTTCCAATAAGATTGCACTGGTGAGTATCGTCATTCTCCTGATCATTATCATAGCTTCCATTCTGGCACCGCTTAGTCCATATGATCCGAATAAGATCAATGTTGCTGAAAAACTGCAGGGAATCTCTGCAAAGCATATTTTCGGGACAGATGAATACGGAAGAGACTATTTTACCAGAGCACTTTACGGAGGACGTATTTCTCTTACGGTTGGTTTTTGTTCGATGATCATGACTGTAATCCTCGGAACGGCAATCGGTATTACTTCTGGATATTTTGGTGGAAAAGTGGATATGTTCCTGATGCGCTTCACCGATATTTTCCTGGCACTTCCGAGTATGCTTCTGATGGTTGTACTGAATACGATCTTGCGTCCGGGCCTGTTTACTCTGATCGCAGTACTCAGTCTTTTTTCCTGGGCACAGGTGGCGAGAATTACAAGGGCGGAAACCATGTCTGTCAAAGAAAGAGATTATGTGACCGCCGCAAGGAATCTGGGAGCCGGAAGTTTCCGGATTGCAGTGGAACATATTGTACCGAATATTATGGGACCGGTCATCGTAGCGGCAAGCCTTGGAATTGCCAATGCGATTCTGATGGAGTCGTCCTTAAGTTTCCTTGGACTTGGAGTACAGATTCCAAGAGCTTCCTGGGGAAGTATGCTGCAGAGTGCGCAGGGACATATTCTGGATGCACCGAGACTTGCGGTATTTCCGGGAGTTCTGATTCTGTGTACAGTACTGAGTTTCAATTTACTTGGTGATGTCCTTAGAACCGCACTGGAACCAAAGATTGTAAAGTAAGCCTGGAGGATAGAAGATGGAAAAATTATTGGAAGTAGAGAATTTATCTGTATCCTATTTTACATATGCAGGCGAAGTACAGTCTGTAAGAGGAATTTCATTTGATGTAAAAAAAGGAAAGACAACTGCATTGGTAGGTGAATCAGGATGTGGAAAATCCGTAACTGCCAAATCCCTGATGGGACTGATCGAGAAACCGGGAAAGGTAAAGCCGGAAAGTAAGATCATTTACCAGGGAAAAGAGCTTACCGGGTATACGGAAAAAGAGTGGAATACCTTCCGTGGAAAAGAATGCTCGATGGTTTTCCAGGATGCACTGGTATCCTTAAATCCGACGATGAAGGTTGGAAAGCAGATTGCAGAAAATCTGAAGAATCACGAGAGTAGTCTTTCGAAGGAAGAAATTTATCAGAAATCGTTGGAAATGCTGAAGCAGACCGGGGTTCCGGATCCGGAAGGGTGTATGAACAAATATCCCCATGAGTTATCCGGTGGAATGCGTCAGAGAGTGATGATTGCCTGCGCTATGGTGACACATCCGCAGCTTTTGATCGCAGACGAGCCGACAACAGCACTGGATGTGACAATACAGGCACAGATCATTGCGCTGATGGAAGAGTTGCAGGAAAAGCTTGGTATGTCCATCATTATTATCACACATGATCTTGGAGTGGTTGCAGATATGGCTGATGAGATCATCGTCATGTATGCCGGAGAAATCGTGGAAAGAGGAACGGCAAGGGATATCTTTTATCACCAGCAGCACCCGTATACATGGGCACTTCTCCAGTCCGTTCCGCGGATCGATGATGAAGACAAAACAATTTTAAATACCATTGAGGGAAATATACCGGATATGATCTACCCGCCAAAAGGCTGCAGTTTTTGCACGCGCTGTCCATATGCAATGAAAATCTGTGAAGAAGAAAAACCGAAAGTTACGCACATTACGGATGAGCACAGCGTTGCGTGCTGGCTGATGGATCCACGTGCTGACAGAAGCGGTGTTCCGTTCGGGAGGACAGACGCATGATAGAAAAAGAAGTTGTATTAGAAGTAAAAAATCTGAAAAAATATTTTCCGGCAAGTCATAAACGTGTTTTAAAGGCAGTTGATGACGTGTCTTTTACGATTCATAAAGGAGAAACTTTCGGAATCGTAGGAGAATCAGGATGTGGAAAGACGACTTGCGGGAAAACCTGTACCGGAATCCTTACGAAGACAGACGGACAGGTGTTGTATCAGGGAAAAGATGTGCATCAGATGAGTAAAGCAGAGAGAAATGCATTTACACAGAAGGTGCAGACCATTTTCCAGGATCCGTATGCTTCGCTGGATCCACACCAGAAAGTGTATCAGATCGTAAGTGAAGGGATGCGGATCCATCATCTGACAAAAAGTAAAGAAGAAGAGCAGAAACGGGTGATGGAACTTCTAGAGATGGTTGGCTTAAATGCCGAGCATGCTACCAGAAATGTCCATGAATTTTCCGGTGGACAGCGCCAGAGAATCGGAATTGCAAGGGCACTTGCAGTTAACCCGGAATTTCTGTTCTGTGATGAACCGATTTCAGCACTTGACGTATCTATCCAGGCGCAGATCATGAACCTCCTGATGACCTTGCAGAAAGAACGGCATCTGACGATGCTGTTTATCGCCCATGACCTTGCCATGGTAAAGCATATTTCCGATAATATCGGAGTGATGTATCTTGGAAAGCTGGTGGAAATTTCACCGGCTGCGGAATTATATGAAAAGCCGTATCATCCGTACACGCAGGCACTTCTGGAGTCAATTCCGATCGCCGATCCGGATCTGGCAAAAAGTCGGGGACGTCATTTTCTCACCGGAGATGTGCCAAGCCCGATTGATCCACCAAAAGGCTGCCGTTTCTGCGGAAGATGCAGCAAATGTATGGATATCTGCCGGGAAGTCCGCCCGGAATTAAAAGAAGTATCCAAAGGTCACCAGGTGGCATGTCACCTGTATGATGACTAAAAGAAAAAAGTGTATGTAACAGAGGAGAAAGAAAAAATGAAGTATGATTTTACAAGTATTATTGACCGTAAAGGAAAAGATGCCCTTGCAGTGGATATCCTTCCAAATATGCTTGGGCCGGGGAAAAAAGTAGAAGTAAGAGAAGGGCTGGATTACATTCCGATGTGGGTTGCGGACATGAATTTTCCGGCACTCCCGAAGATCACCGAAGCGATCATTGAAAGAGCGAAACATCCGACCTATGGATATTTTATTACCAGAGATGAGTATTACAACAGCATCATCAAGTGGCATGAAGAACGGAATCATGTGACCGGACTGAAAAAAGAACATATCGGTTATGAGAATGGAGTTTTAGGCGGCGTGGCAAGTGCACTTCACGCGGTCTGCTCACAGGGTGATAATGTCCTTGTCCATGCACCGACTTACATAGGATTTACCGGCACACTGAATAATAATGGCTACCATATCATCCACAGTCCGCTGAAAAAGGACGAAGAAGGCATCTGGCGGATGGACTTTGAGGATATGGAAGAGAAGATCGTGAAAAACAAGATCCATGCAGCCATTTTCTGTTCACCGCACAATCCGACCGGTCGTGTATGGGAGCGCTGGGAAATCGAGAAAGCAATGGAAATCTATAAAAAATACGATGTGACCGTCATTTCCGATGAAATCTGGTCCGATATTATTTTATATGGAAACGAGCATATTCCAACCCAGTCTGTATCTGAAGATGCAAGAAACAGAACGATTGCTTTATACGCACCATCAAAGACCTTCAACCTTGCCGGACTGATCGGAAGCTATCATATTATATACAACAAACGCCTGAAAGACAGAGTTTTAAAAGAGTCCTCCCTCTGCCATTACAATTCGATGAATGTGCTGTCCATGCATGCACTGATGGGTGCGTATACACCAGAAGGACAGGAATGGGTAGGCGAGCTTCGAGAAGTGATCGGGGAAAATGTCGCTTATGCATGTGATTATATTGACAAACATTTTGAAGGTGTTTCCGTAACCAGACCGCAGGGAACCTATATGCTGTTTGTTAACTGTGAAGAATGGTGCAAGGCACATGATAAGAGCCTGGAAGACGTTCTGAAAATGGGATATGAAGCAGGTGTGTTCTGGCAGAACGGAAAGCCATTCCATGGTGAATGGTATATCCGTATGAACCTTGCACTGCCGACATCCAGAGTGAAAGAAGCATTTGACCGTCTGGATAAATATGTATTCAATGCTTAAAATGCATACAATAAAGGAGGAAAATAAAAATGGAATTAGTAAAAGAGCTGCCGGAGATTTTTGAAGAATTTGCAGAGCAGAGACAGAGATCTTTCCTGGTAATGAAAGAAGTAAAGGACAAAGGAATTCCGGTTGTAGGTGCGTACTGTACCTACTTCCCACAGGAAATCGCAATGGCTATGGGAGCAGTTACCGTAGGACTTTGCTCTACATCCGATGAAACGATCCCGATCGCAGAAAAGGATCTGCCGAAGAATCTGTGCCCGATGGTAAAGGCAAGTTACGGTTTTGCTGTATCTGACAAATGTCCATTCTTCTATTTCTCAGACGTGGTAGTCGGAGAGACAACCTGTGATGGAAAGAAAAAGATGTACGAACTGATGAAAGAATTCAAAAATGTCTATATCATGGAACTTCCAAACTCACAGAGAGAAGATTCCCTGGAGCTGTGGACAAAAGAGATCATCCGTTTCAAAGAATATCTGGAAAAGACATTTAATGTAGAGATCACAGAAGAAAAAGTGCGCCATGCTGTTCATGTATCCAACCAGGGACGTATTGCACTGAAGAAATTCTACGAAGTTATGAAAAATGATCCGGCTCCGATGAACGGTTCCCAGCTGTTCGGTGTTCTCTATGGAAGCCAGTTCAAATTCGACAAAGAAAAAATGCCGGCAGAAATTGATGCCCTTCGTGAAAAGCTGATGAAAGAATACGAAGAAAAGGAAAAACCAGAGAGAAAGAAACGTATCCTTTTAACCGGATGTCCAAGCAGCGGTGCACCGATGAAGGTTGTAAAAGCCATCGAAGAACACGGTGGAAATGTTGTAGTCTATGAAAACTGTGGAGGTGCAAAATCTGTTGACCGTCTCATCGATGAAGATGCAGAGGACATCTACAAAGCAATTGCAGAGAGATATCTTGCAATCGGATGTTCCGTTATGACACCAGATAACAACCGTATTGAACTGATGGGAAGACTCCTTGAAGAGTATAATATCGAGGGTGTAGTAGAAATGACACTTCAGGCATGTCATACTTACAATATTGAGGCAAAGAGCATTGAGAAATTTGTAAAATCTAAAGGACTTCCGTATATCCATGTAGAGACCGATTATTCTCAGGCAGATATCGGACAGCTGGATACACGAATTGCTGCATTTTTAGAGATGATCTAGGATTCAGAATGTATCAAATTTAAAAGAATGTGTCCCGGTATTCTGAAAAAGTGGATGGGATTCTAACAGATTTATGTTATAATAGAAATTAACAGGCAGGGAACAGGCATCAGTCTGTTCCCTGTGTATATTTACAGGTATATGGAGAATATACCGGAATTTTTTCAGAGAGCAGCTAAGACTGAGGCGAAGCCTTTGAAAAAATTTTACCAGATTGAATAAAATAAAAGAGGTACTGAATATGACAATCGAAGAACGCGCAGCAAAAGCTGCAGATTTAAAAACTGCCGGAGCATGCAACTGTTCCCAGGCAGTGGTAAAAGTATTTGAAGATAAGCTTTCATTGGACGATGAGACACTGATGAAATTAACCGCAGGCTATGCAGCTGGAATGGGATGTCTGGAAGCAACCTGCGGGGCACTCATAGGAGCTGTGATGACCGCCGGAATCCTGACCGCCGGAGCCGGAACGCCTCGTTATTCCAAAGAAATCCTTGCAAAGTTTCAGCAAAAATGCGGAGCAACGATCTGTAGGGAGTTGAAGGGCGTCGGCACAGGAAAGGTACTCTGTGAATGTCCGGAATGCGTAAGAAATGCGGTGCTTGCACTAGGAGAAGTAATGGGGATTGAATAAAAGGATAGGGATTTCTCCGCCAAATTCAAATCAGAATTAGTGATTGAACTGCTCAAAGGAGAAAAAGACTTAAATACAATCGCAACCGAAAACAATATTCAGCCGAATCTTCTCCAAAACTGGAAGAAGGAGTTCCTCGATAAAGCATCCGTAGTTTTTGATGACACACGAGAGGATAATCTGAAAGAAAAACTCGCTTTAGAGCGCAAGGAAAAAGCTGAATATGCGAAAAAAGTTGGTCTGCTCACCAAGAGGTGGTTTATTATTTTGCGACAGAAAAAGAGAATCAAAAAATATCAGAAAGGGCGTGTGAAAAAACGAGAGTTTTTTCATGCGTCCTTCTCTACAAATATAAATGGCGATTGTAAAGTTCACCTGTTTTGTTTTATCATTGTTTTTCATTGGAAGGTTGTCATCCGTAAAAGATTTAAACAAATATTCAAAAGCCTCTGGAAGTACTTTTGAACGTTGTTGCGTAAATGCTGACACAGACGGAGTATTTTTGTTAAAATCAAAGAAATCAAGTAGTTCTTTACTCATAGTAGCTCCACCCGAATTCATCATGATTCCTATAAAAGTTTTGAAATCAATTTTTCGTTTTCGAGAGAAATCGACATTGGGGTTTCGAAGAAATAAACATGGATTGTTAGCTAATTCCGAAATATGATTCTTTAGAGAATCTGAAACTTGATTAATATAATTGCTCATATGCGTTACCTCCTTGCAATCAAGATGTTCTTAATTACAAGGGCCGCTTTCGAATCATATGTCAAGCATTTATTACAAAATAAAAAGACCCTAGCATCATTTCTGATGCTAAGATCTTGATTGGTCATCTTAACTTAATGACATTGCCTGACTGAGGTGGCTTTTTGTGTGTCAGAAATTATTTCAAAGTCCAGACAGTTATTATAAAAAATGAGGAGGAACTTTATGGAATAGAAGTCTGACGGTACAATAGCAGATAAAACATACAAAATATACATGAAGTTTTATCTTGGAAATCAGATATCAAAATAAGGCCACCACATCAGTGCCGTAGAAGCTTTTGAGTTTGTCCATTCGGGCACTCATGTTGGTGAAGAGCAGATCGAGGATCGTGATTGCGGCCATAGATTCTACGACTACGACGGCGCGTGGGACAATGACCGGGTCGTGACGTCCTTTAATGATCATTTCGGTGTTTTCTCCATCTTTGGTGACGGTGGACTGTGGCTGTGAAATGGACGGAGTCGGCTTTACTGCCGCGCGGAAGATGATCTTGCTTCCGTCACTCATACCGCCGAGGACACCGCCTGCATGGTTGGTGTCTTTGGTGATCCTTCCATCTTTTGTATGGAAGGAATCATTGTTGATACTTCCTTTTGTATCTGCAGCTTTAAAGCCGTCACCAATCTCAAAACCTTTGACTGCTCCGATGGACAGCATTGCTTTGGCAAGATTGGCGTCCAGTTTTTCAAATACAGTATCACCGATTCCTACCGGCATACCGGTAACAACACATTCAATGATGCCTCCTGAGGAATCCTGATTTTTAATACATTCTTCCAGATAGGCAGATGCTTTTTGGGCATATGCGTTGCTTGGCATATAAATCGGGTTCTGGAAAATCTCTTCTGGATGGTATTCATTTTCCGGAACAGATACCGGGCCGATTGCTTTCGTATAAGCATGTACTTCAATGCCAAGTTCTTTCAAAATCTTAGCAGCAACTGCACCTGCTGCAACTCTGGCAGTAGTTTCTCTTCCGGAAGAGCGTCCCCCTCCTCTGTAATCACGGAAACCATACTTTTCATCAAATGTATAATCAGCGTGTCCCGGCCTATATGTGTTTATAATATTTCCGTAATCACGGGAACGCTGATCCTGGTTCTGTACGAGAATTGAAATCGGAGTTCCGGTCGTCCGGCCTTCAAATACGCCGGACCAGATCTGTGCCATATCACTTTCCTTACGGCCGGTTGTAAACTGGCTTTGTCCGGGTTTTCTTCTATCCAGATAAACCTGGATATCCTCCTCTGAAAGAGAAAGCCCTGCCGGACATCCGTCGATCACAACACCGATCCCCTTTCCGTGCGATTCCCCCCATGTAGAAATCTGAAACAATCTTCCATAAATAGATCCTGCCATACTATATACCATCCTTTCTGTAAGCTTTTATTTATAAAGAATTAATTTGTGAATCAGTCAAAACAAAAAACGAACAATAAAGCAGAAGAACACTTGCGCGATGGGATTTGAAACATTTCGTTTATTCTATTTGTCATCACAACGCAAATCATTCATTCCCCCAAAATCACCTCATTATTATAATAGAAGATTCCCATCCCAACAAGTGATAAAAATATGAAAGTTAAAGTTATGTATTGTATTTACACGCCCCTTCGTATTATAATGACTACATATTGAGTGAAAAAAGGAAGTCAATAGTATAAATGAGTGAAAAAAGTATGAATGAAAAAAACGAAAGAAATCTTGACAGCACAGTAGATGAAATCATGGAAGAGATCAGAGAGCAGAATGTAAGTGAGGTGAAGGACATCAATGAAAAAGAACAGAAAAGCGAAGAAAGACCGCGGAAAAAGAAAGTCACTAAAACAAAACGTCCTTCAGGCCATCACGTATCTGGCGATGGTGTGGATTATAAAGCAGCCTCAGACGAAGATCGACCGGTTAAGAAAAAGGCTCCGCGCCGGAAAAAGAAAGTAGTTCGTGAAGAGACCGGGCTTCTGGATCTGGATGGAGCAGAAGAATGGCGGGATGAAGAAGAGACAGCAGTACCACCGGTTATTAAAAGTGCAGATATTTTAAGCAGTGAAGATGCAGAAGCATTCAATCCGGATGAGGAAGAAATTTTTGATGATTCTTTCTTTGATGAAGAAGAGGAAAAGCCGCATAGAAGAACTAAACGGAAGAAAAAGCAAGGCTCAAAAAAGTCCGGTAAAGTGGTTAAAATTGTAGTTGGTGCTGTGGTTGGAGTGGCAGCGGTTGTTTACCTTGGATTTTCCGTATATTTCATGAATCATTTTTATTTTAATACGAAGATCAACGGTGTGAACTTCTCCGGAAAATCAGTTTCGGCAGTAGAGTCATACATGAAGAGTCAGGTAGATGGATATGTTCTCACGATGAAGGAATCAGACGGAACAGAAGAGAAGATTGCCGGAACAGATATTTCTCTTGCGTACAAAGCAGGAGATGAACTGCAGAAGCTCGTAAAAGAGCAGAATGCATTTCTGTGGCCGGTCTGCCTTGGAAAGACACAGACAATTACGGCATCAGTCGGTGTTACATATGACGAAAACCAGCTGGATACCCTGATTAACGGTCTCGAGTGTATGCAGGCAGATCAGCAGGTTGAACCGGTAAATGCACATCCGGAGTATGACGGCAATTCGTATGTAGTCAAAGCCGGGGAGACCGGAAGTAAGATTGATACCGAGAATTTCAAAAAGGTAGTGAAAGAATCAATCGAAGGTTTCAAAAGCGAGATTGACATGACCGCTGAAGACTGCTATGTAGAACCAAAATACACAATCGAGTCAGAAGAAGTGAAGAAAGCATGTGACGATATGAATAAGTATCTGAAGGCAAGTATCACTTATACCTTTGGTTCGAATACAGAAGTTGTAGATAAAGATCTGATTTCCCAGTGGGTAACGGTAGATGATAACATGGCAGTTACCTTTAACAGTGATGCAGTTGTAAAATATGTACAGCAGCTGGAGAGTAAGTATGACACTTACCAGACAAAGAGAACATTTACAACCGGAGGTGGCAACAGTGCAACGGTTGAAGGTGGAGACTATGGATGGATCATTGATGAAGCTGCCGAGATTGCAGCCCTTGAAGCGAATATCCGCAATGGAGAGACTGTAACGAGAGAGGCGAATTATTCACAGACTGCAGCAAGTCATGACGGAGCAGACTGGGGGAATACTTATGTTGAAGTCGATCTGACAAACCAGTATCTGTATCTTTTTGTAAATGGTGCAATTGTGACACAGGGACCGATCGTTACCGGTAAGCCAAGCAGAGGAGATGCTACACCGCAGGGAGTATATATTCTGAAATACAAAGAAAAAGATACAACCCTTCGTGGACCAAAGAAGGAAGATGGAAGTTACGAATGGGAATCACCGGTTACTTACTGGATGCCGTTTAACGGTGGAATCGGACTGCATGATGCACCGTGGCAGACGAACTTTGGCGGGGACTGGTATCTGGAACATGGGTCACGCGGATGTGTCAACCTACAGTATGATGTTGCAGAGACGGTGTTCAACAATGTAGATTCCGGAACACCGGTTGTATGTCATTACTAAATTTGAGAGAGAGGTCAATTTTATGTATGAACTGATAAAAAGGGACGGTCGCGCCAAGCGCGGCCGCTTCCATACCGTACACGGAGTAATCGAGACTCCTGTATTTATGAATGTAGGAACAATTGCAGCGATCAAAGGGGCTGTTTCTACCGCAGATCTTGAAGAAATCGGAACACAGGTGGAACTGTCTAATACTTATCATTTGCATGTGCGTC
>OIEC01000201.1_pt1 | contig 35929 bp, 37 predicted proteins | sample 1604801 | NCBI WGS metagenome assembly OIEC01 (sample SAMN01760940, study PRJEB22395) | human gut metagenome | reverse complement strand
CCTGCGACCTCCTGGTCCCAAACCAGGCGCTCTAGCCAAGCTGAGCCACACCCCGTTATTTGACGTGTCCTTAAGACAAATAGTATGATATCATGATAAAATGTAAAAAGCAAGTAAAAAATGAAAAAAATTGAAAAAAGTCATAATTATATAAAAAAACGACACAAATACGAAAAGTCAGAATCAATATTAAGGAAATGATAAGTTGTATCCGCTGGAATGCTGTTGTATAATTAAGAACGATGTCGAGAAAATAGATTATTATTAAGAGGACTGAATTGATAGATGAAGGAGACTAATAACGTAGAACAACGACCAAGCACTTCTCTTTCAAAAGGTGCAAGAAGAAATCAGATATTAAGGCGTATAACAGTAGTCGGTGTGATAGCAGCAGTAATAACTGCTGCTTTTGCTGGCTATTGTCTGCACCGTGAACGTGTAGAAGAAAAACAGAAAGCAGAAGAGCTCAGAAAAGAAAAGCAGGATAAAAAAGAGGCGGAAAAAGTAAAGTCAAAGCCGGAAACTGCCGAACAGAAATTGGAACGTGTACGAAAGCAGGCAACGGAACACGGATATCCGAAAAATGTGATCGAACTGTTGGATAAAAATGTGGAAACAGTAGATTTTGTGGCCGATTATGAAAAGAAAAAAGATAAGCCGTATGCAGATACGATAGGAAAAGATCTTTCGCAGGGAGGGATACCGGAACTTTTGCAGTGGGATGAACGATGGGGGTATGCTCCATACGGAACCAGTATAGTAGCGGCAAGTGGATGCGGACCGACCTGTATGGCGATGGTAGCAGCCGGACTGAATCAGGATGCGTCGATCACTCCGGCAAAGGTAGCTGCTTACGGAACGGAACATGGTTATGTGGACGAAGAGAATAACACGTACTGGAGATTCATGGATGAAGCCGGAGCAAACTGGAAGCTTAACAGTACTGCAGGTCTTTTGTCAGAAGAGCAGGTAGCTTTAGAACTTTCGCAGGGACATCCGATCATATGCAGTGTCGGTCCGGGAGATTTTACCAAGATTGGACATTTTATCGTACTGACAGGTTATGAGAATGGCAATGTGAAAGTGAATGATCCGTTCAGCATAAAGAATTCGAAAGCAACATGGGTATTTGCCAATATCAAAGACCAGATAAAAGCGATGTGGGTATTTTCAAAAAAATAGCTATCAGACGGCAGGCGCCGGTGGAAGATTGTTTTCAGGAAACAGGAGAGAAAGATATGAGATATGATTTTACAAAGATTATAGACAGGCATGGAAAAGATGCGATTGCAGTAGACGGACTTGGAAAGAATCCGGGATTTGCACCGGAACCGCCAAAAGACGGATTTGATGTGATCCCGATGTGGGTGGCAGACATGAACTTTGAAACTGTCCCAACGATTCCAAAAGCGATCATGGACAGGGCAGCACATCCGGCATATGGATATTTCAGTCCGGTGGAAGAGTATTATGATTCGATCATACGCTGGCATAAGATCCGCAATAATGTAGAAGGACTGATGCCGGAATATATCGGATATGAGAACGGAGTATTAGGCGGAGTAATCTCTGCTCTGACAGCTTTTGCCGCACCGGGAGATGCTGTACTTCTTCACAGCCCGACTTACATCGGATTCACCAAATGCATCACAGAGAATGGATACAAGATTGTACACAGTCCGCTCAAAAAAGACGAAAAAGGAATCTGGCGGATGGATTATGAAGACATGGATGCCAAGTTAAAGGCAAATAACATCCATGTAGCAATCTTCTGTAGTCCGCATAATCCGACCGGACGTGTATGGGAGCGCCGAGAGATTGAAGAGGCGATGGAAGTATATAAGAACAATGAATGTGTAGTGATCGCAGATGAGATCTGGTCAGATCTGATCTTAAAAGGCAGCCAGCACATTCCGACACAGTCGATCAGTCCGGATGCAAGAAACCGTACGATTGCATTGTATGCACCGAGTAAGACATTTAACCTGGCAGGTCTGGTAGGAAGTTATCATATAATCTTCAACAAAATGCTGCGTGACCGGGTGGAGGCAAAATCAAGAAAATCACATTATAATACAATGAATGTATTATCTATGCATGCGCTGATCGGGGCTTACGAGGCAGAAGGATATACCTGGGTCAATGAGCTTTGCCAGGTATTATCTGAAAATGTTGATTATGCAGTGAATCATATCCGTGACTACTACAGAGGAATTGAAGTAAGTAAGCCGCAGGGAACTTATATGTTGTTCCTGGACTGCGAAGACTGGTGTGAGGAAAATTATAAGTCACTGGATGAGCTGTTAAAAGCAGGATGGGACGTAGGCGTTGCATGGCAGGACGGAAGACCGTTCCACCAGAAATATGGAATCCGTATGAATCTTGCATTACCGCTTGGCAGAGTAAAAGAAGCATTCGAGCGTCTGGATGAGTACGTATTTCATGTGTAAATATCTGGAAAATATACAGAAATAAAAAGTATAATGCTGTAGATTCCAAAGGAAAATACAGCATTTATTAAGAATGAGAGAAGTGAGAAAATTTGGATAATATAATTGTATCGTTTAATGTAATTGCACCGGTATTTTTTCTTATGGTATTAGGATATTTTCTGGTCAATTATACATCTCTGGCGGACGGAAAGCTTACAAAACAGGCTAATGCCATTGTGTTTAAGATATTTTTACCATGTATGTTATTCTACAATGTCTACCAGAGTGATATCGGTTCTGAGATACATAGCAGGATCAGGCTGTGCATCTGGGCAGCAGGGGGACTTCTGATACTGTTCGTATTGTTGTGTCTGATCGTTCCAAGGATCGTAACACAGGAAAATCAGCAGGGTGTAGTTATCCAGGGAATTTTCCGGAGCAATTATGTGATCTTCGGAGTTGCAGTCGTACAGAATATGTATGGACCGAAAAGTACGACGACAGCGGCAATTTTAAGTGCCATCCTGGTACCGATGTATAATTTCCTTGCAGTAGTCGCGCTGTCAATCTTCGGTGAAAAAAGGGAAAATGACTGGAAAAAGATCATTCTGGATATTATAAAGAATCCACTGATCATATCTTCGGTATTAGGGATTATATTTTCACTTCTTGGGATCAGACTTCCGACAGCTGTCGATACAACGGTTCAGGATCTGGCCAAATTATCAACACCGATTGCGTTTATGATTCTGGGTGGTGATCTGGACTTTTCAAAAGTAAAAGGAAACTTAAAAACAGCATTTGTGGTATTGACGATCAAGCTGGTAATCTTGCCGCTTATCATGATTCCGATGGTGGTTATGATGGGTTACCGGGATGCGGACCTGTTGTCCGGGGTGCTGGCATATCAGACGCCGGTTGCAGTATCCAGCTATATCATGGCGCAGCAGGCGGGAGCGGATGGACAGCTTGCCGGGCAGCTGGTTGTGTTCTCATCGGTGCTTTCGATATTTACGTTGTTTGTGACGATATTCATATTGCGGACGATGGGGCTCCTTGCGGTTTAGTACCATAAAAATAATCACTCTCTTTCACAAAAATCTTCTTGAAAAGTTGATTTACCAGGTTAATAGGAATAGAATTATGAAATGAGTATTTCTAAAGACAAGGACGTTACAACATGGAGAGAGATTTAACAACAGGAAGTGTATTTAAGACAGTCATTTATTTTTCACTGCCATATCTGTTATCGTACTTTTTACAGACGTTATATGGTATGGCAGATTTATTTATTGTCGGTCAGTTTGGCGGGGTCAGCAGTACGACGGCGGTATCGATCGGAAGCCAGATCATGCATATGCTGACAGTTATGATCGTAGGGCTTGCGATGGGAGCGACGGTTATGATCGGGCGCTGCATCGGTGCAAAAGATTACAAGAAAGCATCGGAGACAATTGGAAACACGGCAACGATGTTCATGGGAATTGCGATCATACTTATGATCGTATTACTGGCGGCAGTCAGACCGATCGTCAGTGTGATGTCGACACCGGCCGAGGCAGTAGAAGGAACGATCCGTTATCTGACAATCTGCTTTATCGGGATTCCTTTTATTACAGCTTATAATATTATCAGTGCAATCTTCCGTGGAATCGGTGATTCCAAAAGTCCGATGTACTTTATTGCAGTAGCATGCGCAGCGAATATCGGTCTGGATTATCTGTTCATCGGAGTCATGGGACTGGATGCGGCCGGAGCAGCACTTGGAACGACCATCGCACAGGCAGTCAGTGTCATTATTTCACTTACCGTGGTCATAAAAAAGGGCACAGGGATCAAATTAAGAAAATCGGATCTTCGTCCGAAGAGACATACGATGAAAAACATATTGAAAGTCGGTGTGCCGGTTGCACTGCAGGATGGATTTATCCAGATATCGTTTATTGCAATCACAATATTTGCCAACCAGCGTGGATTAAATGATGCGGCGGCGGTAGGTATTGTGGAAAAGATCATAGGGATCCTGTTCCTGGTACCGTCTTCTATGTTGTCAACGATATCGGCACTGGCATCGCAGAATATTGGTGCAGGCAAGCATGACCGTGCACGCCTGACATTGCGGTATGTATTATGTATGACAGTAGGATATGGATTAGTTGCGGCAACGATTGTGCAGTTTGTATCTGTTCCGTTTGTTGGACTATTCACGAATGACGGGGCAGTACAGATACTTGGAGGACAGTATTTACGAAGTTATGCATGGGACTGTGTATTTGCAGGAGTACATTTCTGCTTAAGCGGATATTTTTATGCATATGGCTTGTCTATCGTATCATTTATCCACAATTCCATATCTATCGTATGTGCCAGAATTCCATTGTCTTATTATGCGGCAACGCATTTTCCGGATACATTATTTCCGATGGGATGTGCGGCACCGGCAGGATCGATCATCTCAATCATTATCTGTGTTGGCGTACTGATATGGATGAACAGACATTCGGAAAAATACATGGGAAATAATAAGAGTGAAGTGTAAGAAGTGCTGCCTTCTTATCCGGTATATTGTAGTATAAAAAATCTGGAGTCTTTCATACAGATAGTTACTGTACGAAATACTCCAGATTTTCTTGCATAATGATCTCGAGTTACTTCCGAAGCAATCAGATCACGATCGGCAGCGGAGATGATAAAATGTCTGATACCATCTTTATAGGCCTGGTGGATCCGTTGCTCCAGAAAGTAGATTTTAAGAATCTTTCGGCGGAGGAATAATGTATTAAAATATCAGATCGAGCGGTATAAAGATATTTTGAACTGATCGGCATTAAAAAGGATTGGTTGGTGAATGAGTAGAAGTCTAAATAAACAATTTCACCAACTGTGTCTTATCCAGCACAAAGATAGATACATCCATAAAAAGATGCGCCAGCAGCGTACTAAGGATGACACCATTGGAAGTCAGCAGGAATCCGCAGTGGAATCCATACCAGCATACGATAGCAGAATAGCTTCCCATTAATACAAGAAGCGGTAAATTCCTTGCGACACCTTGCAGTGTATCTCTGATATCTTCGAGTGTAGAATCAAAGTACAGGAAACGACCAACTGCCAGTGTGATAAAATACATGATCAGTGAATCATAGTTCGAATCATGATAGATGAACTTGATGTATAACAGGATCAGAATAATATAAAAGGCAGAGATCAGCCGCACGGACGCCTTTTGTCTGGTCGGAATTGCAGTTAACGGAACGAACAGGATATCGAACCAGTTTGTCATAAATACAGAAAATACCAGAAATAAAAGTAAGATAATGTTCTGGTATTTCTGCCAGTAAAAGGCAGCCTGTGGGATCCGCTCATCGATAATATAATAAAGAGACAGGAACAACAGTACCGAAGTACTGGAAAATACCATCTCATAAAAGCTTTCAATAAGCGAAATTTCTTTTACTTTGTGGATATGGTTCAGCTTCCGGATTTGTTTTGGCGTCAGATCCTGTGTATTAAGTTTATAGTGTTTCTTAAGCTTTGCTGCCAGAATAACGATCGCAAGCACTGCGATCAGGCAGAGCAGGGAGACAAGCATGAAGCCTCCGGCATTCTTAAAGTTAAAATAATGAATCAGATAATATTGGAACATATCATATACCTTCTTTGATGTAATATTTTTTCGGTTACATATTGTAGCACTTTGAAAAAATATTGCAAATAGGAGAAGTTGCCAGTGGCAGGTCTTGTAGATATGAAATTGAGTTAAGTGTCAAAAAAATTAAAAAAATTTAAAAAGTGCTTGCATTTTAGAAAACATCATGCTATTATAAATGAGCATTGTTGATGCGGGTGTAGTTCAATGGTAGAACACCAGCCTTCCAAGCTGGATACGTGGGTTCGATTCCCATCACCCGCTTTTTTGCTACCCTTTTTTATGAAGGGAGATATGTTGGCATTTACGGCTATGATTTCCTGGGGCTTCTATTCCGCAATCATCAAGAAAATCGGTGAATGGGATTATCCGACGGCAGCGGTGACCAGGAGAATCTATTTTTACGGAATGTTATTCCTGATTCCGGTTCTGATGTGGCAAGGGGTGTCATGGGATGTGACGGTTGTGCTATCTGTGGTGATACTGCATGAGAAGATGACGTTCGTATCTGTGACGGGAGCTTTGTTAATTCTGCTGGGACTGATCGTATCGCAGAAGAAAATTAATCAGAAAAAATAAGAGATTATAAGAAGCTTTGAATCCGGTGGATTATTGTGCCGGATCCAAGGCTTTTTTTGCCGTTGATCGCTTGAAAGAAGCTGCAAAAGAAGATGCCGGTAAGAAATGCTGCAGATAATAAGCTGGATAAGAAATGAAAATGTGGATATCGGGTTCTGCGGTCAGCTGGAAATATACAGATATATATGAAAAAATATACAATAAAATATGGAAATATTCCTGTGACAAAACAGAAAGTTTGTTGTAAAATAACCGGTACAGTTCAAAAAACAATAATTAAGAAATGGAATATTTCAGATGAAATCATAGTGGAGGTTTACAGATATATGGAAAACGAACTTTTTGAAAAAGCGCCGGTACATAAGGCATATTTTAATATGGCATTACCGCTGGTATTCAGTATGGTCATTTCACTGGTCTATAATATGGTAGATACATTCTTCATTGCAAGAACGGGAAATACGAATCTGGTAGCAGGTGTGTCACTTGGAGCACCGATGTTCACGGCTATGATCGCACTTGGAGATATCTTCGGACTGGGTGGAAGTTCCATGATCGCAAGATTATTCGGACAGAGGAAAGATGAGGATGCAAAACGCATCAGTTCCTTCTGTTTTTATGGAGCAATTATCTGCGGAGTGATCGTAACGGTATTACTTCTGATCTTCCGTGCACCGATGCTGCATTTATTAGGAGCGGATGCAAATACTTACAAATATGCATCACAGTACTATACATATCTGGTGCTGGGTTCTGTATTTATTATTGTATCATTTACACCGAACAACCAGCTCAGGTCAGAAGGATTTTCGAAAGCATCCATGGAAGGTTCCGTCCTTGGTGCAGTAGTGAATATTATATTAGATCCTATTTTTATTTCGGTACTGGGTATGGGAGCCGGCGGAGCCGCGATTGCAACAATCATCGGGTATATTGCGACGGACGCTTATTATGTGTGGATATATTTGAAAAAGAGTAAAAAGCTGTCGATTGATCCGGGACATATGCATATTAACATGCAAGAATTCAGACAGATCCTGGCAATCGGAATTCCTGCATCGATCACGAACTTTATGCAGAGCTTTGCAGTTACTGTTACAAACAGGAGTCTGCTTGTATATGGAAACAATAAAGTTGCGGCGATGGGAATCGTGATGAAAGTAAATATGATCGCGACGTTGATTCTGGTTGGATTTGCGTTCGGATGTCAACCGTTGGTTGGTTATAATTATGGGGCAAGGAATAAGAAACGTCTGAAAGAGATTCTCGCATTCTGTTATAAATTCGAATGTGGTCTGGCAGTTATACTGGCAGTAATCTTATCTGCCGGTGCAAGACCCTTGATCCGTGTATTCATGAAGACACCGGAGATTGTAGATTCGGGTGTGCTGATGTTACGTCTACAGCAAGCAGGAATGATGTTTATGGCAGTCGTTCTGGTTACGACCTGTGTATTCCAGTCGGCGGGAAAAGCAATGGGAGCATTCTTGTTATCAGTCAGCCGTCAGGGTGTGATCTATGGAATTGTGATCGTTATTGCTTCGCATATGATCGGATATCATGGTGTGTTGGCCGCACAGGCTGTTTCTGATTTCCTGACAGCATTGATGGCTGCTATCCTGCTGAAACATGAGTTGTGGAGTGAATTAACCGATATAAAAAGGAATGAAGAAGCAGTATAGAAGTAGTATAATAAAAAGAAAGTATAGATGCAGGAAGGAAGATATGGATCATGTCATTAGAAAGAGCAAAGAAATATCTGGAAGAAAAAGGTTATGCAGATCACGTGATTGAACTGGAAGAATCAAGTGCGACGGTACAGCTTGCAGCAGAAGCTCTCGGTGTAGAGCAGGGAATGATCGCAAAGACGATGTCATTTCTGGTTGATGGAGAACCAATCCTGATCTTGACAGAGGGAACGGCGAAGGTTGATAATCGTAAATATAAGGATCAGTTTCATGTGAAGGCGAAGATGATTTCATTCGATGAAGTAGAAGAATATATCGGACATGCCCCGGGCGGTGTATGTCCATTTGGAATTAAAGATGGAATTAAAGTTTATCTAGATGAGTCTCTGAAACGTTTTGAGACGGTATATCCTGCAGCTGGTAATGACCACAGTGCAGTCAGACTTACGATTGCAGAACTGGAAGACGTTGCCGGGGCATGTGGATGGATTGATGTATGTAAAGAAATGTAAAGAAAGAGAGAAAGTGGATTGTCGGTAGATGATCCGCTTTTTTCTATGCATTTGCAAGTCTGTAATGGAGAATCATTATAATCTACTGTACCGTGAAGATGAAAGAGAATTGATTCCTATCTGTAAACAGATGAATGTCTCACTGATGCCATATAGCCCGCTTGCAGCAGGACACCTTGCAAGACCGACATGGAAATCCGAATCTTTAAGAGGAAGAACGGACAGAGTTGCGGTTGGCAAATATGACCGTATGGAAGACGCAGATATGAAGATTGTCACCCGCGTACACGAACTTGCAGAAAAGCATCAGTGTAAGATGTCGCAGATCGCAATCGCATGGCAGTGGGCAAAAGGTGTTACTTCGCCGATCATCGGTGCAACGAAGATGCAGTATCTGGATGATGCGGCAGGTGCATTGAACGTTCGACTGACAGCAGAAGGCATTGCATATCTGGAAGAGTGTTATGTACCACATCCGATTGTTGGTGCGATTGATAAGAATCCGGCGCAGGGTGTGATGTTGTTGGATGAGAAGAAATAGAGAAAATTATGAATAGACAGTAAAGCAGCTGGAGAATATCTGGTTGATAAAATTAATATTTCAGAAAGGCAAGTATCACGAAAAAAGATACTTGCCTTTTTCGTAACTATGCGATCATAAGAAACTATCAATGATGGGTACTGCCGCGCTAGATTATATTTTTACTGGAATGGCAAGAGAAAAAGTGCTGCATACCAGGAGCCGGGAATATGTTGTGGATGAAATATGGAAGTAGATTTTTCATTTTACTGGTACACAAATTTTTTAAAAAAATTAGCACTCACCTCTTGACAGTGCTAATAATGCGTGCTATAGTACAGATAGAACAAAGGAAGAGAGATAAAGAATCAAAGATATGAAGCCGACAGCATTCATACAAGATTCAAACATCCGGAATCCCGAAGTTCCAGCAAACAACACCTCGGAATTCTCCGATCGTGCTAATTATAAATTTTTACCATTTGGAAGGAGATATGACTTATGATGATGCCTAGTATTTTTGGAGAAAACTTATTTGATGACTTTATGAACGATTTTTCATTCCCGACATTCCCGAATGTTGACAAAGAACTGTATGGAAAACACGCAAAGAACTTAATGAAGACAGATGTAAAAGAGACAGAGAATGCATATGAGATAGACATTGACTTGCCGGGATTTAAGAAAGATGAGATCCAGATGGAACTGAAAGACGGCGTACTTACCGTCAGTGCAGCCAAAGGACTGGACAAAGATGAGGAAGACAAGAAAGGTAACTACATTAGAAAAGAGCGTTATGCAGGCAGCATGAGCAGAAGCTTCTATGTAGGAAAACATGTAACCGTAGAGGATGTACATCCGAAATATGAAAGTGGAATCCTTTCCTTCAGTGTTCCGAAAGCAGAAGCAAAACCGGTAGAAGAGAAGAAACATTACATTTCAATCGAAGGTTAATGACAGGCAGATGCGGGAAACGATAAGTGACGGTATAGCCTGTATGGCAAAAGAGTAAACGTACCCCACAGGTGTTAAGCCTGTGGGGTACAATATCATAAAGAGAAAATAATCAGGATAACGTAAGAAGCTCACATATTCCACGAAATCCTGTTCACATAGATGAAGATAATAGAAAATAATATAGAATAAATGACGGGAGGGAGAACTATGGCGGCAAAAAGAGATTATTATGATGTTCTTGGAATCAGCAGGAGTGCGGACAAGAGTACAATAAAAAGAGCATATCGTAAACTGGCCAAGAAATACCACCCGGATACCAATGCCGGAAATGCACAGGCAGAAGAAAAGTTCAAGGAAGCGACAGAAGCCTATAATGTGCTGAGTAATCCGGAGAAAAAGAAATTATATGATCAGTTTGGCCATGCAGCTTTTGATGGCAGTGCAGGCGGCAGTGGAGCATATGGCTATGGAAACGGACCTGGCGGCGGTACTTACAGTTATACCGGACCGAATGGAAGCTTCCATGAATATCATTTCGAAGGCGGCGATATGGACGATATCCTGAAGAATATATTTGGCGGCGGATTCTCGGAAGGCAGCGGAAGCGGGTTCCATGGATTTGGCGGATTTGGAAATAGTGGATCAGGAAGGACACGTACGTCCGGAAGAAGTTATGAAAGCAGCGGATTCGGAAATCATGGATTCGGCGGAGGAGGAAATTTCCGTCAGGATGGTTCCGATGTGACCGCTGAGATAGATGTGACATTTGACGAGGCTGCATTTGGAGGAGATAAAGTCATCCGGCTGTCAGACGCACAGGGCAGTAATGCAGCAGGAAAATCACTGAAAGTGCATATCCCGGCCGGCATCAGTGACGGAAAAAGTATCCGTCTGCGTGGCAAAGGAATGCCTGGACTTTCAGGAGGCAAGGCAGGAGATCTGTTGCTGAAAGTGAGAGTTGGTAAACGACCGGGATTTGAGCGAAAAGATATGGATGTATATTCAACTGTCATGATTCCGTTTACTACAGCAGTATTAGGTGGTGAAGCAGTTGTACAGACGCTTACCGGAAGGGTAGTGTGCAAGATTAATCCGGGAACACAGTCCGGAACAAAGATTCGGTTAAAAGGTAAAGGAATCGTGTCTATGAAGGATGCAGGAAGATATGGAGATCAGTATGTGACTGTTCAGATAGATGTACCAAAGAATCTAAGCAACGAGGCAAAAAGAAAATTGAAAGAATTCGAAGCTGCGTGTAAGAATGGAAGCAGAGGGGCAGCATAATTTATAAATTGTTATGCATCATTTTATCCAAAAGGATTTAGAGAAAAATTCAGGAAAGGTAAAATGATGCATTTTTTCTGTATTGACGCTCACTTTAGAAAGAATTATAATAAAATAATTAGAGACAATGAATTTGTATACCCATACAGGTTATTGAAATATATGCTAAGGAGATAAGTAAGATGGGCAAGATTATTTTAACTGGTGACCGACCGACAGGACGTCTTCACGTTGGTCATTATGTAGGTTCTTTGAAAGAACGTGTAAAATTACAGAATTCAGGAGAATATGACGAGATTTATATTATGATCGCAGATGCGCAGGCATTGACTGATAATGCCGAACATCCGGAGAAGGTACGTCAGAATATTATGAACGTAGCATTGGATTATCTGGCATGCGGAATCGATCCTGAGAAATGTCACATTTTTATTCAGTCCATGGTTCCGGAACTGACAGAGTTAACATTCTATTATATGAATCTGGTAACCGTATCCAGAGTACAGAGAAATCCTACGGTAAAAGCTGAGATCCAGCAGAGAAACTTTGAGGCAAGTATCCCGGTTGGTTTCTTCTGCTATCCGATCAGTCAGGCTGCAGATATCACGGCATTCCGCGCGACAACAGTTCCGGTTGGAGAAGATCAGATGCCTATGATCGAGCAGTGTAAAGAGATTGTTCACAAGTTTAACAGTGTATATGGAGAGACTCTGACTGAGCCTGAGATCGTACTCCCATCTAACAAGTCATGCTTAAGACTTCCGGGTATCGATGGAAAGGCCAAGATGAGCAAATCACTTGGAAACTGTATCTATCTTTCTGATGAAGAAGATGTTGTTAAGAAGAAAGTAATGTCCATGTTCACAGATCCGAACCACCTGCGCGTGGAAGATCCTGGACAGGTAGAAGGCAATCCGGTATTCATTTATCTGGATGCATTCTGCAAGGATGAATATTTCGAAGAATTCTGGCCGGAATATAAGAATCTGGATGAACTGAAAGCACACTATCAGCGTGGAGGTCTGGGTGATGTCAAAGTGAAGAAATTCCTGAACAAGGTTCTTCAGGCAGAGCTGGCACCAATCCGTGCAAGAAGAAAAGAATGGGAGCAGAAGCTTCCGGAAGTATTCGAAATCCTGAAAGAAGGAAGCAGGGTAGCTGAGGCGAAAGCAGCAGAGACATTGAAAGATGTAAAGGCTGCTATGAGAATCAACTATTTTGATGATGAAGATTTCCTGAACTAGAAATCTGCGGACAGCTGAAAAATCATTATATTGCATTTGTTAATATGAAAATAAAATCCTCAAAATACCGGATGATATGGTATTTTGGGGATTTCTTTTGTTAAGAATTGCGGTATAATAAAACTATCAGTAAAAAAAGCAAATTGTATAGATAATACGGGAGTGAAGGGGTGTAATGCTATGAAAGAGATAACGAAAGAGACACTTCTGAAAGCTATGAAATCGCGAGATGCGGGAGAGCATCCGGTATTTCGTGAATGTGAATTCAAAGACATGGATCTAAGCGGAATGGATCTGCATAATATGGACTTCACATTGAGTTCCTTTCAAAATGTAAATCTGGAACGTGTGAATTTTGAAAACTGCAGTGTGGAAAATGCATTATTCGACGGCAATTCCCTGCATGGTGCAAATTTTCAGAATGCAAATATGAAGACGGCAGCATTCCGTGGATGTGATATGCGGGAATGCAACATCAAAGGAGCCAACCTTTACGGGGCTGTATTGGAGCACGCGAAGCTGGATGACATTCAGTCAGACGAAGCAACGCAGTGGTTCCGCATGCACTGTCCGGAGACCGGACCGATCCTTGGCTATAAGAAATGTGTGAATGATAGAGTGGTACAGCTTCTGATCCCGGCAGATGCTAAACGGACTTCGGCAACACGTTCTTCCTGCCGGTGCAGCAAGGCAAAGGTACTTTCGATAAAAAATTTTGATGAAACGGAAGAATTCGAAGAAGCCTGGTCGCTGGTCGATGAGAATTTTGTATACAGAAAAGGACAGTGGGTGGAGGTCAAAGATTTTAACGAGGACAGATGGATGGATTCCACGACGGGGATTCATTTCTGGATGAACAGAAATGAAGCACTCGGGTATTAAATCCCCTGCATTGGAAAAAGTTTACTGATAGATGAGAAAGAAAAATAAATGGAGGTGCAAAAGGCAAATGAAAGCAGACATCAGATGGTTGGATGATCCGCAGGTATTTCGTGTGAATCGTCTGGATGCACACAGTGATCATAAGTTTTATGAGAATAAAGAAGATTATAAGAAGCAGGATCAGCGGTTAAAACAATCGTTAAATGGAATCTGGAAGTTCCACTATTCAGTGAATGCATTGGAACGTCCGGCTGATTTTTATCAGAAATGGTTTAACTGTAAAAATTTTGATGAAATGAAAGTGCCACAGCATATAGAACTGGCGGGATACGATAAGATTCATTATATCAATACGATGTATCCGTGGGAAGGACATATTTACAGAAGACCGGCAGGATATGGAAAAGAAAAAGGGAAAGGTATGTTCAGCCAGGCCGAATATAATCCGGTAGGTTCTTATATCCGGAAGTTTGATCTGAATGACGGACTGAGAGGAAAGAGGATCATCTTAAGTTTTGAAGGTGTGGAACAGGCATTCTATGTATGGGTGAACGGAGAGTTCGTGGGGTATGCAGAAGACAGCTTTACGGTTTCGGAATTTGATATTACACCATATGTAAAAGATAAAGATAATCTGCTGGCAGTGGAAGTACATAAGCGCAGTACGGCGGCATTTCTGGAAGACCAGGATTTCTTCCGGTTTTTTGGTATTTTCAGAGATGTGAACCTGTACGGAATACCGGCGGTCCATGTTGAAGATCTGTGGATCCGTCCGAAGTATCATCCGGAAGATGGAAAGGCAGAACTGGAGCTGGATATCCGATTATCACAGAAAAAGAAAGAAAATAATATCCAGGGTAAAATAAAAGTTTCTTTGCAAGATATCTATAGTGATGAAAATCATGTATTACTGGATGAAACGGAGAATCTGAACAACCCGGTGATCCAGAAGAATCTTCCGGTAGAAGGATCAGTGAACAATGAGATCCAGTTCCGTTATGAATTAGAAGAATCCGTACATGCATGGAGCAATGAAGATCCGTATCTGTATGAGCTTCTGATAGAAGTTCAGAATGAAAAAGGCGAGACAGTAGAAGTGGTTCCATATCAGATTGGATTCCGTAAGATAGAATTAAAAGGCAGAAAGATGCTGCTGAATGGAAAACGTCTGATTATCAATGGTGTAAACCGGCATGAATGGAATGCCAGAAGCGGAAGATGTATTACCGAAACTGATGAGAAATGGGATATCGAATGTATCAGACGCAATCATATCAATGCAGTCAGAACCTGCCATTATCCGGATCATATTTCATGGTATTACAGATGTGATCAGGCGGGGATCTATCTGATGGCAGAGACAAATCTGGAGACACATGGATCGTGGCTGAAACAAGGTGTGATTGAACCGTCGTGGAATGTTCCGGGAAGTATCGGATGCTGGAGAGGATGTACATTAGACAGGGCAGTATCGAACTTTGAATCATTTAAGAATCATGTGTCGGTACTCTTCTGGTCACTTGGAAATGAATCGTATGCCGGTGATATCCTGGTGGAGATGAACCGTTACTATAAAGAAAAAGATCCGGACAGACTTGTGCATTACGAGGGTGTGGCAGAGAACCGGCCTTATGAGGATTTAATTTCTGATATGGAGAGCCAGATGTATGCTTCGCCGGAGAAGATAAAAGAATATCTGGAAAATAATCCGAAGAAACCATTTATCTTATGTGAATATATGCATGATATGGGAAATTCTCTGGGAGGAATGGAATCTTATATCAGATTACTGGATCAGTATGAGGATTATCAGGGAGGCTTCATCTGGGATTATATCGATCAGGCACTGTTCGTGAAGGATGAAGTGACAGGACGTGATGTATTGCGTTATGGTGGTGACTTTGATGACAGGCCATCGGATTATGAATTTTCGGGAAATGGAATTTTATTTGCGGACAGAACGGAAAAGCCGGCAATGCAGGAGGTGAGACATTACTATGGATTACGCAGATAGAGGAAAATTAGGAATTGTGTATGGAGATGTAACACTTGGAGTACACGGAGAAGACTTTCATCTGATCTTTTCTTATCAGACAGGCGGTCTGGAATCCATGGTAAAGCATGGAAAGGAATGGCTGTATCGCACACCGAAGCCGACATTCTGGAGAGCAACCACAGACAATGATCGTGGAAATGGATTCCCGTTTAGAGCCGGTATGTGGATGACTGCCGATATGTTCCAGAAATGTGTGGATATCCAGGTACGGATAGATGGAACCAAGATAGAAAAACCGAGCGCACCGGTAAATAATAAATATTCGGATAAAGAAACTGCGGAACGTGTGGAAGTTATATTTACATATGAGACATTAACTGTTCCGTCAACACAGGTAAAGGTATCGTATCTAGTATTTGCTGATGGAAATGTCAGAGTAAGAGCGCACTATTACGGGAAAGAGGGAATGCCGGAGCTCCCTGCATTCGGTATGCGCTTTGTCATGCCGACAAAGGCAGACGGATTCGTTTATGAAGGATTATCGGGTGAGACATATCCGGATAGAAAAGCCGGGGGTATTCATGGAATTTATGAAGTAGAGGGTCTTCCGGTTACACCGTATCTGGTTCCGCAGGAATGTGGCATGCATATGGATACCGAGTGGGTGACAGTGAAGAGAAGTACGGTTTTGGATAACCGGAATCGTCATATAGAACAAAGTGGACTTACATTCCGGGCGGGCAGTGAGATCAATCATTCCACGTTTGCATTTTCATGTCTTCCTTATACTGCAGAAGAACTTGAGAATGCAACGCATCAGGAAGAGCTGCCGCCGGAAAGAAGAACGGTACTTTGTATCTATGGAGCGGTCCGTGGTGTAGGCGGAATCGACAGCTGGGGCTCTGACGTGGAAGAGCAGTACAGGATTCCTGGAAATAAGGATATTGAAGTAGAATTTATAATGTAGATCTGCTTTTCAGGTAATTATCAGATGTGTATCGATACTTCGCTTGGTGAAGACTATGTGCTCAATACCGTACTGGATCTGGTGAAGAATGTAAATCGCCGTGTATCCGAAAGCAGAGCAGAATAAGAATTATCTCCTGAAAACTTGACATGAATATATGGATGCGATAGATTAATTTATGGATTTGAGAGTATGAAGGAGAGAAACATATGAATTTACATGAATTCCTTATTGTGTGTCCACTGGTATTTCTTGCCGGATTTGTCGATGCGATTGCCGGAGGTGGCGGATTGATCTCATTACCGGCATATATGTTCGCAGGGATTCCGGTACACCATGCGATTGCGACAAATAAATTATCATCAGCGACTGGAACAGCGGTGTCGACATGGCACTTGGTGAAGAGCAAATGTGTTGACATATTTTTAGTCCCGGGTACGGTAGCCTGTGCATTTGTGGGTTCAATTGCGGGGGCGAACCTGGCGCTGATCATCAGTGACAAAGTACTTAAGACGGTACTGGTATTTGTGCTTCCTGTTGTTGCATTCTGTGTATTGCGGGACAAGGATCTGAAACCGGTGATACCGGAAGGATTTACCAGAAAAAAACAGTATCTGATCATGGCAGCATGTTCTTTTGTGATCGGCATCTATGATGGATTCTACGGACCGGGAACCGGAACATTTTTACTGCTTGCATTTACCAAATTAGGAAAGCTTGATATGGAGAAGGCAACCGGTAATGTGAAGGTCGTCAATCTGACATCGAATATATCGGCATTGATCACATTTATTCTTGCAGGAAAGATTCTTTGGGTGCTGGGACTTTCGGCGTCGGTATTCAGCATTGCCGGACATTATCTTGGCGCACATATGGTTGTGAAGAACGGCGTAAAGATCATTAAGCCGATCATCCTGCTGGTGTTGGCGTTATTGCTGATCAAGATTGTCCTGGGAATATAAAAATGAATGAAATCCTTAAAGTGGAGTGATATGAAAAATCTTTTGCTTTAGGGATTTTTTATTGTTATATGTTTGAAAGAAGCTGTCGGCGGCAGGGTATGTGTTTGGAAAGAAGCTTTTGAGTTGGGAGGGAGAATTTTTTTATTTTCCCTCCCAAATTTAGTGTATTGCAGTAAAAGAGTTCACAGTGTATAATGTACCCATGATTTTTAGAAATGAGGTACAACATGGAAAATCCAAATAGAAACTTTAAATCTCAGACCTGTGAAGATTTCATAGAAGTCCTTGCAAGTAAAGCAGCTGTTCCGGGCGGCGGCGGGGCATCGGCGTTAGCCGGAGCCATCGGGATCGCACTTGGTAATATGGTCGGAAGTCTGACTGTAGGAAAGAAGACCTATGCAGATGTAGAAGAAGAGATCATCGAATGCAAAAAAAAGGCAGATGAGATTGCAAAAGAATTTTTAGAACTGATGGATAAGGATGCGGAAGCATTCGAGCCGCTCAGTAAGGCATATGGACTTCCGAAGTCTACGCCGGAAGAGATTGCCAAAAAAGCAGAGATTATGGAAGAGGCGCTGAATACGGCATGTGGTGTTCCGATTGAGATTATGAAGACCTGTGCCAGAGGTATTGACCTGGTAGAAGTATTCGCTGCGAAAGGAAGCAGGATTGCATTAAGTGATGCGGGAGTTGGAGCAACACTTTTAAAATCCGCAATGCAGGGGGCTTCACTGAATGTATATATTAATACGAAATCAATGAAAGACAGAAGAAAAGCAGAAGAGCTTAATCATCTGGCAGATTTCCTGCGGGAAGAATACGAAGCAAAAGCAGACCGGATATTTGCGGAAGTAAACAGCCGTATCCGGTAAAATCCAGTGAGATAAAGACGGATAGACCGGAAATGTCCGGAGAAAATACAAAATAAAAGGAAAGCAGCAGGAAAAATGGCAAAATTACTATTAGGAAAAGAAGTAAATGCTTCTATCAATGAAGAAATCAAAGCAAAAGTAGAAACTTTAAAAGCACAGAATATCACACCGACACTTGGAATTATCCGTATCGGTGAAAGAGAAGATGACATCGCATACGAAAGAGGCGCAACAAAACGCTGTGAGACACTGGGAGTAGCATATGAGAAATTCCTTCTTCCTGCAGATGCAGAAGAAGAAGAGGTATTAAAGACGATCGACCAGGTAAATAAAAGTGAAAAAATCCACGGAGTTCTGTTATTCAGACCGCTTCCGAAGCATCTGAATGAAGACAAGATCGTGAATGCACTGGCCGTAGAAAAGGATGTAGACGGAATTACCGATCTTTCCATGGCAGGTGTGTTCATGGGAAAAGATATGGGATATGCACCGTGTACGCCGAGTGCCTGCATGAAGGTACTGGATCATTATGGAATTGACTGTACCGGTAAGAAAGTGGTAGTTATCGGAAGAAGTCTTGTAGTCGGAAAACCTGCAGCGATGATGCTGATCAAGAAGAATGCGACCGTAACCGTCTGCCATACCAGGACGGTGGACATGCCATCTGTAGTAAAGGAAGCAGATATCGTAGTTGTAGCGGCCGGAAAAGCAGGAGTGATCGATGGAAGCTATCTGCGAGAAGGACAGATCGTGATTGATGTAGGAATCAATGTGAATGAAGAAGGAAAGCTCTGCGGAGATGTGAATTTTGAAGAAGCAGAGAAGATTGTGGAGGCAATCACACCGGTCCCAAGAGGCGTCGGCGGAGTGACGACTTCAATTTTGCTGGAACATGTGGTAGATGCCGCGATTGCACAGAACAGGTAAAGAGAAGCCGGGGATTATATCGCTGGTCTGAAAAATGACAATAAAAGGATGGTAACCTTTATGTGTAGCCGGAAAGTTATGGCAGAAGCCTTGATTTTCCGGCTTTTATTCCAGTCCGGGTAGCCAGCTTAGTGAATTAAGTAGAAAAAAATTACCAGATCCCCATTACATGCTGCATTCCAAGGCTCACAATTGTAATTCCAACCCAACAGCAGGCACCCAGCAGAAGTGTTTTTCCTCCGGATTTAATAAGCTTCACAACATTACTGTTAAGCCCGATTGCGGCCATAGCCATAATGATAAAGAACTTCGATAATTCTTTTAACGGAGCAAATACGTCAGCGCTGACACCCATACTCATACATACTGTTGTGATGATAGCTGCAATGATGAAGTATAAGATGAACATAGGAAATGCTCTCTTCAGGCTGAATTTGTTTGCGGAAGAATCAGCAGTTCCGGCTTTTGAGGCAGATCTTGCACGGATCAGGGATAATACCAGTGTGATCGGAATAATTGCCAGTGTACGTGTAAGCTTTACCGTAACAGCAGTATTCAGTGTCTCGCTTCCAAGGTTCCACATACTGTCCCAGGTAGAGGCGGCAGCCGTTACGGAAGAGGGATCATTGATCGCAGTTCCCGCGAATAATCCGAAAGCACAGCGATAGCGCCCGGATCTGAGACAACGGTGGAAGAAAACGATCCGGGGGAAGGTTCAGAGGATAATTCAAAGGATGATTCCCAGAATAATCCGAAAGATCCACCGCCTGTTGTGTCAAAACCAAGTGCGCTTCCAAGTACCGGGAAAAGTACGGCTGCAATGACGTTGAAGAAGAAGATAACGGAAATTGCCTGTGCAACTTCGGTATCATCTGCATCAATGACCGGTGCGGTGGCAGCGATCGCAGATCCTCCGCAGATGGAAGAACCGACACCAACCAGGATGGAAGTGTTAGAAGGTACTTTGATAATTTTACGGAGCAGCCATGCGATGATCAGGGAAGTACTGATGGTACATACGATGATCGGGAGTGACTGTTTTCCGGTCTGTAAGATGACGCCAAGGTTCATTCCGAATCCAAGCAGGACAACTGCTGTCTGCAGAATAATCTTAGAAGTCCATTTGATTCCTGATTCGGCTTTTCCTTTGTTCGTCCACACTAAAGTGATCAGCATTCCGGCAAGGATTGCGATGACAGGGCCGCCAACAACTGGGAATGTCTTTCCAAGAAGCCAGGAAGGTACGGCAATCACAAAACAAACCAGTATACCGTTTAGGTTTTTTTTAAAAAAATTCATGTTTTTTCCTCTTTCTCATTTTTTTGTTAGTTCATACAGGTTTCCAATTAGAGATTATAACACTGGTAAACGATAATAAAAAATTATATAATATTATTGAACGATAATAAAAAATTATTGACAGATATGAAAGAGAATTAATAAAAATCATTTGTGAAAATCAAATTGACAATGAAGGGAAGAAAATTATGCTGGATTTTAGAACAGATACATTTCTTACGGTATGTGAGACGATGAACTTTACAGAGGCAGCAAAAAGATTACATATTACACAGCCGGCAGTTTCGCAACATATTCGTTTCCTTGAAAAGGAATATAATACCAGATTGTTTTCTTATTGTAATAAACAACTGTATCTGACGCCTGCAGGGGAGATACTCAGAAAACGTCTGATGACAATGAAAAATGATCAGCTGGCAATTATGAATGAGATAAGAAATGAATCCCATAAGATGGAATCTCTTTCTATAGGGGTTACAATGACGATCGGAGAATATGCAATTGTAGATAAAATAGCAGATTTTCTGATCGGTCATCCGGAGATGAATGTACACATACATTATGGAAATACAACACAGCTATTAACATTGCTGGATGAAGGAATTATTAATCTGGCACTTGTAGAGGGTAATTATCCGAAGGAAAATTATGAACATAAAAATTACAGTACTGAAGAATATATAGCAGTTTGTGCCAGAGATCACATATTTGAAGTAAAATCTCCGGAAACGATGCAGGAACTGGTGAAGGAGCGCCTGCTTGTACGTGAACCGGGATCCGGGACAAGGAATATTTTAGAAGAGTTACTTCTTGCAAGGGGAATGGGGATAAAAGATTTTCTTCACTATACAGAAGTGGAAAATATGCATACAATTATCGGGCTTTTAAAAAGAGATTGTGGAATTTCATTTATGTACAAAATTGCGGTAGCGGATGAACTTAAGAACGGAACATTGAAAGAAATCAGGCTTTCAGACTTTAAAATGCAGCATGATTTTGATTTTATCTGGGAAAAGGGCAGTATTTATACAGAAAAATATATTGGAATATGTGAGGAACTTCTGAAAAAGTACTGATATTGGCAGGGGAAGGCATTCTATTACATTATTATCTGTGCTGCACCGGAGAAAAGTGTTACGGAGATGATGAAGTCATCCTTACAGGAATAATTCATATGCATAAATGCCAGAGCATTACCGTTTACAGAAATGCTGATTTCTGTTAATCTGAAAGCAGAAATCAGGAGGGATAAGAAGTATATGATGACAAGAGAGGAAGCATTAGCATACGGAATGTCATTTTATAATGTATATGAAGAAAAGCCATTTCGTGATCCGAACTGGCAGCTGGTGCGGATTAAAGGAAGTAAAAAAACATTTCTGTGGATATATGAACGGGAAGGCTATATCAATCTGAATGTCAAAGTGAATCCGGAGTGGAGAGACTTCTGGCGCTCGGCGTATGAGTCAGTGACGGCCGGATATCATCTGAATAAAGAACACTGGAATACGATCATTCTGGATGGGACCATTCCGGAAGAAGAGATCAAAAGAATGATCGCAGAAAGCTATGATCTGGTTACGGACAGTCCGACAAAGAGAATCTATGAAGCAGTGAAGCGTATTCCAAAAGGACATGTGGCAACTTATGGGAAGATTGCAGAGATGGCAGGAGAACCCAGGATGGCAAGAGCCGTGGGCAATGCATTGCATAAGAATCCGGATCCGGAACATATTCCATGCTTCCGTGTAGTTAATGCAAAAGGAGAACTGGCCAGAGCATTTGCATTTGGAGGCCAGAATGTGCAGGCAGAACTTCTTCGGGCGGATGGAGTCGAAGTGATAAACGGAAGGGTAGATCTGGAAAAATACGGAATATAATTGACAATGCATTTCCAGAGATGGCAAAAATTAAAAGCAAAGATGGTGGACGGTATTATATACGTCAGTTCCAATCCTGCAACAAGTGAAAAACTTCTGGAAAACATAACGGTTCCGGTGGTTTTTATGGACAGAAAGATAAAGAAAAGGGAGAATATGGGAAGTGTTCTGATCGATAATTTTTCTGCAATGAAGGATGTAGCGGCATATATTGCCGGAAAAGGCTGCAGACAGCCGGCGTATATTACAGCAGATATCTCGATATCGCCAAGCAAAGAACGTTATGAAGGCTTTGTGGAAGGTCTGGAAGAGAATGGAATATCGTTCAATAAGAGAATGCATTATGCAGGAACATTTTCTGTAGAAACCGGTCAGATCGGCGCAATGACGCTGTTACAGAGAAATCCGGAGATTGACTGTATTGTATGTGGAAATGATCTGATGGCGATCGGAGCCGTCAGTGTCTGCGAAAAACTTGGGAAAAAAATTCCGGAAGACATTAAGATCATGGAACTTCTGACCGGTAAATATAAAAAAGGACAGCCATATCCGGAAGGATCCCGTGCAACACATCAGGCAGACAAACAGATCAATAATCTGCTGACGGATGAAAATCTTGCAATTGTGGATGAACTTTCCAAAGTGGCAGATGATCTGGGAACAAATGTAGCAATCCTGTCACTGGCATGGATTTTGAAACACCCGGAGATCAGCTGCGTGATCGCAGGGGCAAGCAAGCCGTCGCAGCTTGAGAATAACCTCAAAGCTGTTGATCTGGAGATTCCGGATGATGCGATGGAACGGATTGAGAAGATTCTTGGATTCCAGAGATTTGAACGCCATGTAGGATAATACTGATATAAATGCATAGAGGCGGGGAAAAGTTATTTTCCCCGCCTTTAATCGCCATGCAAATGTGTAACAATGAAATAAGTTCTTGACAAATTTTGAAATCTGCATATAATTATCAAAGGTAATTAACAGAGGTAATTATTTAAATTACTGTTTATTAACAGAATTTTATGAATGCATTGCAATATCAAGAGAATGGTAAGCAGTAATTGTATGATGATTATATAAGGAGGACAAAATATGACAAGTGAAATCATAAAAAGGATGTTCGACGCATGCTATCAGGCAAAACGGACCCGGGATATGCTCCCGCCGCTGCCGGAAGGTGTCAGAGCATCCTTTATTCAGTATCTGGATGTGATTCAGTCATTGGAAAGAAAAGGTATACAGGTAAAAGTATCGGATCTCAGCGATGCAATGGAGCTTCCAAGACCGGGTGTTACAAGAACGGTCAAAGAAATGGAAGAAAAAGGATATCTTCAGAAGATTGCTTCCGAAGAGGATGGACGTGTCACATACATTACTGTTACGAAAAAAGGCTCAGAATTGTCACAGAAATATGACGAACAATATTTTGACAGCCTGCTTCCATATATGGAAGAAATACCGGACGAAGATGCAGAATGCATGATACAGACGATCGAAAAATTCTATCAGATCATGTGTGAAAGGAGGAAACACTACGATGAACGATAAGGCAGATTTTACACAGGGAAGCATTCTTAAGAAACTGATTGCATTTATGATGCCGGTGCTGGGAGCACTGATTCTTCAGGCGGCATATGGAGCAGTGGATCTTCTGGTGGTCGGAAGATTTGGTTCGACATCAGGACTTTCGGCAGTGTCCACAGGAAGCCAGGTATTGAATCTTGTCACTTTCGTAGTGATTCAGTTTGCGATGGGAATCACGGTTTTGATAGCAAGGTATCTGGGCGAAAAGAGACCGGATCAGATAGGTTCGGTTATTGGCGGCTCGGCAGTTGTATTTACTATGATTGCAGCCTGCTTATTTATCGTTATGGTAGGATTTGCACATCCGATCTCAGTACTGATGCAGGCTCCAAAAGAAGCAGTTGATCTGACATCAGTATATGTGCGTATCTGCGGAGGCGGTATCTTCTTTATCGTCGCATACAACCTTTTATCCGCAATTTTCCGTGGATTGGGAGATAGTAAATCTCCGTTACTATTTGTATTTGTTGCATGTATCGTGAACGTGATCGGAGATCTGGTACTGGTGGCAGGACTTCACATGGATGCAGCAGGTGCGGCGATCGCAACGGTTACAGCACAGGCACTCAGCGTAGTATTTGCCGTAATCCTTCTGATCAAAAAGAAACTTCCATTTAAGATTACCAGAAAAGATTTCAGCCTGAACAGCCAGTGTAAGAAATTTCTGAAGATTGGGCTGCCGCTTGCACTGCAGGAGTTTTTGACACAGATGTCCTTCCTGGCACTTTGTGCATTCGTAAACCGGCTTGGTCTGGAAGCTTCTTCAGGTTACGGTGTTGCATGCAAGATCGTCAACTTTGCGATGCTGGTACCAAGTGCGCTGATGCAGTCGATGGCATCTTTCGTATCCCAGAACATCGGAGCAGGAAAGACGAAACGTGCGAAGAAATCCATGTTCACCGGAATCGGTGTCGGCCTGGTTGTGGGATGCATGGTATTCTTACTGGTGATGTTAAAAGGCGATATGCTCGCAGGATTCTTTACGACAGACGCAGCCGTTATCCAGAAAGGCTATGCATATCTGAAAGGATTTGCACTGGAGACAATCGTGACAGCGATCCTGTTCAGTATGGTCGGATACTTCAATGGTAATAATAAGACGGTCTGGGTAATGACACAGGGATTGATCCAGACCTTGCTGGTACGTCTTCCATTTGCATATGTCATGAGTATCCAACCGGATGCGAGCCTTACGAAGATTGGTCTTGCGGCGCCGGTATCGACGATGGTGGGAATTGTGCTGAATGTTGGATTTTATATTTATCTTGGAAAGCAGGAGAAGAAAATAAGTAAAAAATAAAAATATTATTGTGATTATGATAAAATATAGATAATAAAAATGAAAGGAAGAAATGATTCAAATTCGACCAGTTTCTGATTTAAGAAACAAATTTCCTGAAATTGAGACAATTGTAAATAGTGGGAATCCTGTGTATTTAACGAAGAATGGTTATGGTTCTATGGTAGTTTTAAGTTTAGAAGAGTATGCAAGTCTTACTGACAATGTAGAAATGAAACTTGATGAAGCAGACAGGCAGGCGGCAGCAACTGAGGAAAGACTTTCTCATGAAAGTGTATTTAAGAATGTAAGGAGCGTAATACATGGAAAATAAATCGTATCAACTTCGTTATCTTCCGATGTTTGAGACGGATGTGAGTTCAAAGGTTTTACAATAATTTTTCGTGGAAAATACCAGAAAAAATTTATTTGACTTTTGGAAAAACAGGAAATATAATAGTCACAAACGAGTAGCGAGTAAGCGTAAATCCAGTTTACCTGCTGCTCGTTTTTTATTTGTTAAAACATAATATTTGTCATGAAAAAGTGTGTAGCCTGTTAGCGTAAGTCCAACTTATACGACAGAGCTGCATTTTTTTGTGCAGAAAAGGGAGGAATGAAAACAAAATGGAAGAAAGTAACAAGATGAAAGACATGCCGGTAAATAAGCTGATGATCCAGATGGGAATCCCCATGATTTTATCTATGGCATTACAGGCGGTTTATAACATTGTAGACAGTGCGTTTGTGGGAAATATGAAAACGGGCAGTGAAGCGGCACTAAATGCACTGACTTTAGTATTTCCGGTGCAGATGCTGATGGTTGCAGTGGGAATCGGAACCGGTGTAGGAACTAATGCACTTCTTGCAAGAACACTGGGACAGGGAAACAGTAAGAAAGCAGCAAAGGTAGCAGGAAACAGTCTGTTCCTTGGTGTGATTATTTATGTGGTATGTTTGTTATTTGGAATTTTTGGAGTGAAAGCTTATATTTCATCTCAGACCACAGATGCAGAAGTACTTGAAATGGGAGTCAGTTATCTGAGGATATGCTGTGTGATTTCTTTTGGAATCATTTTCTTTTCACTATTTGAAAAATTACTCCAGGCGACAGGACGATCTCTTTATTCCACAATCGGACAGGTAGTCGGAGCTGTTGTAAATATCATTCTTGATCCAATTATGATCTATGGTATCGGTCCGGTTCCGGAAATGGGAGTAAAAGGTGCAGCTTATGCGACAGTAATTGGTCAGATAGCATCTGCAGTTTTACTGCTTGTTTTCCAGATAAAGCTGAATAAAGAATTTGAGCATGATGTGAAATACATGAAGCCGGATGCAGGCATTATAAAAGAAATCTATGCGATTGGCCTTCCGGCCATCATTGCACAGGCATTGATGTCTATTATGGTATATGTAATGAATCTGATTCTGAAATTCAATCCATCTGCACAGACAGCTTATGGATTATTCTATAAGGTTCAACAGTTTGTGCTGTTCCTCGCATTTGGACTCAGAGATGCAATCACACCGATCATTGCATTTGCTTATGGAATGAGAAGCAAGAAGAGAATCCAGGATGGAATCAAATATGGTCTGATCTATACGGTTGCATTGATGATTCTGGGTATTGCAATCACAGAGATTTTCCCAGGGGCATTTGCGACGCTGTTTAATGCCGGACAGTCGAGAGCATATTTTATCAGTGCAATGAGAGTCATTTCTTTAAGTTTCTTGTTTGCAGGAATTAATGTTGCTTATCAGGGAATCTATCAGGCAGTGAACAGTGGTATGGAATCACTGGTTATCTCACTTCTGAGACAGCTTGTAATTATCTTACCACTGGCTGGAATTTTTTCTATATTTGCCAGAAATGGTCAGATGGGAGTTGCATTAATCTGGTGGGCATTCCCGATCACGGAAGTGATTGCATGTCTGGTGGGATATGTATTCTTAAAGAGAATCAGAAAAAACAAGGTTTTGAAGTAAGGAGGAAACAGGAATGGTAAAACGAATCATTACGATCAGCAGAGAATTTGGAAGCGGCGGACGTTTCATCGGCGAGGAAGTGGCAAAGAAGCTGGGAATTGCTTATTACGATAAAAATATCATCAATCAGATAGCGGAAGAATCAGGACTGTCACCGGATTATATTCAGGAAAGTGCCGAATTATCGCCAAAGAAAGGACTGTTTGCCTATGCATTTGCCGGACGGGATATCACGGGAAAATCTTTGGAAGATATGGTATATGAAGCACAGAGAAAGGTGATTCTGGAACTTGCGGATAAGGAATCTTGCGTTATTATAGGAAGAAATGCAGATTTTATACTGAAAGACAGGGATGATGTGCTGAATGTGTTTATTCATGGAGATATGCCGGAAAAGATACAGCGTATCAGCAGGTTATATCATGTCAATGAGCAGGAGGCTGTAAAGCTGATAGCAGATACAGATAAAAGGCGCATGACAAATTATAACTTTTATACCGGGCAGAAGTGGGGAAAGGCCAGCAATTACACGTTGTGTCTGAACAGTTCACAGCTTGGATATGGCAGATGTGAAGCGGTTATTATGGAGTGCAGATAGATCAGTGGGGACAGAAAAGTATCCGGGGCTAATGAAGATAATTTAAAAATGATTTCCAAATTGAAAAGGAGAGGTCAAAATGGCAAAAGCCAGATATAAGACAAAACAGATGACTGAGTTACATACTTTTCTGCAATCCGTGCAGGGACAGCATGTTACTGTACAGGAAATCAGAGAATACTTCAAAGACCGTGAAATTGCAGTCGGAACGACAACAATATACCGGCAGCTGGAAAAGATGGTAAAAGAAGGTTTGGTTGAGAAATATGTGGTAGAAGGTACAAACAGTGCCTGCTTTGAGTACATAGGAGAGAGTGAGACATCTGATTATGAGAGCTGCTATCATTGCAAGTGTGAAAAATGTGGAAAACTGATTCATATTCAATGTGATGAGATTGAATGCCTGAGCAGACACATGACAGAACATCATGATTTTCAATTAGATCCCAAACGTACTGTCTTCTATGGAATCTGTAATGAGTGTAGAAAAAACACTTAAACCAAAATAAGAACGTTAATGAGAAAGGAGAAGGATATGACTACGGAAAAAAGAAAACATCTTGCAGCATGGTTTAGCATCATCTTTATATTCGTGACATTGGCTTCTCTTTTCTATATTGTCAAAGAAGAAAATTATAAATGCACAGGAGAAGACTGTCCTGTCTGTGCGTGTGTTTAAGACTTTTTTTGTGTAACTTTGTGCTCGGTGATATTGTCCGTTATCTGTGCGGTTATAGGAATTTTGTTATCCATACTTGCCGGAACACCGGTTGGCTCGACTATCGTGGCTGCAGATATGGCAGCATTCTTTATCAGTTGTGTAGCAGGACGGATGATGGGGAGAAGATGATATGAGAAGAAAAAAATGGATTATTCTTGGCGTTTGTATGCTCTTTTGTATGATAAATATAGCTGGATGTGTAAAAAAAGAAAGCAAGAAGATTACTACAGGCTCTTCCGTGGATAAAATTGTAAAGGAAAAGACAGAAAAAAAAGAAACTCAGAATACAAAACGTAAAGAAACGAAAAAACAGCAGGAAGAGAAAAGCCAGGAATCGAAGGGACAGGGAGGGCAACAGACACCAGGCAGTGATGTTGATTATGACCTTACAAATATGAATAAAGATATGGTCTATGCTGCTTTTTATCAGCTGATGGTAGAACCAGATAAATATATTGGAAAGACACTTTGCATCGATGGCTTATATTATACTGGACAAAACGAAAAAACTGGAACATACTATCATTATAGCATTATAAAAGATGCACTGGCCTGCTGTTCACAGGGACTGGAGTTTGTCTAGGGAGATGTGTTACATGTATATTCGGATGAATATCCCAAAGATGAGACAGAGATAGAGGTAAAGGGAACATTTAAAACGTATAAGGAACCGGGAGACGATACATTATACTGTCACCTTGTGAATTCAGAGATGCAGGTAAAATAAAAAATGAAAAGATGATAAGAATGAAACAGGTTGCAACGAAGATAACGGAATATGTAAAGAAAAGCAAAAGAGCAAAATTATATGGAGTATTTGGTCTGATATATCTGATTGCAGTTATATTTGTCATGAATGATGCATGGCTGTATCAGACACCAATTGCAAAACTTACAAAAGTAGAGACAAGCATAGCAGGAGAGAATAAAAGCACCCGCGGAACACAGGAAATCAAATATAAGCAAAAAATCCGGGGTGTGATATTAAATGGAACGAATAAGGGGAAAATCGTTGATTTTTCTAACGAATATACCTATACAGGAATGTTAAAACAGAAATATCACAAAGGGGATAAAGTATTGCTGAACGGGTCTGAAAGTAATGTGGGATCCAGTATACAGAGCGTAAAAAGAGATACAGAACTTGTTGTTTTGCTTGGACTTTTAATATTTGCACTGATGACAATCGCAGGAAAGAAAGGCGTGCTCACGATTATAACGGTTGGAATCAATATTGTGATATTTTCAGTAGGATTTTTAAAAAGCGGTGATGATGCGGATGTTGTAGCAATCTGTAATAAAATGGTACTCTTCTTTGCAATTGCTACATTGATCGGATTAAATGGACTTCACAGGAAAACATGGGCGGCCTTATTGTCAACACTATGTATACTGGCAATGATCATGGGAATATTTGAGGTAGTGATCAGTCATACCGCAGAACTGGATTATTCTACGATGGAATATTTGGGAAGCATTGATAATCCGGATGAGATTTTTCATGCGGAGATCCTGTTATCCGGACTTGGAGCAATCATGGATGTTGCAGTGGCAATTGCGGCAGCTTTGAGTGAAATTGTTACGAAGCGGCCAGAAGTTACATTCCGGGAGTTATTCCGGTCCGGAAGAGAGATTGGATATGATATTATGGGAACGATGATCAATGTATTGTTGTTCGTGTTTGGCTGTGGCCTGATTCCGATGTGTGTGATCAGGATGAATAACAGTGTCCGGTTTATGACGATCATCAAATTACATATTCCGTGTGAATTATGCAGATTCTTCATAGAGAGTATTGGAATTGTACTGGCAATACCAGTATCTATCCTGATCACATCTGTGATGATGAAATTAACGATAAGAAAGGTGAAGAAGATATGTTGATGATACTGGGATTCATCCTGTTATTTTTGATCATGATTATTGGCGGGGACAGAGGTGTGATATCATTGATATCACTGGTTGGAAATATGCTGCTGCTTAGCCTGGCTATCTGGCTGATGGCAGCGGGAGCACCGGTACTTCTGGTTACGGTCGGAGTAGGAACCATCATTTCATGTGTCACATTATTTTATCAAAATGGTACCAATGAAAAGACGAAGAGCGCATTTACAGCCGTATTGATTACAATGGCGGTCTTGTTCTTCTTTATCTATATGGTGGTGTGGAGAAGTGAGGCAGGAGGACTGAATGAAATCCAGGCTGCGGAAGATGATGTATTATATTACAATATGAATCTGGATATTAATATGAGAAATGTTGCGACAGCTGTGATCATACTCAGCACGTTAGGTGCTGTGTTAGATATGGCACTTACGGTTACCACTTCCGTTTACGAGGTCAGTATTCACAAACCGGAGATGAAACTGACAGAACTTGTAGAAAGTGGAATGCAGATCGGAAGAGAAGTAATCGGGACAACGGTGAATACATTGTTATTTGCGTATCTTGGAGAATCACTATTATTATTTTCTTATCTGAAGATGCAGGATTATACACTGGAAACATTATTAAATTCGAAAATATTGTTCCAGAATTGTGTATCAATGATATTTGGTGCGATCGCCTGTGTAGTGGTGATGCCGGTTGCGGCGGTATTGGTGGGGAAACGTATTAATATCGTATAATTGCTTCTGGTTTTCCGTATTATAAGCAAAAGGCAGCAGATATTTTGCTTTGATCGAAGAGAAAAAGAATTTTATCAGTGACAGTATGTATCTTATTTTTATTTGTTACATTTGCTTCTCTTTTCTATATTGTAGAAGGAGCAAATCATCATTGTACAGGTGAAGCTTGTCCTGTTTGCGCTAATATTCATCAGGCAGAACAGACATTGCGAAATTTAAGCACGGGTACAATTGTCCATGCAGCTGTAAATCCGATACTGATTATGTGTGTATTGGTGATAGCAGATCATGTTTTATTTATCGCAAGAACATCTCTTGTAAGTCAAAAGGTAAGATTGAATAATTGAATATAACCTTTTATTTGGTGAAACGGGTAAAATAGAATACTCGTCTGTTTTTGTACGATTTTTTACAAAACAATAATAAAATCGGAGGTTTTTTATTCAATGAAAAAATTTATTTCTATTTTTTGGGTGGCAGCCATGGAGGCAGGATGCCTTGCAGGCTGCGGTCAAAAGAAATCCAATGAACAGTCTGATAATACAGATGATGGAAAACTCAAAGTTGTTACAACAATATTCCCGGAATATGACTGGGTAAAAGAGATTGCCGGTGATAAAGCGTCGAATATGGATCCTACGATGCTTCTTGATAACGGAGTAGACTTACATAGTTATCAGCCGACTTCGGATGATATTCTGAAAATATCGGATTGTGATCTTTTTGTTTATGTTGGCGGAGAATCTGATGGCTGGGTAGATGATGCTTTGAAAAATGCTACAAATAAAGATATACAAGAAAATTTTGCTGTTGCATCGTTAAAAAACAGGAAAGGTATTATATCTGGAATTAGGAGTTGGATTTAATTCTCCTGGTGTTATAAAAATTCCATTCTGGAATATGGCGGCAGAAAACCCGGATGCAGTATTTGCGAGCGTAAATCTTACATTTTGGAGTATAACATTGAAAAGTGTTGCAAAAAAAAACAAAAAATTAGCACTCACCTCTAGACAGTGCTAACAAAGTGTGTTATAGTACAAATAGAACAAAGGAAGAAAGATAAAGAATCAAAGATATGATTCAGAATCGAAACTCCAGAAGTTCCAGCAAACAACATCCAGGAATTATCCGATGATGCTAACAATACATTTTAAACATTTGGAAGGAGAAATGACTTATGATGATGCCTAGTATTTTTGGAGAAAACTTATTTGATGATTTTATGAACGATTTCAGATTACCTGCATTTCCGGATGTAGACAAAGAACTGTATGGAAAACATGCAAAGAATTTAATGAAGACAGATGTAAAAGAAACCGAGAAAGGTTATGAAGTAGATATTGATCTTCCGGGATTTAAGAAAGATGAGATTCAGATGGAGCTGAATGATGGAGTGCTTACCATCAGCGCAGCCAAAGGACTGGATAAAGACGAGGAAGACAAGAAAGGTAACTACATCAGAAAAGAGCGTTATGCAGGCAGCATGAGCAGAAGCTTCTATGTAGGAAAACACGTAACCGTAGAGGATGTACATCCGAAATATGAGAACGGAATCCTCTCCTTCAGTGTTCCGAAAGAGGAAGCAAAACCAGTGGAAGAAAAGAAAAATTATATTTCCATTGAGGGATAATTAAATAAGGTAAGAACCGTTGCCACGGTGGGAGCAATCCTTCTGTGGCAAAAAAATACAACAAAATTAGCACTCGAGGGTTGACAGTGCTAATAAAACGATGTAATGTTATATTGCAAATAGAACAAGAGTGAAAAGGAGGTTGTCTATATGAATATAAATAAATTTACACAGAAATCACTGCAGGCTGTTCAGAACTGTGAACGTATTGCAATGGACTATGGCAACCAAGAGATTGCACAGGAGCATCTGCTCTATGCGTTGCTGACACAGGATGATAGCCTGATCGCGAAACTGATGGAAAAGATGGGGCTTGATAAGAACCTCATCATTAACAGAGTAGAAGAAGCCATTCAGAAACGTCCGAAAGTCCAGGGCGGACAGCAGTATGTCGGACAGGATCTGAACAATGCACTGGTACACGGTGAAGACGAAGCAAAAGCTATGGGAGATGAATATGTATCTGTAGAACATCTTTTCCTGGCAATGATGAAATATGCAAGTAAAGATATGAAGGCACTTTTCCGTGAAGTGGGAATTTCGAGAGAAGGATTTTTACAGGCATTATCAACCGTCAGAGGTAATCAGAGAGTGACCAGCGATAACCCGGAAGATACCTATGATACATTGAACAAATATGGTACCGATCTGGTAGAAAGAGCAAGAGAACAGAAGATGGATCCGGTTATCGGACGTGATTCCGAGATCCGTAATGTGGTCAGAATCCTTTCCCGTAAGACGAAGAACAACCCGGTCCTGATTGGTGAACCTGGTGTAGGTAAGACAGCAGTTGTAGAAGGTCTTGCACAGCGTATTGTACGCGGTGATGTACCGGAAGGACTGAAAGAGAAGACAATCTTCTCCTTGGATATGGGTGCTCTGGTAGCAGGTGCCAAATATCGTGGTGAATTCGAGGAACGTCTGAAAGCAGTACTCGAAGAAGTCAAGAACAGTGACGGAAGGATCATTCTGTTCATCGATGAGTTACACACCATTGTCGGAGCAGGTAAGACAGACGGAGCCATGGATGCCGGCAATATGTTAAAACCTATGCTGGCAAGAGGTGAACTCCACTGTATCGGTGCAACGACACTGGATGAATACCGTCAGTATATTGAAAAGGATGCCGCACTTGAGAGACGTTTCCAGCCGGTTATGGTAGAAGAACCCACCGTTGAAGATACCATTTCTATCCTTCGTGGATTGAAAGAGCGTTATGAAGTATTCCATGGTGTGAAGATCACAGATGGTGCCCTGGTAGCAGCCGCAACATTATCTGACCGTTACATTTCCGACCGTTTCCTTCCGGATAAAGCTATCGACCTTGTAGATGAGGCGTGTGCGTTGGTTAAGACAGAACTGGATTCTATGCCGGCAGAGATGGATGAGCTGAACCGTAAGATCATGCAGATGGAGATTGAAGAGACGGCTCTTAAGAAAGAAGATGACCGGTTAAGTAAAGAACGTCTGGAACACTTACAGCAGGAACTGGCAGAGCTTAGAGATGAATTTGCCGGTAAGAAAGCACAGTGGGACAATGAAAAAGTCGGTGTCGAACGTGTACAGAAACTACGTGAAGAGATTGAGCAGGTCAATAAAGACATCGAAAGAGCACAGCATTCCTATGATCTGGAGAAGGCAGCAGAACTTCAGTATGGCAAACTGCCACAGCTTCAGAAACAGTTAGAAGAGGAAGAAGCAAAGGTAAAAGACGAAGATCTGTCTCTCGTACACGAAAGTGTCAATGACGAAGAGATCGGAAGAATCGTATCCCGCTGGACAGGAATTCCGGTTGCCAAGTTAAATGAAAGCGAACGAAGCAAGACTTTACATTTAGGTGATGAACTGCATAAGAGAGTCATCGGACAGGATGAAGCGGTAGAACTGGTAACAGAAGCCATCATCCGTTCCAAAGCAGGAATCAAAGACCCGACCAAACCAATCGGTTCGTTCCTGTTCCTTGGACCTACCGGTGTAGGTAAGACAGAGCTTGCCAAAGCACTGGCAGAGAATCTGTTCGACGATGAGAACAACATGGTACGTATCGATATGAGTGAGTACATGGAGAAATATTCTGTGTCACGTCTGATCGGAGCGCCTCCGGGATATGTCGGATACGATGAAGGCGGTCAGCTTACCGAGGCAGTCAGAAGAAGACCTTATTCGGTTGTACTGTTTGATGAGGTAGAAAAGGCACATCCGGATGTATTCAATATCTTGTTACAGGTATTAGATGACGGACGTATCACCGATTCACAGGGACGTACCGTGGACTTTAAGAATACGATCCTGATCATGACATCCAATATTGGATCTCAGTATCTGCTGGATGGTATGGACGAAAATGGCAACATCAGCCAGGAGAGCCAGAATGCGGTAATGGAAGACTTAAGAGCACACTTCAGACCAGAGTTCTTGAACCGTCTGGATGAGACGATCATGTTCAAACCATTGACGAAAGACAATATTTATGACATTATTGACTTATTAGTAGCTGATGTCAACAAACGTCTGGCTGATCGTGAGATTTCAATCTTCCTGACCGAAGATGCGAAGAAATATGTCGTAGACGGAGGATACGATCCGAACTATGGTGCAAGACCACTGAAGAGATTCCTCCAGAAACATGTCGATACACTGGCAGCAAAACTGATGCTGCAAGGTGACGTTGGAGCACAGGATACGATCATCATAGACGTAGAAGACGGTAAGCTTGTGGCAAGGAGTCAGAGCGTGTGCGAATAATATTTCACATAGATGTCAATTCAGCTTATCTTAGCTGGACAGCAGTAGAACAACTAAAGAATGGAGCCAGGACAGATATCCGTACAATACCGGCCATTATTGGCGG
>OIEC01000155.1_pt1 | contig 40086 bp, 36 predicted proteins | sample 1604801 | NCBI WGS metagenome assembly OIEC01 (sample SAMN01760940, study PRJEB22395) | human gut metagenome | reverse complement strand
TGAAAATTAATTTATTTAAAATTACTCATGAAATAAAAAATCCTCTTGCAGTAATTAAAGGATATTTAAGTATGTTTGATGTTAATAATAAAGAAAAAAGTATTAAGTATATAAAAATTATTAAAAGTGAAGTTAATAGAAGTCTTAATTTACTTAGCGATTTTATGGAATTTACTAAGATTAAAATTAACACTAGTAATGTTATTTTTAATGATTTAATGGATGATATTAAAGAAGTACTAATTCCATTTTTTAATGCTAAGAATGTAAAATATAATTTTAATATAGAAGCTAATATTGAAATAAACATAGATTATAATAGAATTAAGCAAGTACTTATTAATGTAATTAAAAATGCAGTTGAAGCATGTCCAAATAATATAGGACTTGTATCAACTACAATTTTTAAAGATAAAGATTATTTATATATCTTTGTTAAAGATAATGGATCAGGTATGGATAAAGATACCTTAGATAATATTTTAGTTCCTTTCTTTACTACTAAAGAAAATGGAACTGGTTTAGGAGTAAGTTTGAGTAAAGAGATAATTCTTTCTCATAAAGGAGAAATTAGTTATGATAGTATTTTAGGTAAAGGTACTACCTGTAAAATAACTCTTCCTTTAAATTAATAATAATATGGATAATAGTATGGTCTTGGTGGATAATAGTATTGATTTTGTTTAGGTCCTACTGCAGCAACTGCTACTCCACCAGTAAGTGCTCCTAATAAGAATGGTCCTGCAAATGGTACAAATCTATTATCTTTCTTATAAGAAAAACCTCTTTGATAATAATTATTATACATAAATTCACCTCTAAAGTATTTTATGAGGAGTTTTATTTTGTGACTGTACTTTTTAATCTAAAAAGAGTAAAACTAGGATAATTATTAAATCTTAAAAAACTTTTAATAGTACCTATCCCATTACTTATATAAATACTATCGTTTTTAATAGTTTTATAATACTTTTTACTCCCTTCAAATTTATATAATTCTCCATAGAAAGGAATATTTATTTCTCCTCCTAAACTATTACCTGCTACAAAAAGGTTATATTTATTTTTTTCTATTTTACTAAGTACATCTCCTTCATGAGTAAATACTAAAGTATAAAGTCCTTCACATTTAGTTAATTCATCTAACTTAGAATTACCATTATTATATGAGCTTACTCCATATAAACATATTGGAGTAATACTATCATTATATATTAGTTCACTTATATTATCTAACTTTTTAAAACCAATGCTTTCTAAAGATGTACTAACTTCTTCACTATCCAAGTATCCCATTACAAAATACTTACCTAGACTAGAGTCTAATTTAGTTAAACTAGTTAATATTTTCTTATCTAGTTTAACATTTTTATTTAACAAGTTACCTCCAAATAATATAATATCAGGTTTATAAGAATTTATATTACTAACTAGATTATCAACATCTTCTACATTAAAAGTACTTCCAATTAATGTATCAGTAAAATAAACCACTTTAACACCATTAAAATTACTTGGTAGTTTTTCACTAATTATTCTTTCATCATTAACTATAATTTTAGTAGTTTCATAATACTTTGCATACATAAAAATACTTATCACTATTATTACTAATACTATAAAAATATTTATTAATTTAGATTTAATACTCTTTTTTTCTTTTTCCATAACTACACCTATAAACTACTTGCAGAAAGTATTATAACCATATAACTTAGATAATTATGCATAATATGCGCTACTATTGTACTAAATATATTATCTGTTTTATTATATAAATAACCAAAAGCAAGTCCAAGTGATGAATAAGGTATTATATAAAGTAATTCTAAAGGAGTAGCCATTTTATGTATTAATACATGTAAACTACCAAAAACAATACCACTTATTATAGGAAACATAAAGTTTTTACCTATTACTTTTTTAAAACCATATCTAAATATCATTTCTTCTACTATAGGTGCTACTAAGACTATACAAATAAAACCAATTATAGGATTACCTACTATAGCCTGTCTATTCAATGTTTCATTTGTAGCCATTTTACCATTAAATACACCAAATATTATAATTAAATTAGATAAATACATTCCAAGTACACCAATACCCCAATATTTAAGACTTGTTTTTATATTAGTAAAGAAGTTTTTAAAGTACTCTTTAAACTCAGTTTTAAACATATTAAAATACATTATTATGTATACTATACATATAATAATATTTGCTAAATAACTTAATGTTTGATTAGATATTACTTTGTTATTTGCAAATATTCCAAAAATCATAGGAATACCTAAATAAATAAGTATTAACTTACATAATTCACCTATATCTTTTAATTTATTTTCTAACTTTTCTATCACTATTATCACCTAATTTAATTATACTTTAAAATAATTAAAAAGAAAACTCTAAATTAAGAGTTTTACATTTTTACTACTTTTATTATTGTTTTTTTACCTTTACTAACAATGGTATTATCTATTTTAATTAAAGCATTTGGATCACTTACTTTTTCATTATTAACTTTTATACCACCTTGAATAACTAATCTTCTAGCTTCACTCTTAGAAGGAGATAAATTAGTACTTACAAGTAAATCTAATATATTTATTTCACTACTACTTACCTTTTTAGTAGGCATTTCATCATTCATTTTGCCACTAAATATATCTATACTAGTTTGTCTTGCTTTTTGCGCTTCTTCTACTCCATGCAAGTCTTTTACTACTTCAAAAGCAAGTGTTTTCTGAGCCAACCTTAATTCTGGAGTTTTATTTTGTTCTTCCATAATACTTTCTATCTCTTCTTTACTTAGAAAAGTAAATACTTTTAAATATTCTTCTACTTTAGTATCATCACTATTAATTAAATATTGATATATTTTATATGGACTAGTTTTTTCTTTATCAAGCCATAATGCATTACCTTCACTTTTACCAAACTTCTTTCCTTGTTTATCAAGTATTAATGGCATAGTAAATCCATAAGCTTCTTTCCCTAAGATTTTTCTTATTAGTTCTATACCAGTAGTAATATTACCCCATTGGTCACTTCCTGCTGCTTGTAAAACACAATTTTTATTTTTATATAAATGTAAGAAATCATATCCTTGAAGCAATGTATAAGAAAATTCAGCATAAGTTATACCAGTATCTAATCTTCTAGAAATAATATCTTTATTAAGCATATAATTAACATTTATATATTTACCTATATCTCTTAAAAAATCTAAGAAAGTAATATCTTTAGTCCAGTCATAATTATTAACTACTTCACACTTTTCATCTAATAGCATTTTAACTTGTTTAGTTAGACCTATAATATTTTTTTCAACTGTTTCTTTAGATATAATTTCCCTTTCAGCAGTAGGACGAGGATCTCCAATTAAACCAGTTGCTCCTCCTACTAATATTATTGGTTTATGCCCATGTAACATAAGTCTCTTTGCTGTTACAAATGATGCATAATGTCCAATATGTAAACTATCAGCCGTTGGATCTGTTCCCAAATAGAAAGTTAAACTTTCATTATTTAAAAGATTTTCTAATTCTGGACTTGATACATCTTTAATAATACCTCTCCATTTTAATTCTTCAAAAAATGTCATAAATTTCACCCTTTCAAAACAAAAAGGTAATACCTAAAGGACGAAATAATCCGTGGTACCACCTTAATTTATACTCTTAACTATAACGCGTTACCTATTAACTTCAAAAGTTTGTAATTCACATTATTATATTGTTAGTTTACACCTACCACTAACTCTCTAAAAAATATTAATAATACTACTAATAACTTCATCATAAGTTAACAATTAAATTATAACATACTTTTAACTGGTTGTAAAATATTTTCTTTTATAAGGAAATATTCCATATTTTTCCTAGAATTTGTCAATTAAAATACATATTAACGTTAAAAAACTAACTACTTAATATATTACTCCTACTTTCTTTATATTCACTTTCAGTAATAACTCCATCCTTATATAAACTCTCTAATTCATCAAGCTTATCCTTTTTACTTTTATTTACCATCCTATTTTTCTTTTTTGTTTTAACAATATCCTTTTCTTTTTCTGGAATATTATCTTCTAAATAATCAAGTAATGTAATTGGAAAAAATAATTTATATCTACATTTATTAACAAAATAGTTTATACATATACATCTAGTATCCCTTAAAACTGTTTTAGTTTGTATTTCTTCAACTTTTCTTTGTCCTCCTAGTATCATACCAGCATCTCCTGCAATTAATGCTCCTAGTAATGCTCCACCTATATTTATACCAGTACTACCTCCACCACTAATTATTTGTTCTCTATATTTTTCACCAATAACTTCATAATATTCTATATCATCTACACTTATATCAAATATATTAATATCTTTATTTTTAATAGTGTTATTTTTTTCACTCAAATACATAGGATAAACTTTAAATCTATTATTTTCTATTAATACTATAACTTCTGCATCATTTGGTATGTTTTTTATGCCTCCTAATATATTAGTATATCTTCCTAAGTATGTACTATCTAAATATTTAATAAATTCCAAATGATTTTGATTAACATTATATCTTGTCATTATTACCTCCTAAAATACTTTTCATTATCACATTTAGCATTACAAACTGCTCCTATACTTTTTAAATAATTATATTTTTCTTTAGCAGTATTACATCCTTTAACATATGAAACACTCGTAAAACCATTTTTAACACTCATACAATCATAATAATCTTCTAATATATAATCAAGTGTAGTATATTTTCCTTTATATGAGTCAGATAATTGATTAACATTAGTTCCATATTTATATAATAACTTAGCTTTAGCAATAAATTCTTCATTAGTAATATTAGAACTACCAACTAAAGTATGAAAGAAATTCTCTTTACCATAAGAACTAGTATAATTCATGTCCCCTCCTGCTAAATAGTAGTTAGTAATTGCTTCTTTATCAATAGTATTTAAACTAAGATCTAACTCTAAAGAACAATCACCACCAATATTATATACCAAAGAGGTATTATCTTTATTTAACAAATCAACTTTAAAACAACTTTTGTCTTTACTATTTTCATGATAATTATAAGACCACTTTTTTAAATCTTCTAAATTACATTTTTCTATATTATATTCTTCAAAATATTCATTCAAAAATTTGTTATATTCTCCACAATAATTAAAAATACTACTTGCATAATACCACTTTTTGTTACTTGTCAATGTAATATATTTACTATGTGTTGTAAACTTTTCTAAATCATTTTTTAAATAATCTAATAATAAAACTTTATCAACAGAATAATCATCCATGTCATAATTATTATTATATAAATAGTCTAAATAAGTTATATTAGTAATTGTACTTTCTACATCCATAATATCTATTCCATCTTCAGTTTCTTCTACTTCATAATCTTTATAATAACTTGAATGCAAATTTTCTTTAAAAACATCATAATATTTTTGATACATCTCTACATTATTAGATTCAATTATTTTTTCAATATCCTCATTTGATATTTTTTTATTAAGTAAATAATAAACATAATCACTACATTTATAATTACTAACTATTTTATCTAAACTTACATATTTATATTCATTGCTTTCACAATATTCACTAATTATTTTTTCATTTTTCTTTCTAGTATTTTTATTTTCTATAGTTGAACTCACTACTATACTTATTAATAAAATAATCCCTATTATAACTAATATAATAGAAATAGATTTTCTATTTTTACTCCTGTTTTTATATTCAACTAGTTTTATTTTACTATCTTCTTTTAATTCATCAAAAAAACTATTATCTAATAAAATATCATAATTTAATTTTAATTGATTTAAGAAATACTCATTTTCATAAGTTATGTCTTCACTTTCAAATTCATAAAGAGAATACTTTAGTTTAGCAAAAGTTTTAATTATTTTTTCTTCATTATCATATAGTGAGATAAATTCTTTTGAAGCTCCACAATTAGGACACTCATCCTCATTTGAAGCACATCCACATGCACAAATATAATAATTCTTATTAGTATAAGGAAGAACTAAAATATTACTGAATCCTTTTAATTTCATATCTTTTAATATTGTTAAATTTCTTTCATTAAAATTAAATTTAGTATAATCAACTCTGACTTTATTATCTAACTTAATTATTTTATTATTTTTAAAATATCCTGTTATTTTATAATCTCTTGATAATTTATCTTTTTTATATGTACAAACCTTAACATTATCATTAACATTTATATAATGTAGTGACATAACTTCATCTACAAAAATACTTCCTATTTCATTAATATTAAACTTAGTATAAAAGTAAATATCTACATATGTAACATTTTTATAAGTATATTCATAATATTCATGCATAAAAACTTCAGTATTAATATCATTCTTTATTTTAAATTCAATTATTTTATTTAATACATATTCATCCATAACTACCTAAAATTCCTTTCATAATAGCACTTATCATAACATTTAAATTGGTATGATTTTAATACTTTATAAACTATAATATTTTGACTATTATTATTATAATTATATAATAAATTATCAAGTGCAGTACTATAAGTTAAATCATATCCTTCATTTATAGCATTATCAATTATATATTTTACTTTTCTTTCTACATCACTAACTTCATACTTCAAACTACTTAAAAGCATTTTAGCTGGGTCTATGTCTTTTATATAAAACTTACCTCCATACTCATGATAATTAACTAAATCTTGATAGTCTAAACTATCTAAATTACTTAATAACATTCCATATAAATAATATAAGTCTTCATCATTATCAATATTTTTTAATAATTCTTGATTAAATATTTCTATGAAATATGGACTTGTTTCATTATAATATTTTTTATACAAATTAAAGTAATTAGGATTCTTACTGATACTTTTTATTAAACTTACTTTACTATTATTATGTTTTATATAAGTTGTACCAAAATATTTATCAACATTTTTAAAAGTAATATTTTCTTTACTCATACATTTTAAAATACTATCATATAAGTCTATATTATCATCACTAATACTTTGAAATATCAAATTATTGTAAGTACTTTCATCAATTAAATTACACAAATCATTTTTGTGTAAAAAATCATAATACTCTTTATTATAAATAGTTTCATCATACACATTACTTATATCATTATGATTAAAATAATAATATGTTTCAAAAATAAGACCATCACTCAATTTAATTAAATCATTTATATTATTAGAAGTAAGTGCTTCACCTGAAGTATCAATCATATAACTTATATATAATGGACAACTATAATTATCAAGCACATTACTAATTGTTACATTATCCTTGTATTTTCCTTCTTTACAAAACATACTCACTATTTTATCTTTATTATTTAAAGAATCATTTTTATTCTTAATATTACCTATTATTATTAGACCAATAATTAATAAAATGCAAATAATTAATATAACACCTTTTTTATTAATACTTTTTGTATTATCAAGTTCTTTTACTTTACTTTTTATTACAGCATTACAATAAGGACAAGTAAAACTATTATCATCTATTTTCTTACCACAATTAAAACATATCATAAGTTTCACACTCCTAAATTAATTATAATATTATCTATTATATTTTTCAATAATAACACATAAAAAATAAGAGACCTAGTTATTTATTTGAACTAGGTTTCTTAACAGTTTTCTTTTTATTAACTTTTTTATTACTTTCTTCTTCACTTTCAAGTTTACTAACTACTTCTCTAGCAGCTTTAAGTGCATAATCTTTAACTTCACTAACAGCTTTTTCTACTACAGGTGTTCCTTTTTCTTTAGCAACTTCATATAATTCATTAGCTTTCTTTTCTATTTTTTTAGCTTGACTCTTAGCTATTTCTAAAGCTTTTTCTTTATCTAAATCTTTTACTTGCATTCTTAATTCTTCCACTCTTTGAAGAATATCAGCTTTAACGTCATCTGTATCAATTAACTTAGCCTTTTCAACTAATTCGTTAAATTTAATTTTTAATTCACGACGTGTTTTACTTCCCTCTTGAGGCGCAAATAGTAGTGCTAATCCAGCACCTAATCCTGCTCCTAAAATAAATTTACCCATTCCACTTTTCTTACTCATAATCTTCTTCCTCGCTTTCCTTTTTTCCAAATATTTTACTAACTGCTCCCATTAAGTATCCTACTATAGTATTTCCAATTTGATTAAACTTATTAGTAGTAAAATCAATTATATCAAATAGTTTATCTAAACTTTCTGCTTTTTTAGTTAAATTATCAAGTAAATAGTTAGTCTTATTTACAGTACCAATTAATTTTATGACAAATACAGTTAAAGATATTACAAATACAATTAATGATATATATAGCACAATTAGTAATGCATCGCTTAGTCCCATAAATTATTCTCCTTTCTTTTCTTCATACATAGAATCTATTAAGTTAAATAAGTCATGTTCTAAAGTTTTATCACTAACACCCTCTTCACTTTCTTCACTACTAAAAGCTTCTTCACTTATTTTACTCAAATAGTCTTCTTCTTTAACATTTTTACTTTCTTCTTCATCTTCCATCTTGTCTTTAATCTTTTCTTCTATTTCTCCAATAGACATGCTTTTGTTACCTTCTATTTCATTAAGTAAGTCTTCTATACTCTTAGTATCATTTTTTATATCAGTTTCAGTTTCAATAGTTTTTTCACTTAGTTTTGTTAAAGTATTTTCTAACTCATCTTCTAAAGTACCATATGCTTTTCTTCTAACAGCATCATAATTCATTTCTTTTGGCTCAGTAACCCTATTAAATGATTTATTGCTTTCTTGTCTTTCAATTATTTCTTCTTTAGTATAATTTTTATCAAGAACACCATAAACTGGACTTATAACTGGACTAGGTTTAAAAATTCTTTCTGGTTTCTTTTCAGGTTCTTTAGTATTGGTCTTATTTTTAAATAAATCAGCATACTTGTTTTCTCTAGGTGGCTCCTTTTCTCTTCTTTTAGGTTCTTCATAAGACATACTTCTACTTGCTCTAGTAGGTTTAATTTCATCTTCTTCATCAACCATAGGAAATTTAAAAGTATTAACTGGTTGTGTCTTAAATAACTCACGTTCAGTATAGATAGGAGTAATTGGTTTTACTTCTTCTTTAGGTCTAGAAATAACTTCTTCTCTTCTAATACTCTTAACTTCTTCAATTTTTGGTCTTTCTTCTTTCTTAACAGTTTCTTCAGGTACTTCTATAATCTCTTCATCATAGAATATATTTTTAATCTTTCCAAACAATCCCATAATACACTCTCCTTACTCAGTATAAGAGTCATACTCATATACATCTAAAATATTTCTATTATCTTTCTTGTTATTTGGTTTCTTAATTTCATAAGTATTTTCTTTACCAGCAGTATTCTTATTACTTATAAAAGATGCTATAACATTATTGTTATATCTCATAGAAGATAATATTATCATAGAAGAATTAATTGCACTATTTAATTCATTTTCTTTTACACTTACTTCTATACAACTATAATTATACAACATTTTTAAGTAAAAGTAACTATTTTTTTCTTTTCTTACTTCAATATATCCAAATATATCTCCATTACTAATAGTATCACTATAGTATAAAAGTGGATCTATTTGATATTCTGACTTAAATTTACTATTATATGCATTTATATCTATATTTAAGTAATATTTATTTCCATTATTAAGTAATACATGATTAAAATCTTTATCTTCTAATAATGAGAAATCTCTTGGTTTATAGTATTTAAAGCCTATTCCACTGGTGTTTGTATATTTACTCTTATTAGTAATTATATCATTAATATCTTCTTTAACATATGTTAAATCACTACTATTATTTTGAAGTGAACAACCTGATATTATAAAAACTGATAACAAAATTAAAATCTTTTTCATAACATCACACTCATTTCTACTCCTATTATAACAAAAATTACATAAAATTGGTAGTGTCTTTTTTTGTAAAATTAATTTACAGTAGTTTACACTATATTTTAATAACTTTTACATAATTTATATTTTTACCTTTACTTATAAACTTATTTTCTGTTCTTATATCATCAAAATAGTTAGTATTCTTTTTAATTACTATATAATGATTTAGTTTATAACTTTCTAAACTAAAATTAAATAATTCATCATTATCAGTTTTTTGTTCAATCACTTTAATTCCCTTAAATATTGAATTATATTTTTTTAAAAATACATCACTTGTTAATCTTCTTTTAATGTGTCTCTTTTTAGGCCATGGGTCAGAAAAGTTTAAGTATAATTTACTAATTTCTTTATAAAATATTTCATCTACTTTATAAGCATCAGCACATATTATTTTAATATTAGTAAGGTTTTCATTTTCTATAGTTTCAAGAGCATTTAAAAGAACACTAGGATACTTTTCAAACCCTATGTAATTAACGTTTTTATTTCTTCTAGCATGTTCAATTAGAAAAGAACCTTTTCCCATACCAATTTCCAAATAAATCTTATTTTTATTATTAAAAACACTCTTCCATTTTCCTTTATATTGTTCAGGATTTTTAATAACTACTTTACTAAGATTTACTTTTTCTTCAGAACCTTTTATATGTTTTAATCTCATAACACAACTCCTCTTATACAATTATACACAATTTATCTTTATTTGTCATATAATATTTGTAGTTAAGGGGGAAACTTTTATGAAACCAAATAGAGACATGTTTTATTCTAATTATCAAGCAGGTGGTTTTCAAGAACCAAATATGATTTATACTCCACCTCAAGGTTACAGCATAAATCAAAATTATCAAGCATATGGGCCAAATGTTATGGGATCTATTCCAAATAATCAAGTACAAAACAATTATAATACAGGTGGATATGTTGATGAGTATGATGAAAGAATCACTAAAATAGAAAGACAAATTAGAAGATTAGACCAAAGACTTAGAAAGTTAGAATCAAACACAGGTATAATAGAGGAAACAGATTCTAACCTCTATATGATATAAAGGTGTTACTTATGTTTAAGCAACACCTTTTTTATTTTTATATAATTCTATTGTTTTAATTTTCTTTTTTAATCTCCATAGTATACTAATTAAATTTTAACAACAAGATATATAATGTATTTACTTCTTCAATTACTTTATTTAATAATCAACATATAACTTAAAGATGCAATTAATATAGTTATTATAATTAGTCCATTTATAGTATTCTTTTTCTTAGTTTTTCTATAAACTCCAAATATATAACTTAATAATAATCCACCAGTAAGTCCTCCTATATGACCATATACATCTATATTTGGAACAATAAATCCTAATATTAAGTTTATAAATAATACAGGTATAATACCACTTCTAACAAATCCATCTAAAGTAGCTCTATATTTATAACCAAAATACAACATACTACCAAAAAGACCAAATATGGCACCACTTGCACCTATACTAACGTTATTACTTAATACTACAGAGAATAAACTTCCCATTATTCCACTACCTAAATATATAAGTAAATATTTAAGTTTTCCATAATATTTTTCTACCATTGGTCCTATATAATATAATGCATACATATTAAAGAATATATGTAAGAAATTAGCATGCACAAAACAAGCAGTTAATAATCTATATATTTCACCATTTTTAACATTAATATAATAATTTGCAAAATAATTAATTATCATATTATAATCTAATAAACTTAGCATAAATACTATAATATTAAGTAATATAATAGAATATGTTACAATTGGTTGATCTTTCTTTAAAAATATCTTAGCTAACTCATTATCTTCCTTAATTGTTTTTTTATTTAGTTCTTCAGTCATCTCTAATACATCAACTATACCATTATTTTTACTAACCACTTTCTCTTTAAAATTAGGAAAATAATCATTTATAAATTTATTCTTTTTAAGTTCAGTTATATTTTTAACTTTAATACTTAAAACATTTTCTTCTTCAGTAAGAGTAACTTCATCTCTAGTATTCATAAGTAAATTAAGTACTTTACTTCTAAATGAATATGTTTTTTTCTTAATAGTTTTTCTAATAACTTCTACTTTTCTTAAATCACTCATTAATTGTTCTTCATTATGTATATAATTAGAATTTATTCTTATCAAAGGTATATCATTATCTAAATTTTCTAACCAAATTTCATTTTGTACACCATGTACTACTATTGGTCTATAGTCTTCATTAGTAACAAAATAATGAATCAGCTTCATAACAAGTGTATCTTCTTTACTAATACTCATCTTATTCATATTAAATCCTTTCTTAATAAACATTATTATTTTACCATTTTTCACATAAAAAGTCTATACATCAAAAAAAATAAGCACAAGGCTTATTTCTTCTTTTCTACTTCTCTAGTAGCACCAGTTCTAGTCCATCCTTCTAATGTTTCACTAGTACTCCATTTATAGATATAACCATTTGATGTTTTTGTAGTCTTAGTTGCATTGTATTGACTCTTTAATACAGATACACTACAAGTTTTATTATTACTATTGAATGTTCCACCTTTAGTACATTCATAACTTTTTTTACCTTCTGTCTTATTAGCTAAGTAAGACTCATTCTTAGTATAATAACATCTGTCACCAACTAATTTGTCTCCATTATCACAGTATTTTGTACTTGCACCACTTATATAACTTGCATTATAACTTGTAGTATTACCATTAAAGTAACATTTACTTCCAAGTAAGTTACCTCCATTTGGACAACTATAGTCAGGTGTAGCATAATAACTTGAACTATTAAATACACACATTGTTCCGCTTAGTGATCCACCTCTTGGACAACTATATGTTGTTTTACCATTATTTAAATAACATGTTGTTCCACTTAGTGATCCACCTCTTGGACAACTATATGTTGTTTTATTAGTATATCTAACACATTGAGTTCCTTCTAATGTTCCACTTGAACATGAGTAAGTTGTTGCTTTTTTATAGCATCCAGTATAAACAGTTACATATCCTGGACAATTAGAACTTGAACTACATATATATTGTTTACTAGTTGAACAAGTATATCCACTTGGTTTTTTAGTATATGTACCATTTAAATAAGATTTACCAGTTTTAGGTGTAGCATTACCAATAACTGTTCTTACTTTATCAGTTTTAGGTGTAGCTGCATAACTATCACCCTTACTTGTATTTGGTGTTGCTGGATAGTTTGAACCACTTGACTTTATACACATTGTACCACTTAGGTATCCTCCATTTGGACAAGTATAATTAATTATTTTAGCATCATAACTACTTCCACTACTTGTAACATAACATCTAGAACCAACTAATTCTCCTCCATTTGGACAAGTATAATATCCACTACTTGAATTGGAATAAGCTTTATAAGAGTTTTCTTTACTTACATAACATAAGTTGCCACTTAGGTATCCTCCATTTGGACAATAATATTCACCACTGGTAGATTTCTCTGTTGCTTTATATGATTCACTACCATATACATAACAAATACCATTCTTTAAAGTTCCTCCATTTGGACAACTATAAACATTCTTAGTACTTGATGTTGCTTTTTTAAATTGATATTCAATTTCCTTAAGTGCTTTTTCTTCTTCAGTACAATCTTCACAATAATCATAACATCCTAAAGTTTTTTCAACAAAGTTCTTTTCAGTTGGACATACTAAGTTAACTCTTAAAGTATAATCATTTTTATTTTTAACAACTTGTACATAAGAAGCATTAGTATCACATTCATTACCATCTTTATCAACAAAAGGTAATATCATGTTTTTTCTAATCATTTCTGCTAAAGTTATTTCTGCAGAATCACCTATATTTTTAGGTAATCTTTCATTAGTATAATAACTTTCTGCTGCATCTTGCATGTATTTAACATTTTCTCTAAATACATTACTATAGAATGGTGTCATATTAGGTGTACTCTTTTTAAATAACCACATTAATAAGATTATAAATAAGAATACAAATACGACTTTTATTACTAAATCTTTCCAGTTAAATCCTGGATTTTTTTCACTACTATACATATTAATTCCCCCTAACTAATTTAATTTTAATGTTAAACTATTACTATTTTGTTTATTCAATGTTGCTTCTGTTATCATTCCTATCATATCTGAACTAAATTTATTCATATATGTATCAAATGTTTCACCATTATCAGCAGTAACTGTAGTTTTACAATTTGCTTCATTTACAGCATCTGCTATTTTGTCTAAATCAAATGTTGCATCCATAACACTAACTTCTACTGGAATATCAATATAAGCATAAGTATTTAAGAAGTAAGTATCTATTAAGGCTTTCATACCACTAGTTTCTAATACATAACTACTTATTTCATTATTAGTACCATTAAGTACCCAAGAATTAACCATTAATTTAGTAAACTCTTCAGCACTAGTTTTAAAGTTTTCACTACCTTTAGTACTCATTAAACTTGTTTTAGAATTATATATTTTACTAGCTAACTCTTTGCCTTGAGTTCCATCCAAGAAGAAATTACTTATATCAAAAGGTTTACTCACTTCTTCTTGATTTTCTTTATTCATTAAGTTTTCTACTCTAGTAATTGCAAATAATCCATCTTCTTGAGAAACTTCACTTACTACTCCACCATTAATCCATTTAAGAATATTTTCTATTTCATCAATAGTATAATCATTATTAGGAGCTAAAGTATTGATTTCATTCATGATTTTATCTGCTCTTTTGCTTACTTGTTCTTCATCATTAATGTCACCAAATTCCAAAATTTCTTTTACTTCATTATTTGTTTCATTATCTAAAGTATCAGTTATTTCAGTTTGATTATCTAAAGAATTATTTTTATTAGTACATCCTTTTAAAACACCAACTGTAAGACCTAAAGCTGCAAGTATTGCAATTACTGAAATAGTTGTCTTTTTACTTGGTTTCTTTATATTAAAACCTTTCTTTTTCTCTTCTTCTTGCTCTTCGTTATTAGGTTTGTTTTTATCATTAGTTTGAACTGAACCATATTTCTTTTCTAAATAACTAGCAAATTCCTCTTCTTTAATAATTGCTTCTTGTAAGTCTTTATTTATAAGATATTTAACACCTTCATCACTTGAACTATTTATAAGACTTGATAATTTATTAACTTCTTTATCATGTTTTTTGTATTTATCAATATCATTAGTTAATTCATTAACTTTAGTACTTAAATAACTTAAATCTTCTTTGATTTCTTTAATTCTAGAAATATCTTCTTTAGTTAAGTCGTTATCAATACTTGTTATTGAAGCATATTCTTCTCTTAAAGATAAAGCCCTTTCTTGAAACTCATTTAACAAACTTTCTAATTTTTTCATTAATTCACTATTCATATTAAATACCCCCTTTGTGAATTTCAGTTACTTATTATACAGTATATTTTTTTTTTAGTCAATTAAATAACTAAAAAATCTTCCAATAAGGAAGAAGTTTAATATTATCTGTATCTACCAAATCCCCATTGATAGATAAATTATACCATATAAAGTACAAAATGTCAACGCTTTTGTACAAAATAAACAACTTTTTTTTAATAACTAAATTTTATAATACATTTGATTTTGCTAGTTGGTTTATTTGGTTGAATTATTTATTATTTTTTTCTATATATTCAAGCTTAGGCGCTACAAAGATGCAGTTATCATGTTATCTTGTATGTTATTTTAGATGGTATTTTATAATTAATTATTCTAAAAGTCTATTTATATTAACTATATCTATATTTTTACCTTTTATAAATTTTATTAATGCACTTATTTCTTCTAAAGTATTCTTATTTTCATAAAAAACATAAAACTCCCCTTTTTCCAAATTAGCTTTTGTATTATATAAAATATTATCTTTATATATATTATTAGTTTTTAAAACATAAAAATTATTTTTAAAGCATTTATCTAAAGTACTGTTATTATAAAGACTTATACAAAAATTATTTTCTAAATTTAAAGTACTCTTAAACTCTTTTAAATCTTTATTACTTTCACCACTATATAAAACATAATGTCCGTTTTTAACATAACTTATGTATTCATTTATATTATTTAAATTACTGACTATTAAATTTACTTTAGCATTATTCTTATCAAAGACATTTACTATATCTTTAACTAAACTGTTATCATTTATTTTAATAAAAATACTAATCATATTCTTACTTTCATTACCTTTAATAATATAATTGTCTTTAATACTATTTAAATTTATTTTACAGTCAACTTCTTTATATACTACATCTAATTCATCAAACTTTTTTCCTTGCATATTAGAGTATGTTAAGGTGTAGTCTACTTCTTTTCCATTTTTACCTAATACTACGCCTTCATTAGTAACATATCCTTCTTTACATAAAGTATTATTATTGCTTGCAAACTCTTTTATTTCTATCATTAAAGGGTCTTTATTATTCATTAAATCAGTAACTTTATTGGTATAGAAAAAACCAAATCCAGTAAATATTATCAGTCCAATATATTCAAAATATTTTTTCAAAATAAAACCACCTACTTAATAGTACGTGACTTTATTGTTATTTATTACTTTATTAAATCCTTTCCACCCATATAAGGCCTTAAAACTTCTGGAATATTTATACTTCCATCTTCATTATAATTGTTTTCTATAACTGCAATAAGTCCTCTTGGAGATGCTATAACTGTATTATTTAATGTTGTTACAAACTTAGTACCACTTTCTCCTTTACTTCTAATACCTAAACGTCTTGCTTGAGCATCACCTAAAATACTACAGCTTCCAACTTCATAGTATTTCTTTTGTCTAGGACTCCATGCTTCAACATCACAACTTTTTTCTTTTAAGTCAGCAAGGTCTCCACTACAGCATTCTAGTGTTCTAACAGGTACCCCCATACTTCTAAAGAATTCTACAGTATAACTCCACATTTTATTATACCACTCCATACCATGTTCTTTATCAGTTAATACTATCATTTCTTGTTTTTCAAACTGATGTACTCTGTAGATTCCTCTTTCTTCTATACCATGAGCACCTACTTCTTTTCTAAAACATGGACTATAAGAGGTTAAAGTTATAGGTAAATCACTTTCTTTAACTATTTGGTCTTTAAATTTACCTATCATAGAGTGTTCACTAGTACCAATTAGATATAAATCTTCATTCTCGATTTTATACATCATTGCATCCATTTCTTCAAATGACATAACTCCATTAACTACATCACTTCTAATCATAAATGGTGGCACACAGAAAGTAAACCCTTTATTAATCATAAAATCCCTTGCATAACTTATTACTGCTTCATGAAGTCTTGCAATATCTCCCATTAAATAATAAAACCCATTTCCACTAGTACGACCTGCACTATCTTTATCAAGTCCATTTAAATTTTCTAATATATCTGCATGATATGGAATTTCATAAGAAGGAATAACAGGTTCTCCAAAACGTTCGATTTCTACATTTTCAGAGTCATCTTTTCCAATTGGTACACTTTTATCAATTATATTAGGTATTTTATACATAAGACTTTTAATTTTTGGTTCTAAACTAGTTTCTAATTCCTCAAGACTTTTAATTTTAGTATTCATTATACTTACTTGTTCTTTTATTTCTAAAGCCTCATCTTTTTTTCCTTCTCTCATAAGTAATCCAATTTTATCACTTAAGTTATTTTTTTCTCCTCTTAATGTGTCCGCTTCTTTTTTAGCATTTCTAAACTCTATATCTAAGTTATATACTTCGTCAACTATAGGTAATTTTTCATCTTTAAACTTCTTTTTAATATTTTCTTTTACTAATTCTTTATTTTCTCTAATTAATTTAATATCTATCATTTTTTTATTATCCTTTCAAATCTATATTTTTGTTTTGTAGTGTTATCAATTCTACTACTTATGTCTTCATTACTTAGAAACATTTCTATGGGTCTAGCCCATATATCGCCATCATGAGTATATACTACTAACTCACTTAAGTCTTCAGTATGTTTACATATACATATTACTTCTATAACATTTCCTTTAAAATGTCTCCAAATACTTCCCACTTCAATGCTTTCTTCTCTCATTATTCACTCTCCTTTAAAAATAAAAATTCCATGACTTAAGGACTATATAAGCGGTGCCACCTTAATTCATAGAATTATTCTATACTCTTTTATTATAACGGAATTACCCGATTTAACCTAGAAGATTTGATTTCATTATATATTAACTATTAGTTTTCACCAAGCACTAATTCTCTATAAAATTAATATGTAACTACTAATTACTTCATCACAAGTTAACAACTAAATTATACCATATAACTTTTTATTTTAAAATACTATTTTTGCAAAAATATACTAATTATCATTAGATATGCTACACTAGCCTTATATTTTATAAAAAATTTACTATCTCTTATACTAACTAATAAATCAGCAATACTAACTAACCAAGCCTCTTTACTTTTTGGTTTACTAAATTTAATACTTGCTTTTTCTTTTCTATTAATAAATGGAAATATCTTTTTAATTATGACATGATGAAACATATGAGTTTCTATACAACTTTGTACTTCTATACTTACATTAAAATATTTTTTTGCATTCATACTTGCAGTGTATGGATGGTTTAGGTAACTATTTTCTTCTTTGTCTGTTCTTCCACCATAAAATAAATCATGTAAAAGTGCTCCAGTGGTAGTAACTTCTACGTTGGCATTAAATATTTTAGCAAGCATAAAAGCACATTTACTTACATTTATTAAGTGGTCATATTTAGTTAGTCCATGATGCATATCATTTTTAGTAATTATAAAATCTTTATCATTAATTATATTTTCAGTTATTTTATTATATTCATCTATATATTTTCTTTTCATATTTATCTTTCTTCCAATGAACTAATTATATAACTTTTTATTCATTTTGTAAAGTTACTCTAGTTCAGTATTATTATATTCATTTATTTTATTTTCTAGATATGAAAAGTAATTTGTTTTAATTGCACTGGTACTTAAACTTAACTTCATATTAATTTTCTCGTTAATTTCTTGTATTTCTTCTACTGTATATTCTTCATCTGTATAATACTTTATAGTACTATTACTAGCATTATAATAGGCTATTTCATTTTTCCAAGAACCATCTGCAAAAACTACTCTAGAGTTATATGTTTCACTAAGTATGTCAGTTCCCATATAAAGTCTAGGGTCATATTTTATTCCCATTAAGTTTGCTAAAGTTGGAATTATGTTGATGTATGAGGTGTATTCGGTATATTCAGTACTTTCTAGTTCTGGGTTATATATTACAAAAGGAGTTCTTTCACTTTCATAGTCTTCTAAATCATGATTAATAAATTCACTTAAATAAGAGTCTTTTAGTCCATAAGGATAATGGTCAGCCGTTAAAACAATAACTGTATCATCAAGTATTCCTTTTTCTTTTAAACTATTAATCATTATTCCAAGAGCATTATCTAAAACTTTTAATTTACTAAAATATCTACTTACTGGAGCACTATAACCTTTAGACATAAATTCTTCTTTATATAAGTCACCATATTCACTTTTAGTAATATATGGTTGATGAGTAGTAACAGTTGTTAAAAATGCCATAAATGGTGTATTATAGTCTGTATTTAATAAATTATCAAATACATTTGTAAAAAATACTTCATCACTTGGCCATTCTCCATATATTCCTTTAATAGACATATTTAAATCATCTATATCTAAGTATTTTTCACTATACATATTAGAATGAATTGTATTTCTATAGTAATACCACTCAGTATAGTCATGAAAACTTCTTGTAGTGTATCCCGCATTATTAAATAGTCCAAATATGCTTTCAAAATAAGTATTATCTTTATAAGTGTTTGAAGTGCATGTATTATATATTGAATATAAACCAGTCATTAAACTAAACTCATTATTACCAGTAGCACATGAATTTCTTGGACTATAATTATTTGTCCAGTGCCATCCCTCACTATAAAGTTTATAAAAGTTAGGAAAGTATTCTTCATTTATAATTCCTTCATTTACACTTTCCATAAGAATAACTACTACATTTTTACCTTTAAATTTTCCTGTATATGAGTTATAGTCAGTTACTTCATTATTCGCAAAATATGAGTTTAGTAAGTTATACTCTCCTTCATCTTTAGTAGAAAGTTCACTAAGAACAGGACTTACTTCTCTTTTACTATTTACTTCTACTGTGTTATCATTATAAATACTTATATCTATAGTTTCATCGGTTGGAAATAAAAATGTTTTTAGGTCAATTATGCCAAACACAACTGGACCAAATTCGTGTACAGCAATTGTTGGTACTGAAGGATTTTTAAATAAAGAAATATTGCTTTTAGTTTGATACTTATTTTGCATAAAATCAAATTTAAGAGTACAATAATAAGTTAAGGAAAATATTAAAGTGATAGGTATTAATAATAAATATTTTTTATTTAGATTAATCTTGTTATAAGTTTCATTTTTTAAGTGTATGTAATACAAAATACTTAGTATAAATGGTATGTATATTAAGTGATAAGTCCATTTAAAAGTAGTTAAATAGTCTATTATATAGTTGGTTACTGCTCCAAATTGACTACTTGTGTTAAATGAAATATATACACCCAAAAAATTAATAAAACCTAATTGTAACCAAGTATATAATGAATAGATAAATATAAATGTAAGATTAATAGTATTTCTTATACATTTTTTCTTAAATAAACTACTTATAAAGGTAACTAATAAACTTATTAATGCTGAACTCAAAAGTATTCTTAAACTAGACCAAGTAAATAGATTAAAATTATTAAGTAATTTAAACATCATTTCAATTACAAATAATATTAATGTCATAAATATTAAATTGTTAACAAACTTATCTTCTAAAAACTTCTTCATAACTCACTCCCACGAATAAATATATTATCACATTTCACAATTGAGTTCTAGTGATTTTAATTAATTTTCGCAATTAATGTAAAGTATAAAAATTTAAAAAACCTCTTTTATGAGGTTTAATTAATCACTAGTACTTAGTTCAAACATAGCATCCCTTAGTTCCATAGCACGCTCGAAATCTAACTCACTTGCTGCTTTCTTCATTTCAATTTCTAAGTTCCTTATCATAGTTTGTTTATCTTTAGGACTAAGTTTAGTCTTTTTATTTTCTTTAGAAGTTTCAAAGTTACTGATGTTATCTCTTATTTCTTTAATTATAGTCTTAGGTACAATACCATGTTCTTTATTGTAAGCTTCTTGTACACTTCTTCTTCTTTTAGTTTCACTTATTGCTTCATTCATAGCATCACTATTTTTATCAGCATACATTATAACAAGTCCATTTGCATTTCTTGCACATCTTCCAATAGTTTGTATAAGACTTCTTGTACTTCTTAAGAAACCTTGTTTATCAGCATCCATTATAGCAATTAAACTAACTTCCGGAATATCTATACCTTCTCTTAACAAGTTAATTCCTACAACTACATCTATTACTCCTAAACGCAGATTTCTTATAATATTCATTCTTTCTAATGTTTTAATTTCATTATGTAAGTAAGTTACTTTAATACCAACTTCTTTTAAGTAGTTTGTTAATTCTTCAGCCATTCTAATTGTTAAAGTAGTAATAAGTACTTTTTCATTCTTTTTAATTCTTCCGTTAATTTCGCCAATTAAGTTATCTATTTGTCCTTCAGTTTTTCTAACTTCAATGACTGGGTCAAGTAGTCCAGTTGGTCTTATTATTTGTTCAACGCATTTATTATTAACTAATTCTAACTCATAATCTCCTGGGGTTGCACTTACAAATATTGCTTGATTAATTTTACTTGTGAACTCGTCAAACTTTAATGGTCTATTGTCTAATGCACTTGGAAGTCTAAAACCATAATCAACAAGAGTAGTTTTTCTCATTCTGTCTCCATTATACATTCCTCTAACTTGTGGCAAAGTAACATGGCTTTCATCTACTACGAGTAAGTAATCTTCTGGAAAGAAATCCATCAAAGTTGTAGGAGTTTCGCCTTCTTCCCTAAGAGCCATATGTCTACTATAGTTTTCTATTCCATGGCAAAATCCAGTTTCCTTAAGCATTTCTATATCATACATAGTTCTTTGTTTAAGTCTTTCTTTTTCAACTAATTTTCCTTCTTTATCTAATTCTTCTAGTCTAGTTTTTAACTCTCTTTCTATTCTTCTAATGGCTTCTTTTAGTTTTTCGTCTCCAACAACGAAATGGCTTGCTGGAAATAGGCTAACGTTTTTCATATCTTTTAATATAACACCAGTTAATGTGTCAAACTCACTTATTCTATCTACTTCGTCTCCAAATAATTCTATTCTAATACCATTTTTTCTTTCATATACTGGAATTATTTCTATAGTGTCTCCATGCGCTCTAAAGGTACCACGTTTAAAGTCAAGTGTACTCCTTTCATAAAGCATATCTACTAATTTAGTTAATAACTCGTCTCTGTCAATGGTGTCTCCCACTGATAAAGAAAGCATTTTATTTTTGTATTCTTCTACTTCTCCTATACCATATATACATGAGACACTTGCTACTACTATTACGTCTCTTCTTTTTAGTAGACTACTAGTTGCAGCATGTCTAAGTTCATCTATCTCATCGTTAATTGAAGAGTCTTTTTCAATATACAAGTCTTTACTTGGAACATAAGCTTCTGGTTGGTAGTAGTCGTAATAACTTACAAAGTATTCAACACGATTATTAGGAAATAATTCTTTTAATTCTGCATACAACTGTCCAGCAAGTGTTTTATTATGAGCAAGCACTAAAGTTGGTTTATTAGTTTCTTTAATAACATTTGCTATTGTAAAAGTTTTACCTGTTCCAGTAGCACCTAGTAATACTTGATATTTTTTATTTTCATTAATACCACTTACAAGTTCTTTTATTGCTTTTGGTTGATCTCCACTTGGACTAAATTTACTAACTAAATCAAACATAATATTCCTCCATTCTTTATGATTAAACAAAATATTAATTTTATTCTTTTCACTTAAGAATATAATACAAGTAGTATTCTACCATTCTGAATAAGAAAAAACAAGCGAACACGCTTATTTATTTAGTATTGTTTTCTTATACTTTCTTATAATTATTTTATTTTTATATTACTTTTCTAGCTCTTTTAATATTTTCTTTTGATTTTTTAATATAGTATCCATTTTATCATGCAAATCTTCTAATATTAATTCACTTTTTAAATCAGTTTTATAGTCATTTTTACTTCTCATGCTATCTTTTTTAGCACTTCTATTTTGACTCATCATAATAATTGGGGCTTGTAAAGCAGCTATACAACTAAGAAGTAAATTTAAAAATACAAACGGATAAGGATCTATTTCTAAAAACACATAAACATTTAAGAGTATCCATATTATTAAGAATAAACTAAATCCTATAATAAATCCCCAAGAGCCAGCAAATTCCGTTAATTTATCTGCAACCTTGTCCCCAAACTTTTCATTATCTTTATCTACTTTATCCACATCCATTGCAATAGACTTATCAACAAGTAAATCAATTAATTCATTTTCATCTTCAGTATCAATACTTTGATTAATTAACATCTTTACTATTTCTTTTTTCTTATTTTTATCCATATTAATCACCTATTTTAATGATATATTAAAAAGAAAAATATGTAAACAAAAAAAAGAAAGCATTACACTTTCTTTACGTTTTATTTATTAAATGATTTTCTCATAAGTCCATAAGCAGAACCAATACCTATTAAAGATATAAGAACTAATAAACCATATCCCAAAGTTGAATCAGCAGTTGTTGGATTTTTTACTTCAGTTGGTGTATAGAAACTTAATTCAAATGTTGAAAAACTATTAGTTTCTATAGTAATATACTTTTTACCATCTTCAGTAGTTTTAATCTCATAAGATTTTTCATCTACTAATTTATCACCAGATTTATGAAGAACTTTTACATGAGTATCTTTAACACTAGTTGGAACAGGTAAATTAACTTTAACTTTTCCAGTAATAGCATCATTTGATAAAGTTCCTACTTTTTGTCCATCTACATAGTAGACTGGTTTAATATCATAAACTAATGTATTATTCTTTTCATCATAAGAAGTTAAAACTGTTTCTAATTCAACTTCTACTAAAGATTCATCAGTTGCTTCTATTTTTTCTTTATTTATTGCATTAGCAAGTCCAGAATTAGTATTATCTAAGAAAGCTTCACTTAAATCTTTTACCAATTTAGCATCTATACTTTCATTAAATGTAATTTCTTTATCTATTTGTACAATATTTCCTTCTTTACTAATACATCTAATAACATCAGGTATTATTTTAACTGCATACTCTGGCATTACAAATGAGTTATCAGTAACTTCTACTTTTGTTTCGCTTCCATCTTTTCCTACAACAGTTAATCCCTTTAAGAAATAATTGTTTTCAATAGTAAATGTTAAAACTACTTTACTACCAGGTTTAGCATATAACTTATTATCAGTTCCATTACTAGTTATTTTAGCTTCTAAACCTTCAACTTCAGAGAATTCAATATTACTAACAACATATTCATTTTCTGATTTTTTAACCATAGTATATGTATTTGGAATATAACTTTCTAATGTTTTTGTTGAGAAAGTACCATTTGTTACACTTACATTGTCACCTTTAACCATTTTAACATCGCTAGTAAATGTTCCACCATTAATTATAAGTGACTTAAGAGTATTAGTTTCTCCTTCTTCATTATTTGGTGGATAATGGTAAATACTTAAACCTTTTTCACTTTTGAAAGTACCACCATTTACAGTTATTTCAATATTTCCAGCATAACCTTTGTTATTTTCAATTTGAATAACTGAACCAGTTGAAATAATTCCATTTCCATAAAGTTCTCCAGTTTTAGGAACACCTGTAGCAATAAACATTCCGTTATTTATAACAAATTTACCACTTTTAGCACCTATTGTACTTAGTCCTTCATAAGTACCTCCATCGATATACCAAATACCAACACCAGCTGCATATAAAGCTGCATCACCTACTGCTTTTACTGAAGCAGTATTACTTAAATTGATTACTGGAGCATTAGTTAAGCCATTACCAGTATTCTTAACATCACCAAATACTGTAATACCTCCACCATTAACAGCACTACTAACTATTTTTCCATTAAAGTTTACAGTTAGTCCATAAGCTTTACCATCAGTATGACTTACAGCTAAGCCCCATTGTGTAGTATCAATGGTTACATCTTTTCCAATAGTTAATACTGAAAAGTCTTTATCATTTACATCAGTTGATCCTTCAACCCATATAGTTGCTGCTACTCTTTCTTTTACACGAACATCTTTAATTGTTCCTTTTCCAGTAAATTCAAGCTTACCTTTGAATAAATCAAAGTAACCATTATATCCGTTTTGAATAGTAATTGTTTTACCATTCAAATCAATTATAACATTATTTCCTTTAACTTCTAAAGCTTTAGTTAATGTTATATTATCATTAAGAACTATAGTACCATCACTTTTAACAGCATTTAATAGTTCTTCTTCTGTATTTACATTCACACTTGCTGCATTAAGTACTGGCATTAATAATACTGCAAACATAAAAGTAAATATTAATTTTTTGAAATTTTTCATAATTCCTCCTCCTATTGTTAATGATAACACATATACAAAAAAAAATAAAGTTAAATTAATTAACTTTACTCATTATTACCATGAAAATTTTCTATAAGTGATAATACTCTTTTAATGTTATCTACACTAAATGGTTTATTTAAAACATCTAATACTTGATAACCAATAACCTCTTTAATAGCATCTTTAGTATCATTACCAGTAATTATTACAACAGGCACTTTATCAATTAAATCATTATCATTTAAATATTTAAGTACATCTATTCCATTACTTTTAGGCATATTTATATCAAGAAGCATTGCATAAATACTATCATTTAACTTATTAACTGCTTCAATTCCATTATTAGCCCTTACTACATTATATTCATCTTTTACTATATTTTCTATATAATTAATTATTATATTAGAGTCATCTACTACAAGTAAATTCTTCTTTATACCAGTACTTTTTACAAAATCCTTTAAATTAGTCTTTACCTTATTAATAGCACCTTCTATTTCATTAAAATTATACTTTATATAATCAAAATTTCCTTCTTTACCTTTATCTTCATGTAATTGAAAAACACTTGATAATTCATTTAATCCTAAATATCTTGCTTCACTTTTTAAACTATGTGCTAACATTGTATAATTACTTATTTCATTATTATCCTTATAACTTTTCAAGTCTTCAATTCTACTATCAATTGAATTTAAAAACTCTAATAAGTTAGATGAATAAGCATCAATATCTCCCCAAAATTCTAATACTTCATTTAAATTAATTCCTGCACTTTTTAAATATTCTCCATTCATATTATTTTCCTCCTAAATATTTATTTAATACATAACTTAATTTTTCTTTATTAATAGGTTTAGATATATACCCATCAAAGCCTTCACTCATATATTTTTCTTCTTGACCTTCTATAGCATCAGCAGTTAAAGCTATTACTGGAGTATTCACACCATTTTCTCGTAATTTTCTTAATACTTCTTCCCCACTCATATTAGGCATCATTATATCCATGAATATTATATCATACTTTTTACTATTTACACAACTTAAACATTCTAAACCACTTGTAACACTTTCGGTAGTAACTAAGAAGTTCTTTAAAACGTTTTCAGCTACTTTTAAGTTTAGTTTTGAGTCGTCTACTATAAGTGCATTTTTTCCTTCAAAAGTATTATAGTCAGAACTTGTAATGTTGCTTTTTTCTTCTTTGACCTCTACATTTACTATTTCTTGAATAACTACAAATTTAAAAGTTGAACCTTTACCATAATCTGAAATAACAGTTATCTTTCCACCCATTAATTCAGCTAAACCTTCAGTTATTGCGAGTCCTAAACCTGTTCCTTCAATTGAAGTATTTCTGTCTTCTTCTAGTCTTTCAAACTTCTTAAACAATCTATCAATATCTTCTTTTTTAATACCACGGCCTGTATCAGTGATAGTTATTATTAATTTAGTTTTATTATTTTTAAAGTCATTAATACACTCTACTCTGTATTTTATAAAACCTTTATCAGTATATTTAACTGCATTTGTAAGTAAATTTAATATTATTTGTTTTAGTTTACCAGTGTCCCCTTTAAGTACTGGAGGTATATCACTTGCTATAACAGTTTTAAAGTCAATTGGTTTATCTCCAATTCTAGGAATTACCATTGTACTAAGTGAATTAAATAATTCTTGTGAATTATATTCTTTATTTATAAGTTCCATCTTACCTGCTTCAATTTTACTAATATCAAGTACACCATTTACTAAATCTAACAAGTTATGACTAGCACTTACTATGTCTTTTGCGAAGTCTTTACTTTCACTATCTAAGCCTTCTTTACTTTCTAATAATTCGCTAAAACAGACTATTGCATTAAGTGGCGTCCTAAGTTCATGAGACATACTACTTAAGAATTCACTTTTTGCATGATTTGCTTTCTCAGCTTCATTCTTAGCCACTTCTAGTTCTTTAACCATTTTAACATCTGGGTTTTCTATTGTGAAGTACATTAAACTTGTTACTATTGAGTGACACATTAACATAAGGGTAATTTCTGGATAAGTTTTTTGAATAATCATACAGAATGTGGATAAAACCATAAATGTTAAAAGTGGAATATACTCTTTTGTACTGATTTTCTTTAAATTTCTCAACAAGCAATATAGCATTATACCTACCATTATAAAGCACAAGCCATAAACCATATTTACACTTAATCCACTTGAATAAGCAACATTATCTTCATAAGTTATTTGAATTGGCAATATTAATACGATAAGGGAAATAATTATTGATGTTAAAATAATTGATGACTTTGTGAACTTCTTTTGGAATAAATATTCTGTTTTTTCTCTAAAAGATATAACAAATATATATAAAAGAAAGAAGTAAGCCCATAAGAAGTAATAAACTAAATAAAACTTAGATATTAATATACTAATAAAAGACTCTGATCCATATATTTTAAAAATGAAATAGCCAAAAACATCTATCATTATTCCAATTATATTTGTTACCAAAATACATGAATACATTTTAGTATCTAATGTATTTAATCTTTCTTTTGAAAAGTAAAATATTATAAACATTAATACGAATATAAAACTACAAATTGAAAAACTTACTATACTCATTCTATGCACTTCCTTATGATACAATTATACTATACTAAGAAAAAAAATGAAACTATTAATTTCATTTTTTAAGTTTTAAACTATTTCTTTCTTCATACATACTTTTTAGTACAGGTAAGTTAACTTTTCCTCCTGCGTTTAATGGTAATTCTTCCATGTAAACATACTCATAAGGAATAGCCATATCGTCTAAATTATTTTTGCAAATATTTTCTATTTTTTCTTTTACTTTATCATTATCAAATTCATTATATAATGAGATACAGGCAATTGGAACCATTTCTTCTATTGGATGTTCTACTACAATTACTCCAACTGCTTTAATTTCAGGAATTGTATTTAATAATTCAGTTATTTTACCTGGATGTACATTAAATCCTCTTCTCATAAATATATCACTTAATCTGTGTTTATGGAAAAAGCATCCATCTTTATCTATATAACCTATATCACCCATATGAAGCCATACTTTACCATCACTATGTTTTTTTAGAACTTTGTTTGTTTCTTCTTCATTATTTAAATATTCTTTCATTACACATGGACCAGTTATACATAATTCACCCATAGTATTATAAGGTAGTTCTATATCTGTTCCAGGAGTAAAAACTCCAATTGTATTTAATGGAAGTGGAATTCCAACACTACCAAATTTATAAGATCCTGGCATTTGATATAAACCACCACCAGTATTTTCTGTTGAACCCAATCCTTGTCTTACGAACAAGTCACTTCTAGTTCCATTTTCTTTAAAGTCTTCACTAACTTTATTAAGTTTTTTTTCAAGTTCTTTCTTTAAAGTTGCTCCACCAGAAACATAATTTTTAATTGGTTTTAATTCTCCACTTTTAAACTCTTCACTTTTTGCTATATTTAAACAGTGAATTGGTCCTCCTAAAAAATGATCAGGGTTTGTTGTTTTTAACAAATATGCAAGTTTATCACTTACGAGCTCAGGTATCAATACTGACTTTAATCCACCACATGTAGTATAATGCATTGCAGAAACACCATATGCAATTGACTGAAGTAAAACATCTAAAAATACATCATTTTCTTCAAATAATCCAGTACTAATATGGCTTGTTGCAGCAGCATTTAAATTTTTATCAGTTAAACATACTCCTTTTGGTACTCCAGTAGTACCACTTGTACCTACAATTATAGCAGTATGCTCTTCATCATAATAAGGTGTAATTTCTTTCTTTAACTTTTTTCCTTCTCTTATAAATTCTTCATACGATATAAAATTATCTCCAGTAGGTACTTTAATGTTATTTTTAAATCTTAAATATTTTTTTAAGAATGTTGGCATAGTTTCCATTCCATCTAAAAATATAACATTTTTATATTTTCTAATATTTAAAACATTTTTATATTTTTCATAGAACATACTAAACATAAAAATATTTTGTATATTATTTTCTTCTATTATTGTATTAAATTTTTCTGGCGCCAAAAGTGGTGTAATTGCATAAGGAGTTGCACCCAAAATATTAGAGCCATAAATAGACACTCTACTTTCAATTATATTTGGAAGAACTAAACTTATAATTTCGTTTTCTTTTACTCCAAGCAAACTAAGAGACTTAGCAAATTCTCTCATTCTTTTTAAATATTCACGATATGTTATAGTAACACCTTTTTTAAAATTGTTTTTTCCTGTTCTAATATCTAATGCAATATTATCAAGTCTATCTTTATTATATAAACTAGCCATTTGATAAATTGACATTTTAGGAATTTCTAATTTTTCAGTATCATAATCATAATATTTTAGCCATGGTTTTTCTTTTGATGGATAATTAGTTATTTCTTCTTTCATACTTTCCCCCTTAATAAAAAGTGTACTTATTATAGCACACTTTTATATATAATGCAAATAGTAAGATAACGTTTCAAAAAAACTAATTAATTAGTTTTTTTAGAAGAACAATGGCTACTATTCACTTTTCCTGAACCACATCCAGCAGCATTAATTTTAGATTTTTTGTTAGCATTTTTAACTACTTTCATACCTTTTCTCCTCCTCTTTAATTGTATTATACTATATTCATTAATTATTTTAAAGTATTTTCTACATAAGTTTTAATATATTTTTCAATATCATAGTCCAAAAATTCACATGGTTTTTCCCTACAAAAATACTTACCATTACATATATATAAATATTTACATTTCTTACATTGATTATCTATAACATTAGATAAATTTCTTTCTTCTTTAAAACTTTCTTTTAAAATGTGAGTTTTTTTATAATCTTCAATAATCTCATTTAAAGTTGTTTTTGTTTTATTAATATCGTATGCGTTGCACATACCTATTCTTCCATCAGAAAATACTTTTAACGAATATCTTTCATACCCCTTACAATAATAACTAGATGTTGGCAATTCAACTGGATAACCATACTTAATCAATAACGGAATAACTTTTGTTGAATTCCATTTTTTATATTGCATATATGATAGTTCATTAGTTTTAACATTATTATCATAATTATCGGTGTAAGCTACAACTATATCAGTTATTTTAAAATCCTTGATTTCTTTCAAAAATTCTTCTAATCTATTTATATTTAAATGGTTAACATTATATCTTATCATCATTTTATGAGAAACGTCTAATACATCCTGAACATCTCTAATATTTTTCATTATGATATCATAAGTTCCAATATTCCCTTCAGTTATTCTTAAATTGTCATGGTCACTTTTTTCACTCAAAGTAATGCAAAAAGTAATATTATTTAATTTGCTTATAAACTCTTTTTTTAGTAAAACACCATTCGTATCCATGTAATAATTTACTGGTACACTTAATTTTTCTAATTTATCATTTAAATAAAGAATTTCTTTCTGCATTAACAAAGGTTCCCCACCGAACAAATGAATAGATAAACTCTTATATCCATAATTCTTTATACAAATTTTAACGTATTCTACAATATCGTCTAAAACTTCTTTGGTAATGTAAGAATTCTTTTTAACAGAACTTTGTGAACAATATTTACAGCATAAGTTACACCCTTCGGTTAAACTAATAGTGATATCAAGTTGAGTTCTTTTTTTAGTGATTTGTTTCATATATTTTTGAAGTAATTCGTTATCATTATCAAAAAAACCATTTGCTTTTAATATTTCTTTACTTTTTTTGTTTAAAAAATCTTTGTAATCACACAAAACTATCATATCATTAACTGTATTATATAATATTATTTTTGATTTATATGGAATTTTTAAAACAAATTTACTTAATTTCATATTTTCCTCTTTTTAATTCCAGCATCAATCATAATTATTGACGCGGCTACTCCTACATTTATAGAATTAATACCACTTTTCATTGGAATAAAAACTTTGCTATTTTTATTGTCATACCACTTATTGTTAATTCCAAATCTTTCATTACCAACAACAATTGCAGTATTTTTGTCATACTCTTTTTCAGTATAAGATACTCCATTAACTGGTTCACATAAACATATATCATAACCATTTTCTAAAAGTGCTTTTTGTGCTTTTTCATAAGTAGTATTAATTGTTGGAATGCTAAAAACGCATCCCCTAGAACTTGCTAAAAACTTATTTTTATATACAGTAGTAACTGGGTCTACATTAATTATTAAATCAACACCACATGCATATGCACTTCTATAAATAGTACCTAAGTTACCTGGTAATTCTATTCTGTCATTAACTAAAATTAACTTATGTTTATTTGTATCAATATCATTTAAAGAATACTCTTTAAATTTAATAACTAAAATAATTGGTACTTCATTTTCTTTTGTTCTTATACTTTCAAAAGTTTTATTTGAAATTTTATATAAATTATTACAAACTTTCTTACAATTTTCTAGCAATAACTTACCATCTTCTTTTAAGTCATCGTCATTATAGAAAACACTTATAACTTGAGCATTATTTAAAATTGCTTCTTTAATAACATCTAGTCCTTCCACCACCATCAAATTATCAGTGCCCTTATTTCTTAATTTTTTTAGTTCTTTTAATTTTTCATTGTTCTTAGATATTTCCATCATATTAACCACACTCCTCAAACTCAAAAATATCAATTTTCTCATTCTTTTCACTTATAATTTTATCACATATTATATGATTAATATACATTTTTAAATATTTTTCTTCAATTAGACAAAATTCGTTAGTGTCATTATACCCACTGAAAGCTTTATAATATTTTTTGCCATTTTTTAAAACTTTGTCAACAATTATATAATAGTGATTATCTACGTTTAAAAATTTTTCTAAAGTATCTTCGGATATATTTCCTGGAAACATCAATGTATTATCAATATAAATTGATTTTCCTAAATCAAGTGAAATCAAGACTTTTTTATTTAAAGAAAGTTCCTTATCAATAAATTCTAAAGGGCTATTTAATGAATTAAAAATATACTTGTTTTTATCATAAAGCAAACTTGAATTAGTTAATTCATAACATCCACTTTTAAGTTCAGGTAAAAAAGTTAAAAATGAATGCTCATTTTGTGATTTTGATTTAATAAAGTTTAAATTACCAAATACATTAAAAAGATTTTGGAATATAATTGTTTCGTAATCTAAATCATTTTCATGCATTTCAAGTAATATCATAGTAGTTCTCTCATTATTTGATAATATTTTTTCATCAGTTAATTCTTCGTTTAAATCCCCAATGATTTCATATTGAAGTATATCTTCTATATCAAAAAAACTTCCGTCAAAATTCATTAGTTGTAAGAATAAATATGGCTTGTTATCCAAAAAAGTTTTGTTTTTAATTAATTCAATACATTTTTTATATCTTAAAAATCTATTTAAAGCTAAAAATTTATAAAAAGTATTTTTATCATAGTCCACATTCATAAAATTTAAATATTGAACCAGCCAACAGGTGCCTTGAAAATCAATGTAATAATTCATAATTTCTCCCTTAATAAAAAGTGTACTTATTATAGCACACTTTTACTTATAATGCAAATTATTGTTTTTTAATATTTTCAAAAAAACTTTTCTATGAATATTACTTTCATTCATTAATTCAGAATAATAATCTAAATATTCATGATATGTTTCAATTACATTTCCATCCTCATCAATTAAAGTATGTGAATGACATTTACCAGAATCGAAAACTATATACACATCCTTTGTGCCATCTGATCTTTCTCTAACTGTATATTCAGTTTGACCATATGTACCAGAATTTTTATATTTATAGTTTTCATCTTTTAAAATATTTTATCATTTTTTCTCTTGAAAAAAATTTGCATTTTATAAACAATTATGGTATTATATAGAACTATAAAAGCAACAGGGGGTTTTGGTTAGATATATTATTTCATATTCTAACCAAAAGTTGCTATTTATTTTTTATTAATAAATATTTAAAAAGGCTCAATAAAAGCCTTTTTATTTTGCATAAATAAGTTTTCCTGATATGGTTAATAGTTTATTACTATATCTTCCAAATAAACAAGTTTGTAATATTAAAATACTATCTTTACCTGAAACATCAACGTTAATATCATATAAATTCTTATCTTTTAATCTGTTAAAATGATTTAACCATTCATCATCTGTCTTGTAATTAAACTGCATATGTTCTTCTTTAGAACTTTTTTCCACTACACCTACACTAAATATTTCATATATTCTTTTTTCATTATTTATCTTTAATTCAAAATATTTATGTTTTTCATAATAATCTTTTTTTATATAACCTTCTAATTCTTTAAAAGGTACTTCATATCTTACAGAATTATGTCCATATATATTTATTTGTTTAGAATCACTATTATGTCTATAATCCATAAATGTGCTTCCAATTATACTCATACTTTTATCAAGAGCATGACTTAGGTAATAGTTGTTATCTTTATTTTTAGCAATAGGTATACTATATTCATAATTATCTAAATTGAGTAACGCTATAATTTCATCATTAGAATATTTATCTTTAATGCTTTTAAGTTCCTCACTAACACTCAATTTATCACTTTTTGGTACAACACCATTAACTAATTCTCTTTTTGTTTGATTAATTTTAATATATTTAACACATAAGGCTATCATGCTTATAATAAATAACATAGTTACTAATAATAATATTCCATTAAAAATTTTGTTTTTCATATTAGAATTTACTACTTTATTTTCTATTTTATTACTACTATTTATTTTAGTGGTCTCTTCTTTTTTGGGCCTTCCTACTTTTTTTGTTGTTTGTGATTTTACAGGAGTTTTTTTAGGTTCCTTTTTTATTTCAGTTGTTTTTACTTCAACTTCTTTTTTTGTATTACCTTTACTTTTCTTCATAACATCTTTCCTTTACAAATTCATTATATTATAACTACTTAATGTTTTCAATAATTATTTAAAAAAGCACAAATTAATGTGCTTACATTTATAACTTTTCAACTGTTTTTATACCTAATATATTAGTACCATTTTCAATAACTATTCTAACCGAATCAAGTAATAAAAGTCTAGAATTTTTCAAATCACTATTTTCTTCTTTTAAAATACTTGTTTCTTCATAATATTTACTAAATAATCCACACAAATCGTTTAAATATTTTGTAATGATTACTGATTCATTAGTTTTTACAGTTTCTTTTACTGTATCTTCGAAATCATATAATTTTTTTATTATTTGTTCTTCTGTTTTTGTTTTTAATATTATATTATCATATTTCTTATTTAAATCACATTTATTAAGTATTGATTTAATTCTAACATAATTATATAAAATATAAATAGCAGAATTTCCAGTAAAATTGGTTGCATCATCTAAATTGAAATTAATGTTTTTTCCACGATTAATATTTAACATATTATACTTTATACAAGAAGAAGCTAAACTTAAATACTCATCATTTGTTAATTCAGTTCCCCTTTCACTAAAGCTATTTTTCAATTTATCTATAGTAGCATTTATAAAATCTTCTAATAAAACAACCTTTCCTTCTCTTGTAGCCATTTTATCACCATTTAAAAGCACAAATGAGTAAGATATTAATTTAGGACTACCATAACCTAAGATATCCATAACTGCACTGATTTGTTCCATATATACCTTTTGATCTTCACCTAGCACTATTAAATTAACATCCTTATTTTTATTCATTTTATACATAGTATAAGCGATATCTCTTAATGGATACAAACTTGTTTTATCTTCACGAGTAAGTATTAATACTGGAGTTTTAGTTGGAATATTATAACCAGTTAAATCAACATAAAGTCTTCCATTTTCATCTTCCTTCAATCTTCCCTTTTCAGCTATTTTATCTAATATAGTTTTGGTAATATGTCCAAATACAAAATCGCTTTCATGAGTAAATGTATCCCAATGTATATCCATTTTATCAAATATTTTCTTTTGTCCTTCAACACAAATATCAGTTATACTTTTAAATTCATTTCTTACTATATCATTTCCATTTTCTAATTCGTTTAAGTATTTAAATACTTCTTTTTCGATATTTTCATTTTCTTTAGCTTCATCATTTATTTTAATGTATAGACTTAACATCTCATCAAATGTCACTCTATTAATATCTGAATACTTTTTAACTGCGATTAGTAACATTGCAATTTGTTTTCCAATATCATTAACAAAATATTCTCTATCAATTTCATACCCATTAAATTTATATAAATGTACTAAAAAGTCACCGATAATACTATTTCTGCTTCTACCAATATGTGGTGATGCATTTGGATTTATGGAAGTATGTTCAATTAATAAACTTTTCCCAATTCCTTCATTTGTGCTTCCATACTTATCACTCAAATTTTCTATTTTTTCTAAAACAATTTTTCCTAAACTTTCTTTATTGATATTAAAATTTAAATAAGGTCCAACTACAAAAGCATCAATAATTATATTATTGTCAAAAGTTAAATGTTCTAAAATATAATTTGCTTTTTCATTTGGATTATTTAAATTATCAACTTTAATTTTAAAACATGGTAAACAATAATCCCCCATTCCTTCTTTTGGTGGAACAGATATTTCTATTAATTCCTTTTCTATACCTAAACCACTGATTAAATTTGTTAAATAATCTTTATAATTCATACTTTCCTCCATCCATTTATAAAATTATTATATCATATATATATTTTTTATTCTATATTTAATCTCTATAAAATATATCTTTAGAAAATATTTTATCATTAATATCCATTATTTCACTATCTATTCTGTTAGCAATAATTAAATCACACTCATTTTTAAAAATTTCTAAATCCTTTATTACTTTTATTCCCTTAAAAGTATTTTCTTTAATAAAAGGTTCATAAATATATAAATCTAATGAATTTTCTTGTAATATTGAAATTATATCTATAATACTACTATCTTTTATATTTAAAGAATCACTCTTTGATGTTAATCTATAGATTCCTATTTTATTAACTTTTTTATTTAGTATTTCTTCACAAATTTCTTTTTTTCGCAATTGATTTGATTTTACAATTGCTTCTATTAAAACTCCCGAAATGTCTTTAAAACTATACATTAATTCTTTACTATCTTTAGGTAAACAATATCCACCATATCCAAAGGAAGGATTATTGTAATAATTTCCAATTCTTTGATCAGAACATATTCCATTTATAACTTTTAATGTATCGGCATTTAAATTATAACATAAATTATCAATTTCGTTAAAGTATGCAATTCTCATAGCCAAATAAGCATTTGAGGCTAGCTTTATTATTTCAGCTTCAGTTGAACTACATAAATACACATTATTATCTAAATTAAAATCTAGTTTATATTTTATAGTATATTTATTTTCGCCTCCAATTATTATTCTTGAGGGATTTAAAACATCATCAAAAGCAGAAGCCTCTCTTAAAAATTCTGGAACATATATTATTTTTTTATAATTGAATTTTTTAATAAGTTTGCAAGTGTAATTTACTGGAATAGTAGATTTAATAACTATAATAGCATTATTATTAATTTTAAGTATATTTTTAATTGAAGATTCAATTAAAGTAGTATTTAAACATTTTGTATTCTCATCATAATCTGTTGGTACACATATAAAAATGTAATTTCTATCTATTAGTGCATCATTTAAATTCATAGTTTTTAATTTTAACTTATTATCAGCAATATATTTTTTAATACTTGGATCATTAATGTAATTTAAATTATTATTAATTAACTTATTTTTTTCTTTATCAATATCATAAAAAATTACATCATTTTCCTTTGACAAATAAACACCATTTGACATTCCTACATAACCTGCTCCGATAATTAAAATTTTATTCATCAATTACACTACTCACTTTCTCAATAACAATTTCTTGCCAATTATTTTTATAGTATTTATTCTTAAAATCTCTTATATTATTTATAAAATAAAATCTATTTTCTAAAAACTCTTTTAATACTTCATAAGTAAAATCTTTGCATTTCATTCCTAATTTATATTTTTCTATCATTAAAGCATTATAATTTTGTTCATAAGTATCAAGTGGAATCGTAATTATTGGTAAATCAATTGAAATTGCTTCGCTTAAAAGTTGATGACCACTTGTTGTAATTAAAAAGGCTGAGGACAATAAATCATTTTTAAATGAATCATTAAAATTTACAAACTTAATATTAGGATAATTTAAATATTTTTTAAAAATATCTATATTTTCTTTAGTATAAACTATGAATTTGTAATCATTAAACTCTTTAATAGTATTTAATATTTCAAAATACTTTATAGAAAATGAATAAGATGAAAAATATACAAGTACTTTATTGTCTTCCTTATTTCTTTTTTCTAATTCATTTATTATAGGAGGTACTACAACAACATTATTTTTTTTAATGTTAATTGGAAAAAAAGAAGAAATTATTTTCATATCATATTTAGGAAAAAAGTAATTAATTCTATTAATTTCTTCATTTATAGAAAAATCATTTATTTCTATATTTTCAAGATATAAAAACTTTGATTGCTGTTCCATAGTTATCAATTTTAAATTACTAGCATAAGCATATTCTGCAACATTAGGTTCATAATCAGTAATTACTAAATCTGGTTTACCATTAAAATATTTTTCCACAGCAATGGAAAATTCTAAAAAATTTTTAAATCTATCCTGTGTTGATAGACAATATTTTTCTAAAGTATCTTTAAAATTAACACCATTCTTATCACAAACAATCCAAGGTATTATAATCGGTAGAACATCAATATTACATTTCTTTTTAATAACAGACACTTTATCTATACTAGTTGCTGCTAAAACCTCAAATCCTTTACTTTTTAATTCATTTATAACACAAATTTGTCTATTTAAATGACCGTTTCCTATTCCACATATACCTATTAAAATTTTTTTCATAATTCCTCACTCATAAAAGTAATTATTTTTTAGGTAAAACCTAATAACTTTTACTTTAACATTTCCATATAAATACTTAATTGAACTAGCACGATGCTGTCCATCTCGTATATATGGCTCATTATTATACAAAACAATATATTGATTATTTTTTCCATATGAATTATCTCTAACATTATTTAAAGAATTATAAATTCTATCTTTATCACTATCTATAATATGATTCGAATTAAATAATTTAAAAACTTTATCACGAGTATCATCTATTAAAGACTTATAGCATTCTGACTCATTTAAAGTTACTGGATTACTATTTCTTCTTAACAACCTAAAATCATCAATATTTATATAATCATATTTATAATATAATAGTTTATCAAGTAAATCATAAAAGAAAAGTGAAAAATAAATTGGATCAATTAACTTATAATCATAATTTATATTATATTTTTTATTGAAAAATTCATAAATTTCTTGTACTAATTTTGTTAATTCATTGTAATTGTAAGTCTTATATTCTTTATCAAATAATATTATTGTTAACAAATCTTTAGAGTAATTTAGTACAAAATAATTCATTTGTTTCAAAGCAAATTCTTTGTAAGTATTTTTAGAAATCATATATTTAATTTCATAATTAGCTCTTAAAATAATCGATAAAGCATGATTAACTTGATTTTCATTAAAATCATTTATTTCATTTAATAATTCTTTTAACACTATTTTCCTCTTTTAAACCTAATCTATATTGACATGCATCCATAAATTTAAAATATAATCCTTGAATATTTTTATATTTATCTTGATTAGTAATATACTCTTTATAAATTGATAAAACATATTTATAAAAATAATTTAAACTACCTTTTTCAATTGCTCTATTGATGTTATAATTAACTAAAGCCATCATTTTAATTAAATCATTATCTTCTATTTTTATTTCTTCTTTGTAAATTAAATTACTAAGTAAACCACATATTGTTTTTATATTATTTTTATATTTATTTAATTTGTTAAAATCAATATCATTATCGTTATTTAGTAAAACTGTCAATAATTTTATCAAATAAACAGGTGTGATATATTTATTATTTATTTTTATATCATTATTTATAATAAATTTATTTATCTCATTACTCCAAATTTTATAATCTATTTCATCTGCATTATAACACATTCCATAAGTTAAGAATCTGGTATCATTATTAAAATTAATTTGATTTAAAATTTCATTTACTTTTAATACATGATCACTTTGATTAGCACCAATTATATTTATTAAAACATCATTTTCTTGCACTGCATATTTTTTAATAAACATTAACTCTTGAAGAGTGTATTTTAGTTCCCCATTATTTTTTAATTCGTTTTAGATCGGAAGA
>OIEC01000119.1_pt1 | contig 43987 bp, 46 predicted proteins | sample 1604801 | NCBI WGS metagenome assembly OIEC01 (sample SAMN01760940, study PRJEB22395) | human gut metagenome | reverse complement strand
GCGGATGCAATTTCGACCAGCCCTCTAGTTTTTAAAGGAGGGTGATGCCCATGAACACAATGGAAGTACTCACATTGCTTTTAGTAGTTTTTGCGGCTCTGACTTACATAGATAATCGACATGATAAGAAATAGCATCCACGATAAACCCTGAGAAAGTTTGATGGATGCTATGTCTCAACATAGAAATAAATTAAATTTTACTGAGGGCATCAGATCTTGCATCTGATTACCTTTCTTGATTAGATTATACACTGGGGGGCATGAGAAATCAAGTCCCCCTTTTTAATTGCTTGTTACTTAACACAATAGGAAAAATAGAATTTATCTATTTTACAATAATGTTTCAAGCCTAACAGCCTTAAAATGAATTCCTATCTTAAACGAATAAGCAAAAGTATTATCACAATTTTTTTACAATTTCGATTGCGGTGCGGAGCAACTCATATCGAATATTCTTTTGGTTATTCCAGTTTCTAGAATCCCATTCTTCACCACTTACATCATCACCTGTATATAATAACTGTGCAAGCGGTATGTGATAATAGTGAGACACCGCAAAAAAGACTGCCGCTTCCATTTCAACCGTTATACACCCTTCATTTCGTCTGCGTTCGATCATATCTGGAGTTTCCCGGTATATGGCATCGCTTGTCCATGTCTTTCCGGTTTTAAAAGGAATTCCCATTTCTTTCAAGTATAAAACAACTTTCTCAACGGTTTCTTTATGACATTCAATTTCACGTGAAGGCTCCAAGTAATGATAAGAGGTTCCCTCATCCCGAACTGCAGATAATGGAACAACAATCTCCCCCACCTTGCTCTCATTGGTTAAAGCGCCTGCTCCACCACAAACGATGAAAGTTTCACACCCCATGGCATGTAATTCTTCAAGCGCCACTGCTGCACCAGGTCCACCACAAAGTGCCATTGTAATACAAATACTATCTGTACCATCTACATATTCATAAATTGGTATATCAAACACCTCGGAGTTAAGGTAACCAATAATCGGAAGCTTATGCTCTTCTACAAATTGATTCAATTCTTTTCTCAAATAGGTAATCACACATTTCTCCGGAAGATTTTTCGTCAGAAAATTCGCCGGATGAATAATTGGATTTTTACTGGTATCAAATTCACATATAGGATATTGATTCTTCACAATCATATTTTTCACCGCCCCAAATTCTATTTTAACTGTCTCTTCTAATTTGTTTCTATTTTTTTCAGTAGCTCGTCAAATATCGAAATATTATTTACAAACTGTTTAAACTCATTATTCTCAGCCATGAAGCAGTATACTTCATTTAATATATTAAGCAAATTCGATTCTACGTTACCGTCTAAAATATCTTCTTTAAAATTTTCAGTATGTGATGAACACAATTCTATAAATGTATAGTATCTACCGGCTGCTTGCATAAGATCATATAATCGTCCTTTACTGCTATGAATCGAGAAATTCGCTTTAATTCCTTCAAGAAACTCATATCTATGCTTTACAAACTGTTTCCATCCTTTTCTGAATTTATATTCTATAAACCTCTTGTAACCGTTTCGCCGAGCGTGAAACTCTGTCCATAAGAAAAATGCGTTATAGTATTGCGAATCAAAAAGTTCATTATAATCACTAATTTGTAAAAAATCTGCATAATCGTAATAATCGTGTGCATGAGTCAATTCATGTATTACAGTTCCACGTACTTCGTCAGGATCTTTTTGTGGCAACACCTTCTTAGATAAAACTACTAGTGTTTTTTTATCTCTTGAGGGCGCCAAAATTACTGTACCATTTGTATTATTGAGTACAGTACCACTCTTCATTACCGCTTTTTTCTGTACATCACACATATCATATTCAAGTATTTTGGCATAAACATCATCAACCATAGCAATTTCAATATTCCGTTTTTCATCAAAATCTCGTATATAATTATAAAAATATTGTAATTCTTCTTGTAATATATTGCTTAAAATCGTATTTGAGTCCATATCTGTATCCCCCTTCGTTACAATGCTAACCCAATCTCAAACGCTAATAGCATATACTTCTCGGCATTAGTAAGTCCATATAATTCCAAATCCCGCATTTCCCATTTTTCTGAACTTAGATTATCGGCTCCATACAAAAATTGCACAAACGGAATCTTCCTGTACTTGGAAACAGCCAGCATAGATGCACATTCCATTTCAACCACCAGACATCCTTCTTCTCTACGTTCCTGAATAACAGGTAACGTTTCTCTATAAATTCCATCTGAAGTCCATGTTTTTCCCTTTACATAGGAATAACCACATGTATTTAGTACACCTTCTAATAACTGAATAGCACGTTTCTCCATCTCTATTTCCTCTGATGGTGCTATGTAATGGTAGCTTGTTCCTTCGTCACGAATTGCAGAAACCGGAATCACTATATGCTCTTTTACCTTCTCGTCATCCAACACCCCGCAGGAACCAAACAAGACAAACTTCTTAGCCCCCATCGCTACAACCTCTTCAAATCCAGACACACATGCCGGCGCACCAACTCTGGACAAGTAAAACGCAATCTCCTGATTTTTATATCTCATCTTATAAACGGGCATCGCTCCGTTTGCTGTGTAAAGCTCTGCAATTTTTTCTACATCTTTTAAAGAAGAAAATTTTTGAATGATTTTTTCCGAGAATGTGGAAACACAGATTTCTGGAAAGTTCTCTATTTTTTTCGTAGTATCAACTGGTGTGAACAACGCTGGTTCTGTTATTGCTTTTCTTTGAAAAACTGTTTTCATCGCATTTCCCCCTTCTATTTCTGACTTTCCTAAGTACACTTCATTTTCATTATACACTCACACATTTTTATCCGCAATCTCCATCAAATTTTATTTTCTCTCCTTGTCTCTAATCCGGCACATCAATGTCATTATCTGGCACAGTTCTGCGATTTACAGGGAAATCTACCCATGCTAGAATGATACTGTCAAAAAAATATGCAAAGCAGGACACGTCTTTTCCGGAAATCAGCCTCACTTCCGGGTATAGGCGTGTTTTTGTTTGCAGGAAAGGAGTCCGTTACAACTGAATATAAAATGCTTCCCAATGTATTGACCAGCCGGAAGCTGTCGAGGCAGGAAACTATAAGCACAGGGCAAGGTGATGTATTTCACTTTGCCCTCTTTTATGAAGGAGGTTTTTGCATGAAATATCATGTATTCAAAGATTCCCCGCCAGGCAAAAAACGCCATCGGGATTATGGAAAATATCTGTACGCAGGCTTTCTGATGTTCACCCTGATTGCCTGTAATGTGCAGCCAGTTATGGCTGCTACTATCTGGGACAAAGCTTCAGAAATCATGAAAGACGTATACAACCAGATCATTCTAATCTCCACGATTGCTGCTGTCGTAACCGCATCTGTTGCACTATTACTGATGAATTTTTCAAAAAGCGGAAAAACCGTAGATGAATCCCGCGCATGGCTCAAACGAATCATCATTACCTGGGCTATCTTGAATGGGCTCGGATTTATCATGGCTTACATCACACCATTCTTTGCAGGTGGAAAATGGAATGGATAACGTACAGAGAAAGGAGTCGTCATTATGGGAATACTTGACGGAATTGTAGAATGGATTGCCGAACAGGTCATGAATATTCTGGATCTGATTACCACCTCTGTATTAGGTGCATTGGGATGCTCTATGGATACCTTTCTCCGTTACTTTCCGGCAGCCGAAACTATGTATCAGATTTTTCTAGCACTGGCGATTGGACTTATTCTCCTGAACTGGGTATGGCAGCTTTTTAAGAACTATTTTATGGGTACGGGAATTGATGCGGAAGATCCCATCAAACTCTCGCTTCGGACCTTTATGTTCCTTTTCCTTACCTTCTATGCAAAAGACATTGTAGATCTTCTGCTAGATATAGCAGGAACTCCCTATGGTTGGATTCTTACAGAAGACTTGCCACCTTTAGAATTTGGTTCCTTCAACTCTGTCATCACCGTCATTTTAGGTGTGTGTGCCAACGGCGCTGTTGCTATCGTTGCCCTGATTTTAGTGCTAATCCTTGCTTGGAATTACATCAAGCTTCTTTTCGAGGCTGCAGAACGTTACATCTTGCTGGGAGTTCTAATTTATACTGCACCAGTCGCCTTTGCAACAGGTGCGTCTCAGGCAACCGGAAACATATTTAAAAGCTGGTCTCGGATGCTTGGTGGACAGTTTTTTCTTCTTTTGATGAATGCCTGGTGCTTACGTCTGTTCACTTCCATGGTCGGCACTTTCATTGCAAATCCACTGTCAATATAGAAGGGAGGAACACATGAAACACAGAAAAAAGCTAATGATTTTATTGACACTTACTGCCTGTATGGTACTCTTTTGCTCCTTTCCGGTATTTGCCGCTGAACTGACAGAAGCACAGGTTGAACAGGCAGTCGCCGAACAGGGAAAGGAAACCGTTACCGGAAATGTCTTTGTTTGGTTCCTTTGTGCCATTGCCTTTTTAAAGGTTTCGCAGAAAATTGACAGTTTCATGGCAAGTCTTGGAATCAACGTAGGAAACACTGGTGGCAATATGATGGCAGAACTTCTAATTGCCGGGCGCAGTCTTGGAAATTCGTTTCGTGGTCATGGTGGTGGCAGCCATGGCAGATCTTCTTCTCCTGGAAGTGCTGCCGTCGGAGGAACTTTCCTTTCCGGTGGACTTGCCGGAGCAGTAGGACGTCAAGCAGAACGCTCCGCTGTCAATGCAGCTACTGGATATACGGAGGGACCGAGTATAGGAAACGCTCTGTATCAATCTTCCTTAGAAAAGGGCGGAGACTTTGCCAACAATGTAATCAGTAATATTGCCCAAGGGAACTACGGGCAAGTCGGCTCCATTACCGGAGAAGGGGCGGAAGCTGCTTTCCAGTCTTACATGGGAATCAGTGCCGATAATAAAGCGGACCATTCCTACACTAATGTAGAAATCGGCGGTGGAAGGATTACCGGAGTCGAGACTACCCCCGATGGAACCAGTCGGGAATTTGCCATGTATCATGCTGATCAATACACTGCCCCTACTCAGGGCAATTTTGACACCGTACATTCTGTGGACGGATCCGCCTGGTATTGGCAATATGCAGAAGATACAGTTTCTAAAACACCATACGATGCTGGTGATGGAAAAGTAGCCTACAACGAATCCATCGTACAGAAACTTCCGCCGACACCTTCAAGAAAGGATCGCATTTAAAAATGGCAACCGAATCATCCGGATTTGATGAGGCAATGGATGTAGGCACAAGTACCATTTCCCATCTCAAAGCCTTAAAAACGGCTTCCACCATAACGAAAGCTGGTTTTGGTGCTGCAGGCGGTCCGTTTACTGCTGCAATCGGAATTGCGATTGCCAACCGGCATGGAATTGCAAAAATCATCATTGTTATCATTGCCATATTGCTGCTTCCGGTTCTTTTTATTCTCATGCTTCCGGGACTCATCTTCGGAAGTCTCATGGAAGATACCGGCGCTTTAAACAGCAATACCATTATCAATGATAATATCCGAGCATCCCGCGAAGCGATTGTAGAAGTCCTGGAAGAAAGTCATGCAGACATTCTTTCTGAAATCAATGCTGCCATTGCAAAACTTCCTGAAGGGGATACTGCCAGTATCAATGATTCCTACGCATACAATATTTCCGTTAATGCCAATCTATTGATTTCCCAGTTCTGTGCCAGTCAGGATAATTACGAAAACATCAATCTAAGGAAATTAAAAAGCCTAATCCGAAAAAATAAGGATGGGCTTTTTTCTTATGATGTTGCAACAGAAACAGTCACGATGGAAGTAGTCGTAGAAGGTGATGCAGAAGGTGAAAATAGTCCGGAAGGAAATGAAAACGCAGAACCACAAACAAAAACTGTTACCTTTACCAGACACACCTATACTGTGCAATATGCAGGTGATGCATATTTTGCTGATCATGTTTTTCATCTGACAGATGAGCAGAAAGAGCTTGCTCAGGATTATGCAGAAAATCTAACCACCTTTTTCGGGAATGCAGCTTCCGGAGTCGCCATGGCAATCAACTTATCTGATGAGGTTCTCTCTTACCGTCCTACTGTCGAACGGATTGCCGCCAAGTATGGCATGAGTGAATATGTGGAATTGATTCTTGCCGTTATGATGCAGGAATCTGGCGGCAGAGGACTGGATGTGATGCAGGCGGCGGAAGGCTCATTTAACACCAAATACCCGCATAAACCAAATGGAATTACGGATCCGGAATACTCCATTGAATGCGGAATCCAAGAACTAAAATATGCACTGGAGAAGGCAGGATGTACCGGTCCTACCGATTTAGACCGAATCAAACTCGCACTCCAAGGCTACAATTACGGATCCGGTTACATTGACTGGGCTATGGAACGGGACGGTGGATATACCAAAGAAAACGCCATCGCCTATTCTGACATGATGTGTGCCAGACCAAGCTGGCCTTATGACCGTTATGGAGACAAAGAGTATGTGGAGCATGTCCTTCGCTATTATCAGATTACCAACAACGGTGGCAGCTATCCTGCAAACGGAATGCAAATCCCGCATTATCTTCAGACAGACTATGGAAACATTCCATACGGCGGGGGTTCTATTGCCAGTAGCGGATGCGGTCCAACAAGCTTTGCTATGATTGCCAGTTATCTTACGGATACCACCATAACTCCGGCAGATGCTGTTGCCTGGTGTGGAAATTCCTATTATATGCCGGGAGTCGGTACTTACTGGTCCTATTTTCAGGCAGCCGCCAACCATTTCGGTTGTGGCTCCGTCACACAAACCAGTGATGCCAATCAGGTTCTGCAAGCACTATCGGAAAGTCATCCAGTAATCAGTTCCCAAAGAGCCGGGCTGTTTACCAGCGGCGGACACTTCATTGTACTGCGGGGCGTAACTGCAGACAGTAAGGTTTTGGTCAACGATCCCAATGACAACAGTTCCAAAAACTACATCAATCGCGAATTCGATATGATGTCTGAAGTCCATGCGACATCCAATGCGTATTGGATCTTCGATAAAAAATAAAGGAGATACCCTATGAATAGAAAAAAAGTTATTTTATCCATCCTGATGATGGTTTTTTTAATTGCAGTCGGATTTGTTCTCCCTCATCTTTTTAAAGAGAAACGGGGAGAAAAGCCAGCTTCTTCTGCTCCAACTAAGGAAGAAACTACGGATACGGAACAATCCTCAAATAAGACAGCACTCACCTTTTTGGATTTTAGTGCCTTGCAAAACTTTTTCTCAAAAGGGCAGATAGAAACTTTACGTCAGGAGTTGCAAACGTATCTTACCGATACCGGGAACACTTCGATAACTTCCGTTCAGTTCTTAGCAGACAAAACCACTTACCCAAATGCTTCTGACATCGGCTTTTCTTTCCGGTTATCAGATGATTCCGTTCTTCCTGTTTATTACAGTTCTTCCATCGGACGCTTTTTCTATGGAGAAGAACGTACTCCCGGTACAGAAGAAATAAAAACCTATGAACAGCAAACGGATGAAAATCTCCCGGTCCTGACAACGGAAGAAATTGAACTGTTACCCGAAGGTGGCTACGACGATACGAAAGAAACTGAACCGGAAAAACAACCATCTGATCACAAAACCACAACGGAAGCTGAGGAGGTGCAGCCATGAATGATTCTGAAAAGCAAACCATCGTCTTCATTCCTCGAAACTTCATCGAAAAAGGAACCTTCATGGGCGGTATGTTTAAAATCCGCAATGCCATTGAAGGAGGCATCTTAGCTGTTTTGATTGCAGTTCCAGTGATTCAGCTCCCACTGTCTTTGACGGTACGCATTATCATTCTTTGTATGACAGCCCTTCCGGCAGCTATGATTTCTTTAATTGGAATCGGTGGAGAAAGTATCAGTGCTTTTTTAATGAACGCCCTGCGTTTTCTCAAAAACCGGCGCGTCATCTACCGTATAGATGTAAATCCAGATCCGAAAAATAAGCATCGTATCAAAAAACCGCGGAATAAAGAACCAAAGGCAAAGAAACACAAACATCCCAAGAAAAAATCAACAGCTTCCATGACAGCATCCGGACAGTCTGACAAATATGAGAGTTGTGTTTCTGATGAGATTTCTTCTCACGATGTAGCAATTTCTAAAAAAAAAGAGCGTCGCCAGTTTGATACTTCCACAAAACGCGGAATCCGCAAGCAGGCTCGTGAAGATATTCGGATCTTGAAATATGAGAACCGTCAACTAAAGAAAGCACAGAAACAGGCAAAACGTGCAGTACGCACAGAATTAAAGCGCCAGAAACAGGAAGAAAAACGCAGAGTCCGGGAAGAAAATCGTCAAAAAAAAGCGGAAATCAAAGCTACAAAACAGGCTGATAAAGAACGTGAGCATCCGGCTTCTGATATGAATACTGCTCCTGCTTCGTCTAAACCAAAGAAGAAAAAACGCAGGGATATGACTCTGGAGGATTATCTGCCGATTGAGAAGATTGCCAATGGTGTCATCTACACAACAGATCACCGGTATGTCAAGATTCTGGAAATTGAACCAATCAACTTTTTACTTAGAAGTACCAGAGAGCAGCAAAGCATTATCTTCAGTTTTATTTCCTATCTGAAGATCAGCCCGGTTAAACTTCAGATCAAGATGATTTCCAAAAAAGCAGACATCAACAAGCATCTGAACCAGGCTCAGTTGGAACTGGAACGTGAAACAGATCCTAACTGCAGACAACTTCAGAAAGACTATATTCAGTTTGTACGCCGGTTAAGCTCCAGAGAAGCTGTATCCCGTCGGTTCTTCCTGATTTTTGAATATGAACCATTCAATGTAAATCGAAAAGTAGAAGAAACTGAAATTCTGGCAGCTCTTGAAACCGCAGCCCAGACCGCCAAAACCTTCCTGTACCAATGCGGAAATGAAGTGGTATCCCACGATAATGAAGACGAGTTTACTACGGATGTCCTTTACACCCTGTTAAATCGTACCAAATCCACAGAGGTTTCTCTTCCAAAGCGTATCAATCAGGTACTGACTCGTTATGAAGAAACCGGCAGGGAAGCTGAAATGGATGCCATACATATCAATGAATTTATTGCTCCGGAATCCGTAGATTTCAAGCACAGTAACTATGTATTGATTAACGGTGTCTATCATGCCTATCTTTTGGTTCCTAGTGACGGATATAAGCCAAAAGTCGCACCTGGTTGGCTGTCACTGCTTATCAATGCTGGCGAAGGAATTGATGTGGATTTTTATCTCCACAAACAGCCAAAGGATAAGATACAGCAGCGTTTGGGACAACAAATTCGTATCAATCGTTCCAAGATCAAAGACGCTTCCGATACTAATGCAGACTTCGATGATCTGGATTCTGCCATCCGTTCCGGTTATTTTTTAAAGCAGGGACTCTCCAACAATGAAGACTTCTACTATATGAACCTGCTGATTACAATCACAGCTAACAATCTGGAAGAACTCCAGTGGAGGATTCAGGAAATGAAAAAGCTGCTGATTTCTCAAGACATGGATCTTCGCTCCTGTTACTTTCTGCAAGAGCAAGGATTCCTGTCTTCTCTTCCGCTGGTCAGCCTGGACAAAAAACTTTACGAACTTTCCAAACGCAATACGCTGACTACCGGTGCGGCAAGCTGTTATCCATTTGTCAGTTATAGCATTTGTGATGACAACGGCATTCTTTTTGGTGTCAACAAACATAATAACTCCTTGGTCATCGCCGATATTTTTGACTCCAAACAGTATAAGAATTCCAACATTTCCATTCTTGGAACATCCGGAGCCGGAAAAACCTTCACCATGCAGACTATGGCTCTCCGGATGCGCAGGAAAGGCATTCAGGTATTTATCATTGCTCCATTGAAAGGACATGAATTTTATCGTGCTGCAAGAAATGTAGGCGGAACTTTTATTCAGATTTCCCCTGCCAGTAAAAACTGCATCAATGTCATGGAAATCCGAAAAGTAGATAACTCTGTAAATGAACTCTTAGATGGACCAACGCTGGATGCTTCTGCTTTAGCCGGAAAAATACAACGACTGCATGTTTTCTTTTCCCTGCTCATCCCTGATATGAGCCACGAAGAAAAACAGCTTTTGGATGAAGCTCTCATCAAGACCTATGCAAGAAAAGGCATCACTCATAAAAATGAGTCCTTGATTGATCCGAAACATCCGGATCAGTACAAGGAAATGCCAATCCTGGGTGATGTATACAATGTCTTGATGGAAAGTGAAGACACCAAGCGTCTCGCTCACATTCTAAACCGACTGGTACATGGTTCTGCATCTTCCTTTAACCAGCAAACCAATGTGGATCTATCCAACAAATATACCGTTCTGGATATTTCTGAGCTGACCGGATCCAGCGACCTGCTGACTGTCGGAATGTTTGTTGCCCTTGACTTCGTATGGGACAAAGCCAAAGAAAACCGTACAGAAGAAAAAGCCATTTTTGTAGATGAGGTATGGCAACTAATCGGTGCCTCCAGTAACCGCCTTGCTGCAGAATTCGTGCTGGAAATCGCCAAAATCATCCGAGCCTACTCTGGTGCAGGCATCTTTGCCACTCAGGACTTAAACGACTTTTTTGCACTGGATGATGGAAAATACGGAAAAGGTATCATCAACAACTGTAAAACCAAGATTATCCTCAATATGGAAGACGAGGAGGCGCAGCGAGTGAAAAATATCCTGCACCTTTCTGAAACAGAGGTTATGAACATCACTCATTTCCAACGAGGAAACGGATTGATTTCTACAAATAACAATAATATTACGGTGGAGTTTAAAGCTTCCAATCTGGAAAAAGAACTCATCACCACAGACCGGCAAGAACTTCTGGAAATTCTCAAACGCCAGAATGAAAAAGCCGGGTAACAAACAGGCAGCTCCTATTGGCTGTCTGTTTTCATTTGAAAAGGAGGAGACTTATGTTACAAAAAACAAAATTACCATATACCCGCCTGTTTGCATTCCTACTTGCAGTTTTCATTGCAATCGGCGCTCTGTTCTCGTCAGTCACACCTGTCCATGCAGCTGATGGGACTATCGATTTCCATGCCGGACCATCCATCGCCTATGGTGATTATTTTACGTCACGAATGACCTTTGATGGCAGCAATACTGCATACTGCGTAGAACCCCTAAAACACACCCCGCCAAGTGGAACATATTCTTATAATCTACTAGAAAAAACTTCCCCTCTTCGTAAAGCTCTTTACTACTTAAATGGCGGCTACGGATATGATACCGTAACAAAAGAGAAATATTTCCAGGGCTGGAGCGATGACAATGCTTATGTTATCGGACATCTGGCTGTTGCATATATCTATGCTGGAAATACGGGAGATACTGGTGCTTTCCATGGTGCCCCGCAAAGCTTTATTGATAAAACTCTGGAAGTAGTACAGGGCATCAGTGAACTGCCTGCTCCACCGGAAAATTTTCGTGCTTTTCTTGTTCCGGGAAGCGGAAACCAAACCTTTGCCGGAAGCTGGTATCAGGTTCCGAACGGCTGGATAGAACTTCAGAAATCTTCTGCTAATCCATCCATTTCTGATGGAAATGGAAATTATACTTTAGAAGGTGCAAAATATGGCATCTACAAAGGGGACAAGCTGATTCAGACTTTAACAACAGATAAGAATGGCTATGCGAAATCAAAAGAACTTGAAGAAGGCAGTTACACAGTGAAAGAGATTTCTGCACCAGCCGGCTTTATCGTGGATGCTACCGCCCATGATGTGAACGTCAAGCCAGAAGAAACCAGCACTGTAAAATCAAGTGACATTCCACAGAACAATCCAATTTCTCTGATTCTGCAAAAACTAGATCTGGAGACAGGTGAAGGAAAACCACAGGGAAATTCTTCTCTTGCAAATGCTGAGTTCACCATTAAGTTTTATACAGAGCTTTCTGATACCGATCCTGCCGCAAGCGGAAAGAAACCGGTACGTACCTGGGTAATGAAAACGAATGCTTCTGGTGAGATGCACTTTACCAAGGATTATTTTGTATCCGGAGATGAATTTTATTATGCATCTGATAAAAAGACTGTTTGTCTTCCAATCGGAACTGTAACCATTCAGGAAACCAAAGCTCCAAAGAACTATTTTCTAAATGAAACAGTCTTTGTACAGAAGATTACCGGATCCGGAAGTCAGGAAAGTGTATCCATATACAATGCTTCCAATGTAGAAGAACAGGTTTATCGTGGCGGCGTGAAGGTACAGAAACGGGATCTTGAAACACAAGATACTGTGTCTCAGGGAAATGCGACTCTTGCCGGCGCTACATTTTCCATTACCACATTAAACGAGCAGCCGGTATGGGTAAATGGCAAACTGTATCAGAAAGATGAAATGTGCCTTACCATTATTACCGATGAAAATGGTCTTGCTTCTACGGAAGAAAAAGCGCTTCCTGTCGGTCATTACCGTATTGAAGAAACCCAAGCACCTACTGGTTACTTGAAAGATGGTGCAAAAACATTGGAATTTGAGATTACCAAAGATGGCGAAATGGTAGATCTGACCAGCAAAGATACTTCCATTGCAAACCAGGTGATCCGAGGTGGGGTAAAAGTTCAAAAACGGGATATTGAAACCGGTGAAACAAAACCGCAGGGTAACGCCACTTTAGAAGGTGCTACTTTTACTATTACCAATTTAAGCACTCATCCGGTTCTCGTAAATGAAAAACTCTATGAAAGCGGACAGGTCGTACTGACTCTGAAAACAGACAAGAGTGGCGCCGCTGCTACTGCTAAAGATGCTCTCCCTTACGGTCATTACCGCATAGACGAAACAGAAGCTCCGGATGGTTATTTAAACGAAGGTAAACTCTCACAAGAATTTGACATTCAGGAAAATGGTAAAATCATAGACCTGACTTCCAAAGAACATGCAATCCTCAATCAGATCATCCGCGGGGATTTAGAATTTGTCAAAGTCTCTGATGGTGATTTGAATCGTTTAGCTAACGTGCCATTTTCCATCACCTCCAAAACAACTGGAGAAAGCCATACGATTGTAACCGATAAAAATGGATATGCCAGTACATCTGCAGAATGGAATAAGCATACGGCAAACACCAATCGTGGAGAAACTTCGGAAGATGGCATCTGGTTTGGCACTTCTAAACCGGATGATTCCAAAGGCGCTTTAATTTACGATACTTATATTTTGGAAGAGCAGCGTTGTGAAACCAACGAGGGAATGAATCTCTTGAAGATTGAGGTGGAAGTATATCGTAACCATGTGGTGATCGACATGGGTACTTTAACAGATGACCGAATCACCATCGGCACAACTGCGCTCGATAAAGATACGGAATCTCATCTGAGCAAGCCTGAAGAGAAAATCACGATCATTGATACCGTAGAGTATGAAGGTCTCAAGAAAGGACAATCCTATAAGCTTCTTGGCACCTTGATGGATAAAGAAACAGGAAAACCGATTGAAGTGGACGGAAAGCCGGTAACTGCCGAAACTACTTTCAAGCCAAAGAAAACATCTGGATCGACTGAAGTGAAATTTACTTTTGATGCTACTTCACTTCGAGGAAAAACAATCGTTGTCTTCGAGGAACTGTATCAGGATGATCTGAAACTGGCAGTCCATACAGATATTGAAGATGAAGATCAGACGATTTACTTCCCGGAAATCAAGACGACGGCGAAGGATGCCAGTACAGACAGCAATCTTTCTCTTGCCGACAAGGAAGTAACACTTGTGGATACCGTAACCTATAAAAATCTCCTTCCGGGAAAAGAATATGTAATGACCGGAACCCTGATGGATAAGGAAACCGGAGAAGCTGTTGTGATCGACGATAAAAAGGTAACTGCGGAAACCACCTTCACTCCGGAAACCGCTGAAGGTACAGTAGACGTACAATTTACGTTTGATGGCAGCACATTGGCTGGAAAAACTGTCGTTGTCTTTGAATCTGTTTCCTATGAAGGAAAAGAATTTGCTGTCCACGCCGACTTGAAGGATGAGGGACAGACTATTTACTTCCCAGAAATCAAAACGACAGCGAAAGATAACGTTTCCGGCAATCACTATGCAAAACCGGAAAAAGAAATCACTTTGATTGATACTGTATCCTATCAAAATCTAATTCCAGGAAAAGAATATACACTTACCGGAACTTTGATGGATAAGGAAACGAAAAAACCTCTGGAAGTAGATGGAAAACCAATTACCGCCCAGACAACCTTCACTCCTGAAAAAGCAGATGGGAATGTGGAACTTTCCTTTACATTTGATGCCAGCGCGCTGAGAGGCAAAACCATCGTTGTTTTTGAATCCGTTTCTTACAAAGAAAAAGAAATTGCCGTTCACGCTGACATTGACGACCATGAACAGAGCATTTACTTCCCGGAAATCAAAACAACAGCCAAAGATGGAGCAGATGATGATAAAGAAGTTCTGTCATCCAAAGAAGCTACCATCATAGATACCGTAACCTATAAAAACTTGATTCCAAAAGCAAAATATAAACTTGTTGGAATCCTCATGGATAAAGAAACGGGGAAAGCAATTCTCGTAAACGAAAAAACAGTAACTGCCGAAACTGAGTTTTCTCCGAAAGAATCTGACAGTTCTGTGGATGTAACATTTACCTTTGATGCCAGTGAATTAAACGGACACGATGTGGTTGTCTTTGAGAAACTCTTCCTCTTAGATGGTGATGTCGAAACTGAAATTACTTCCCACGAGGACATCAAAGACGAAGGACAGACCGTCAAACTGACAGAAACACCTAAAGAACCGCCAAAAACGACTCCACCGGTAAAAACAGGAGATGACACTACGCTTCTGCCATTTATCATTCTTGCAGGCACAGCACTTCTGACTGCTATCGGATTTGGAGTTTTGTATTTTAAGAAACGAAAAAAATAATTTCAAACTGATAACCATGATTTTTTACAGGCAGTCTTTCACAGGCTGCCTGTTTTTAAGGTGATGAATATGAAACAATCCCATATCAATGCCGATGCCAAACATCTGCGGCACTTTTTAGATCTGTGTAACGGCAACTGGCATAACTGCGTCTATGTACGTTGTGTCTTCTGTGATACCCGTAGTTTTTGCAATGGCTCTCATTTTTTGTATCATCTGGATTCCTCCGGTATTCCTTGTGTCCTGACCATGGCAGACGCAGAAATGATCTTCTCCCGGATACCGGAACCAACCGAATGTGCCAATGCCATTACACTAGATGAATTTCTTGCTCTTTACAGCTCCTACCTGAAATCCATCCATCTAGCAGGAAACCCCTGCCCTTGTATCGCTCTTCTCAGGTATCAGGAAAATGCACATTATAACTGGTGACAGTAAAGTTGCGATTTTCGCAAATCTTGCGTACAGAATAAAAAAGGAGGTGTACGTAGAATGAACTTGATTCTGATATTACAAGGGATGGATATGATATTTACCCGCTTGATTTTTCTGCCCGCACTTATCATCCTGTATTTCAAATTTCGTCCACGCAGACCTTGGACCATCCGCACCCGCCGCCTTTATTATTTATGTTTAATTCTGGTCGGCTTATATCTATTGCGGTTATTTTGTGCAGGATTTATTTTTACTCCGGTAAACTATCCCCGTTTTACGGACAGTGGATTATTCCCACTGATCAAAGCATTGTTCTATCCGGAATACTAGCAACGGCTTCTGGCATTTGGTTCGTATCCGGGATCTGTTTCACTGCCCAATACATGGGAATTCGTCACCCGCTTTCTTACAATATACGTATAAAAAACGTAAGAAACTATTATTTCAGATGTTTTCTACGTTTTAAAAACGTAAGCGAGGTGAATCTTTATGAAACAGAAACCAATTCGCTGCCCATATTGTGGCAGTACAGCAATTTTAAAAGATGCTTCCTATGTATATGGAAGTAAATCCAAAGGCGGAAAAGTTTATGTATGCAGTCGCTATCCGGAATGTAATTCTTATGTAGGGGTTCATCCGGGAACAAATATTGCTAAAGGAACACTTGCCGACAAGCAGCTTCGTTTCAAGCGTATCCAGGCACATCAAACTTTTGACCAGATCTGGAAGAACCACATTCTCTCCAAATCAGATGCATACCGTTGGATTGCCGACAAGTTTTGTTTAACTGCTAAAGAAGCCCATATCGGAGAGTTTGATCTGTATATGTGTGAACAACTCATCTGTGAATCCATGAAAATTCTCCGCAATAATCACATCCCACTTCGGGCTGCCAGTTGAAAGGCGGTGGGATTATGATTATACCAATGACAGACATAGAACGAAAACTTACGGAAGATCATCTTTCAATAGTTGCTAAAGTCATTCAAACTTTAACCTGCGGTTGCAGGTATGTCTCCTATGATGAACGCCAGGATCTTCTCCAAATTGGTAACCTTGCTCTATGTAAAGCAGCAATGAATTACGACGGAAACCGTCCTTTTGAAACCTATGCAAAAGTTGTTATTCGAAATGCCATCTACGATTACTGGAGAAGTCTGCAAAAGGAGCGAACATATACTTGTTCCATGGATGCTATCGCAGATAATGAAACAGATACCTCTTATCAGCAGCTCCTTGCAGATACCTCTTCTTTACAGAATTGGGAACAGGAACATAATCTCCGATCCATCTATGAATACCTGCAGACCTTGCAGAATGTAAACTGCACCACCATAAAAAAGGGAATACAGGCATTATTGCTTCAGCAAAACGGCTATACCAGTCAGGAAATTTCCAAACATTATGGAGTTCCGGCAAGTCATGTCAGAGCATGGAAGAGTAAAGCCCGCAAATACCTGCAACAAGATGCCACCTTGTATACCCTGCTATCCTGAAGGGAGAAGATACCATGTTGACACTATATACTGCCGTCGGAATCTTACGATTTGAAGATTGCCTTAAAAACCATAAAACGCCCATAGTTATAAATAATCACCGAGAATATGGATTAAGTGAAGAAGAATTTATCCTATGGAGCTGTCTGGCATTTCACATACGCCAGATTCACGAATTGCATACTGCATTTTCAGAACGTTTAAAGCTCCACAACCGTTCTGAAAACATTCCTATGGAGCCTTATCTGAACCGACTGATTGTTCGGGGATTGATAGTGAAAGGAGACGGTCTTACACGTATAGATGCCTTGTACCGGCTTTTAGGTGAATTATATCTCTGTCCACTGAAAGACAATTTTGCCACTCAACTGTTTTCCTGCATTTATCTCTATCTCAAACGGAAAATAGAGAAAACCGACATGGCATATTTCTTTAGAAAGGTCCCCCTCTCGCCCATGGAAAAGGTTGTCCTGCAAATTGCAAAACGGGTGCAAATATCTACTGCAGAGCTGGCTGCCTGTGTAGAACATGGTGTATTTCCCAAAGATAACCGTCAGCTCCTGTCCCAACTTTATGACAGCACTGACGCCACCTTTCATACCGTTGCCGAAAATCTGCAGCTAAATCATACGCAATATCCAATACTTGAGGCTGTCACTAATTTATATCTGAACAAACAAATTGCATTTGAAAAATTATAGAAAGGAGCCGCAATGCCAAAACCATTACTTTCCAAGCTGATTGTCCAAGGGGCAATCGGCTTTTTCTGTGTCCTTTTCGGATGTGTCTATGGACTACATACCAAAGATCATATTTTCCTCATTATGAGTCTTCTGATTGGTATAGGCAGCATCATACGTGTCCTTGCTCTTTTGTGTACCACTAAAAAGCAAGCGTATACAGAACTTATCGGAACCTGTATCAAAAGAGAAGTCAGTCCCCTCACTAAGCATCAACAGATTTTATTTCAGACTGCTGATCAAACAGAATACCGCTTTACACTGGATAAGCACTCCAAACTTTTAACCGGTCACCATTACCGGCTTTATTTTCGTCGTCAAGCCGGATTGCAAATGGAGAACAATCCCCGCCCGGAACTATTGGGGTATGAGGAGCTTTCTTCCATAGACAAAACAAATCTAGAATCTTAATCAAAATATTGGGAGTCACCTGGTCATATTCTAGTCAGATGGCTCCAAACATTCTATTGTTTACTCTCTTATCTCCTACCCCTTTTTCATTTTATCTATATCTTGTATTTGTATCATTGACTATATCTATATCTTGTGTTAGTATAATATTGTATTTGAGTTTTTGTGTGTTCCCATTTTCGGGAGTCTGGACCATTCATCCAGAACACATGCAGTTTAAGTTGGAAAATCGTGTCATTATACTGCCGTTTTATACGGTGCTATAATGGCACTTTTTTTATTTTAACCTATTTTATTATTTTAACGCCCATAGAGGCAGAAAGGAGATTTTTATGTCATCAATCATCTTAGTAACAGGAAGGGTAACTGCCGATCCGGTTATACAGCAAGGGAGAACCACAGGTACAGAATATATAAACCTTGGACTTGCAACCAACCAGAGAGGCGCCGACGGAAACGATGAAGCCGTTTTCTATCAGTGCTACTGCAACAAGTTTCTTGCTGACCGTCTTGGGAAAGCAGGTGTCAAAAAAGGAACCTGCTTACTGGTATACGGCGAATTGGAACTACGCCCATTTCTTTATCAGAAAGGGGAACGTGCCGGTCAGCCGGGTTTAGACGCTCATATTACGGTAAAAGACTGGCAGTTCTTACCAGCGAACCGCACTGATGGAAATGCAATGGCAGGCACTGCAAATCCTGCCGCCGGAACTACTCCACCACCTGCAGCACCGGGTACGGGTTCTGCATATCCTGGTGGACCTGCCATGGGAATGAACGGGGCAATGCCCGCTAACCAAACCATGCAGAATGCAACGGGACAGCAAATGCCACAAACACAGGCTGGTTATTCGATGCCACAGGGAAATCCTGCAAATGTAGCACCAGTCGCAGGCAATTATTCTGGAGATGGATTTACCAATATTCCGGAAAGCATGCCACCACAGCAGCTTCCATTCCCGTAAAAACAAATCAATGAACTGAAAGTCAAGAGGAATTGCATCTGGTCAGTAATACTGACCTTTTGCAGTTCCTTTTTTTCTGAAATGAGAAAACGCACATGAAATCTAAAAGAAAAACACCTAAAACTTTATGTATGATTGTTTCTATCCTATTTGTAACACTGATTTTTGTTCCAAACAGTAAAAATCACTTCCTACTTGCAGGTATCGGAATTTCTGGTCTTTTCCTGGTTATTGGTTCCCTGATTCTTCCGGCTTTTCCAAGACTTTCACGCAAACTGTCTTATCGCCGGACAAAAGGACACCAAAAACCCTGGACATGGCTGAAAAATCCAGAACCGGTCACTGATGCAGAAAAGCTTCTCTGGAGGCAAATTAGTTATCAAATTACAGATAAGCTTCAAGCTGCCTTTCCGGATGCCACTTGGGAGTTTCAAAAACACCCCTCTATGGAGCAGCTACTAAGTGGCTATACCATACGGCTTCGTACCTTTCATACAGAAGACTATAATTTTGCAGAAGTTCGCATGAACCCGTATGGATACCTGGAACTTCAGATGCTCACTATTTCTAGTTTAAAGAAATCGAACATCTCTTCTGAAGAAGGGGATACACCGGAAGCCGATCCAGAGTCTTGGTATACTCTCATAGGAAAAGTCAAATTGGAAAATCTCATTGGGCAGTTACATGCCAAAGGACATAAGAAACTTTATATCAATGAATCCGGACAGATTTATATTCAGAACGGGGACACACAGGAAATCAAAGACCACTTTGACTATTTTCCACCCCGCAATTACTGGGATGTTTTAATCACACTTTTCCAGAAAGAGGATCTGACCGCAAAAGAAACAGATCAGGCACTTGAGTTGTCCTGGATCAAAGAATAAGGAGGGATCAAAAGATGTCAAATACAAAATTAGTACCAACATGGACTTTTCAGCGCTCACTGCCGGAACCATTTGATGTATATTCAGGCAGTAGTGCTGTATTTAAAAATATTTCTTCCAGATATTGTACCCAGCCGCAAAAAAAGGCAACACTACACGCCGCAACTTTGCAGGCAGTGTTTACCTATATGGATCTGGAAAATCCTCCAGCCGGAAAAACTCCGGAAGAATTAGGAGCTATCGGAAGTCAGTCCAATAATTTTACGATTGCAGAATATCCAAGCCGAACCGGACAACTCCATGTGGTGATTTATAACCGCATCACTGGAAAGTTTATTGCTGGTAAATTTGAACAGCCTCTGGATCTGGAAACCCAGTCCGAAGCTTACCAATTTACGGAAACAGGGAACTCAGGTTCTGCTCTGTACTTTGCTCTCATGCCAACATTCCTTGGTGACGAAGAGTTCAGTGAAAAATATCAGGAATTGAAAGAACAACGGGAACGCGGGTATCCGGATATGGATGAAGCAGCTCAGACAGCCGCTATTCTCTGCGATAATGTTTATCGCCGGATCCGCTATGGTGATACACTTCCTTCCGGAAATATCAAAAATGATATTCCGGCAAAGGGATTGATTCAAAGACTTACTCCTCTAAACATCCAAAAGGGTGTATTTGCACCTACTGATGTGATACAGGGAACCTTTCAGGTCTTAAAAAGCGGAGTCAGTTACAAACGCAGCCACACCGCCATTTTACAAAGTGATTTTGTCAGCAAATACATTCTGTCCGAGTCCCGGACACTCACTCCCCAAGAAGAATTAACAGTTCCAATCCTTGAAGACTGGTACATCATACCAAAGGAAATCCAAAGGATCTGTGAACATGCCAAATTAACTACCAGCACCAATCAGCCAATGCGTAATTTTCTCCTCCGGGGACCTGCTGGAACCGGGAAAACTGAAGGTGCCAAGGCAATCGCAGCCGGTATGCATCTGCCATACCGCTGTATTACCTGCTCTGCAAACACAGAGATTTTTGATCTGCTTGGTCAGATTCTCCCAGATGTAGATGGGAAAATGGCATCCATTCAAACAGAACTCCCTTCATTCCAGGACATTATGCTGGATCCGGCTACTGCCTACGAAAAGTTGACCGGAACCTATGATGAAACAGTAACGGAAGATATAGTCTATCAGACATTAGTGGATCACATTTTTGAAGAAATGCACCAGAAATATACAGAAACATCCAAAAGCCAACGCTTCCGCTATGTGGATACCCCACTGGTAGAGGCAATCCGTAATGGGTATCTGGTAGAAATCCAAGAGCCTACGGTCATTGCAAACCCTGGTGTTCTGGTTGGTTTAAATTCTCTTTTGGATCGCTGCAACAGCGTATTTCTGCCAAACGGAGAAGTTATCAAACGCCATTCAGATACAGTCATCGTAGTTACAACCAACAATGACTATGCAGGATGTCGTCCAATGAATCAATCCGTCATTTCCAGAATGAACTTAGTCATTGATATGGATGAACCAGATGAAGACACCATGATTGAACGCGTGCTTGCCATTACCGGCTGCTCAGATAAAAAATCTGTTCGCACCATGGCACAGATTGTACGCTCCATTGCTCAATATTGTCAGGACAACCTGATTACTGATGGATGCTGTGGAATCCGAGAACTAATCGCATGGGTACAATCCTTTATGGTATGCGGTGATTTAATGGAAGCCGCACATTATACGATCCTTTCTTCCGTAACGGCAGATACAGAAAGCCGTCTGGAGATTGAAGGCAGTTGTCTGGAAACCGTAATTGCGGCATAGGTGATGTTATGATGAAACGAAATTATCCAGAAGAGGAGCTTCGCCTTACACTGGCACAAAATCTGGTCTTCCTTCGGAAATCCCGGAAAAACAGATTGTCACAAAAAGCGCTGGCAAGGTATCTACAGCTTCCAACCAAAACTGTTATGAATTATGAAAATGGCAAAGCTACTCCCATGGCATACGCAGTCCTTCGCCTGGCGAATTATTACGGCTGTACAGTAGAGGAGCTTTTGACCACAAATATGCGAAAGAAGGAAAGGTGAATACATTGAACAGTAACCAAAAAACTTTAAAACGAATGATTCAGGATACCAAACTGCAGATTTCAGATGAGGAACTATTCCTCTCAGCAGCATTCCAAAAGCACCAGACTTCCCTGGCGAAAGCGGCTACTGGCCGTTCTCGCTATGGGTTACAGGTTATCACAAACTGGGATACATCAGAAGATGCCGGAGTTGCTTATACCGATAACTATAAAATCCATTGCAATGCCGGGAACCCCATTACACAAAGTTTCCCCTCCCGCTTTTTGCGGGCATTGAGTATCAGCGGATTTACCGGGCATGAGACCGCACATCTTCGATATTCTGATTTTACTTCCCTTAATCTCTATCTCACAAAATTGGAACAGGGGATTTTTTATCCTGAACCACCGGAAATAAACGATCCGGAATATCAGAAAAACCTGGATGTCATTACCGAGGCTATGGAAGAAAAAGATAGAGCTGTATGCTTAACACTCTCACGCTGCGCTGCACAAATTAACAACATCCTAGAAGACATCTATATAGAAGCTCGTATGTGTGAAGACTGTCCCGGCACGTTCAAGCAGGGAATCCAGATGAATCATTTCCGCATGACTGAACTGATTCCGGACATCCACGATCAGCTTGCTCAGGGATACCAACCCTTTTCTATTATGAGTAATCTTCTGTTATCCTACTGCCGGACCGGCAACATCAACAACCGTACCGACTACTCCGGCGAATATATGGATACACTGATGGACTGCACCGAATACATTGATGAAGCCTTAAATGCACCAGAAGGGAAAGCCCGTATGGCAGCCAGTAACCATTTGGCAGTCATCTGCTGGAAATACATTGAACCTTTGGTGGATAAAATGCGGGAAGAATTGGAAAAGCAAGATGAAGAAAGCGCTGCAAATGACTTAGAAAAGATACTTGGAAATGAATTAACCGGTGCAAGCCCACTCCCTATCGGAAAAAACGGAGGCATCCCCAAAAATCTTGGCGGACCTTCCAACGGCTCTGCTCCAGGTGTGGATCTTTCCCCAAAGGGCAGACAAGAGTTAATGGAAGCTGCTAAGAAGGTGTTTCAGGAAGAAGGTGGGAGGATTGAACTTGCCAAAACAACAAGTATTATGGATGGCAATAATCCGGGAATTACCTTTGAAAATCAGTATTCTGGTTCCGGCTACGAACATGCCGCATCTGATCTTGCCCGCATCTTAACAGATGTGGCAACAGGGCTTGCGGAAGAAAAGTATGAACAGGAGCTAACAGAAGAACTCCAGAAAACTGCAGATGAAATCAACTATGGAAATGCACATGCCGGTATCCACGTTACGGTCCATCGGATGAATACCGTTTCCGATTTCCTGATTCGGGAATACAGTCAGATTGCCACACCGCTTTTACGGGCATCCAAACGTCTGCAAAATTCCATTTTGCCACTGCTGAAGGATGAAGCAGAAGGTGGAAAACAGAAGAATCTGATGTTTGGAAAACGTCTGGATATGCGCGTCCTACACCGGGAAGACGGAACCATCTTTACCCGTACACGACTGCCAAATGATGAACAGCGACTGGCGGTTGGATTACTGGTGGATGAAAGCGGTTCTATGGACTGGGGTGACCGGATTACACATGCAAGAAAAACCGCAATCGTTTTATATGATTTCTGCATCAGCCTGGGAATTCCAATTACAATTTATGGACATTCCACCGGTTATGATGATGTGGATCTTTATTCCTACGCCGAATTTGATTCTCTGGATGCATCTGACCGTTATCGTCTGATGGATATGTCAGCCAGAGGTGGTAACCGGGATGGCGCTGCTCTTCGCTTTGTGGCAGAGCATTTAGCAAAACGTCTGGAAACAAGAAAGCTGTTGATCATCATTTCTGACGGTCAACCGGCTGCAGGTGGATACTCTGGTACAGCAGCGGAAGCTGATCTTCGCGGAATCAAGAAAGAATTTCAAAAGCGTGGGGTAATCACGTTTGCGGCAGCCATTGGGGATGATAAGGAGAACATACGCCGAATTTATAAGGATGGTTTCTTAGACATAACCAGATTAGAGGATCTGCCAAAGAACATGACACAGCTTGTAAAACAATATCTTAAATAGAAAGAAGGGATAACTAAAATGAATGAAACATATCAGAACCGTATCACAGACCAAATCTGCAAGATCCAAACGGATAAAAAACTGATTGCGTTTTACGACAAACTGCTTACTACTTCCTATAACTCCTTTGCCCAGCTACACGCTAAAGGAGAATATGTGGAAAATGGACACAAGGCACACTCTCTCATTGGGATTTCCATTCAGGATTACTCCAGTGGTACAGGAGATCGGAATATCATTACCCGATTTCATCTCGCACCAGAGCAAATCCAATTTCTCTTAACCAGAATTACAGCCGGGTTCCCGGAATTTGAATGGAGTCAGAGCAAAATCTTTGGAAATCCAGATGCGAACGGATACTCTACTGCACAGCAGTTCTTTATATCCCGCCATGTGTATAACAGCAAACAGGAAGTTCAGAACAGTCCTTGGAGAATCCAGATTGTCAACGGGAAAGGAATTAAAAAACAGAATCGAAATGGTGGTTCCTATATGCAGGCAAAAAGCTTTGTTTCAGAAAAAACTGCTTTCATACAGTTGACAGATATGGATCTTTATACTCTTTTAAAACGAGTGGACTCCTACATCACCAACTGGGAGGCAGCCTATGCACCGACCTTAATCATAAACGGTAAGCAGATGCTGAACCAACAAAGACAGGCACAACAGCCAGCCGCAGCACCATATAACCAAGGACAATACGCAGAACCAAATTTTTACGTTGCGTAATAGAACATTAGAAAGGGCAGTCTTCAATGGCTGCTCTTTTTGTAAAAGAAAGGAGGACTTTATGGAATATGCAACCTTACTGAACATGGATCGACAGGGGCGTATCGTCATTCCCATTCAGGTCCGGAAAGCCCTGAAACTTGAGGAAGGCGATTTACTCGCTCTGGAAGCGAATGAAAAGAATATCCTGCTCCGTAAACAGACCGCATACATTCCTCTGGATGCAGGTCTAAAGGAGTTTTTAGACATTCTTCATGCCAATGTTCCCAGTCGCATTCTGCTTTGCAATGAAACAAAGGTACTTGCAGTAAAAAATTATCATGCCGCACTGAACATGCCGGTAACGGAAACCATACGTCAATTTGTCCAGAAGGAAACCATGCAGTTATTTTCTCTGCAGGATGGCGTTTATCCGATTCCTTCCGGCAAGTATCCAGTATCTGCCTTTTTCCCAATCCCCGGTGAAACCAGATATGGATCGGCACTTGGATTACTGCTTTGTCCGATCAATGACCGTAATTTCAGCGAAATGGAACTGGGATGTGCAAAGATGACTGCAGCCGCCATCACACGCTATATCAATCAGTGAAAGGAGTGTAAACACCATGATGAATCAGAAAATAAATACTAATTGCAAAAAAGAAACATTACTCACCGGACAGATCTGTTTCCCGCTTCGTATTGGGGAACGTGCCGTTATTATCGGAACCGGATCACGTTCTATGATAACATCCAGAGTTATCACTATTCAGGAAGTATCTGCAGATGGTGTGGTATTTGAAACGCAAAACACCATTTACCATTTAAGCTATACCTCTGAACCAGTTTCGGAAGTGATGTGTGCTTGAGTCATGTATATGAATTGGGGAGCAGCCTATGTAAGCTGCTCTCTACATTAAAGAAAAATCGGGAACAGGTGCCTCTTCATATTCTAAAGACACAATACAAAGTGCCTTACGAGGCTCTGATCAGACAGATCAACGAGACCGCCACCGCATTTGTTAAAGAAGTGGTTTTTTCAAAACTTCTAATGAATCCGGATGAAGAGAAAGAAGAACAATATTCCGTTATACAGGAAATCATCAACACTTCCGGAATGCTAAAGGAAATGAACCATTCATTGTCCCAAACGTATGATGTGGAACTCCTGCATAGGCAGGCTCTAAAGCTCAGGGGATGCATTGAGGATGCACTCTATCCTTATATTGCACGCAAAGATTGTTTGGTAGTGGATATGGAACATATCGAAGATACTCCGATCATCTATAACACCATTACCCGAAAAGTTTATGAAAATGACCAATGGGTTGACCGCAAACTGGATCTGCAAGGAAAATTCCTTTTGTTTATAAAACCAGATAACGGCAGTCCTCAACAATCAGAAAAGGAGATGTTACAAAATGAATCTAAACCAATACCTTCCCTACATATTCCTTCAGAATATGATACAAAAACGCAAGGATCGCATTTATGAATATCAACACCGGTCTTATTGGGAAGCAGACTTTATCAATCGCTGTTCAGACCGACTACATAGCGGTATTGGACGCTGCAATCTGCCCTATGAAACACTGTCGGAAGACAGGGAACTCTTAAATACTGCATATACCATTTATCAGAAAATACAAGATTGTAATGTTGCTTATAATGATACATTGGACTGCGTAATTGACCGGGTAGAAGAAATGATCGGGGAGGTGTAGTGATGGCAAATATCTGCTGTGATGATGTTTACTTTTACTCTACGGACAATCCAAACGGCTTGAATGCCTTATGGGACGATTTAAACAAAGCTATTTCTTTCAACACTCCTTTGTCTAACGGCTGGCTGGGAGACTGGTTTGCTTTTAAAGAAATTCCCACTGAGAATATATACTTACGGGGAAATATTATAGACATGGACAAAAATGAACATAGCGTTTTCATTGCACTGTCAACTGCATGGACACCTCTTTATGATGCATATCAAATAATTGCAGAAACATACCAGATTCATTTTGTACTAAAAAGTATCGAACCTGGCTGTGGAATCTATTTTAATACCGATCTTACGGGTGATTTTTTCCCAGATGAATATTGCGTGACCTATTGCAATGAATCTTACATTACGCCTTCCGGAGAATCACTTGGACAACGTGTGGAAATAGAAGAATGTTTCTCATCAGAGGCATCCCTTCTTCAGCGTTTTCACGACCTTGGATATCCGGCTGACTCTTACCAGCAGCTAAAACTGCTGACGGAAGACCATGAAATCTGGATTCACCAGTTTGAAAATCCATACATCTAACGAAAGACTTCGAGCCGCCCAGTTGGACGGCTCTTTTTGTATTATTGCATTTGACATACACTACATATAGTGTTAAACTAAATATGTAATTACTATTTGTGCTATCCGGAAGGATTTATCACACGCAGTTTAAGTTTGTAAGTAAGTCAGAAGTATCCCTATGCCCAGGGCAAGGTCTTCTGGCTTTTTTTATTTTGCAAAACTGCACACACATTGAGAATGAACATTGGTGTCATTCTCTTTTTTTATGCCTAAATGCAAAGAAGGAGGGAAGAAAAACACCGGATACAAATAAGAATTGCAATATTACACATGCGAAAGGAGATTTTATGAACCCAACGGAAGAAATCAAAAAATTAGTGTCTTATCTCAATGAGCAGCGACACGCCTATTACAACGAGGACAGCCCCCATATCAGTGATGCTGAGTATGATCGGTTATTTGACCGTTTGAAGTATTTGGAGGAAAAGACAGGATTTATCTTATATAACTCCCCAACCCAAACTGTCGGCTATGAACCGGTAAGCGAGCTTCCCAAAGTCGTACATCCGATTCCACTCTTATCACTGGATAAAACGAAACAGGTGCAGGATCTGATCGCTTTTATCAAAAAGCAGAATATCTTGCTGATGTTAAAACTGGATGGTTTAACAACTAAACTAACCTATGAGAATGGAAAACTGATAGAAGCAGCGACTCGTGGCAACGGAGAACTGGGGGAAGTAATCACTCATAACATTCCCGCATACGTCAATGTACCTATGACCATTCCTTATAAAAACAGACTGGTTTTAACCGGTGAATCTTTCATTCCAACGGATGTCTTTGAACGGCTGAAAGATACACTTCGTGATGGCAAGGGCGAACCGTACAAAAATGCGCGTAATCTGGCTTCCGGTTCTGTCAGAAGTTACGATCCGGCGAACTGTGCTGGTCGCGGCGTACATTATATGGCTTTTAATGTTTTGGAAGGCATGGATGAACTGCCTTTTCCTGACAGCCGCCACGCCAAAATACAGCACTTGCAAGAATTGGGATTTGAGATATGTCCGTATTCCTTTATCGCCTCTCCGGTTATGAATGAAGAGTCTATGACATTGGCGATTGAAACTCTGAAGGGCTATGCGGAGGAAAAACATCTTCCGATTGATGGAATTGTAATCATCTATGACAGCCTCAGCTACTCCAGCGCCTGCGGACGTACCGGACACCATTACAAAGATGGACTCGCCTTCAAATTTGAAGACGAAACTTATGAAACCATCTTAAAGGATATCGAATGGACAACAACACGTTTTGGTGAAATTGCTCCGGTTGCCATTTTTGATACTGTTGAAATAGACGGATGTGCTGTTTCCAGAGCCTCACTCCATAATCTGACATTTATCAAAGACTTGGAACTGGCGGTAGGATGTCGAATTGCAGTCTCAAAAAGAAATATGATCATTCCCCATGTAGAGGAAAACCTGGATCGCGGCAGATATGTGGATGCAGTACCGCCTGTATGTCCATGCTGTGGCGCACAGACTCGTATCCATAAGCGAACAGGCAGCGATAACCGGATCATCGAAACTGTCCATTGTGACAATCCGGCTTGCAGTAGCCAGATTCTCAAGAAGTTCGTACATTTTGTTGGCAAGAAGGCAATGGATATTGAAGGATTATCTGAGGCAACACTGGAGAAATTCCTTACATTGGGATACCTCTCATCCTTCACAGACATCTACCATTTAGATCGGTATGCTGAGCAAATTAAAGCAATGGAAGGATTTGGCGAAAAATCTTATGCACGGCTTAATGCAGCAATCAACACAAGCCGCAATACCAACTTTGTCCGTTATCTGGTAGCTATGGATATTCCGATGATTGGGCGCACCAAAAGCCGGATCTTGGAGCAGGTATTTTGCGGTAATCTTGAAATGTTCCGTGATGCTGCTATTGGCAATTACGACTTTACAAGCTTAGAAGACTTCGGCGAAACACTGGATCATAATATCCATGACTGGTTTTCTGATGAAGATAATCTGAAACTTTGGGATGAATTACAAACAGAATTTACATTTGAAAAGAGAAAGGAAAAATCAACCATGATGAAAGAAAACGTATTTACAGGATGTACTATCGTAGCAACCGGAAAACTTGAGAATTTCTCCAGAAATGAAATCAACGATAAGATTTTAGAACTGGGAGCCAAGCCTGGCAGCTCTGTAACAAAGAAGACAGACTATGTGATCTTCGGTGAGAAAGCCGGCAGTAAATTGACAAAGGCTCAGCAGTTGGGTATTAAAACTTTGTCCGAAAGTGAATTTCTGGCTATGATTGCTTAAGTTGGAGGATTTGTATGAGTACTTATATCGGTGCATTTCACACGTATGGGCTTTTGCTGACAGAAAAGCTAGCCGCACTCTTACTTGAAAATGCAAAAAAGAATTGGAATTTTACTAAACCTGATTCCTATGAGGAAATCAAAGATTATGAGGAACCCTTGGGATTTATAGAGTATTTGGAAAATGAGAATATTGCGACTCGTTTCAGCAACGTAGAGTGTTACGAAATCACTCGACTCTACGACAACGAATATAGTAGTCTGGACAATGTTGCGGAGGAGCAACTCTCTCTTATTGAGTTGAAACATTTTCCTTCACTCTTTTCCAAACCTTACAACGCTTTCGAGGACATCATAGATGAAGTACAGGAGCAACTCTATAACCTTTTACCAAATGATTTTTCATTCAACGAATATTTGGTAGAGATAAAGGGTGTAATCATTGGATAACTGAACAATGCAACTGGGGCATGGATTTAATTCCATGCCTCTTTTATAACTACTGATTCGCAGAAAGAAAGGACAAATAGCATGAAAGAATCAACTTATGAATTAAAATGGAACGGCACTACATTTAAAATCGGTCAGCGTGTACAAACTACTTCCAACAGCGATTACGCAGGATTGTCAGGTATGATTTTGGAAATTCATACCGGCGAAGATAAAGAAACCGACAATCTGGCACCTGATATTCACTGCTGCTTTGATTTTCCTGAATCTGAAGCAGAAATTCAGAAACTAGAGGAACGTTTCTCTTCCCTTTACAATATGCCAAAAAAACTGGATGAGCTTGCTTTAGATGAAGTAATCATGTCCCCGAATGAACTGATTCTTATTCCGGAAGAACCCACTCGTCTTCTTCATTATATTGGTACAGATGAATGGGCTCGCCCGGTATACCAGGATCAGTATGGGAAGTTGTGGAAAGATGTAGAACTTGGTGACTTTGAAATTCCTCATCTGCATTCTGCAGTCGGAAATGAATTTGATGGAGAACCGGATATGCCTATCCGGAAACCATTTAAAATTCTAACAGATAAACCGAAAAATCCTTATGAATTTCAGTACATGATGCTTAGTCGTTTACAAAGCGATTGTGAATATTACTTGAATTACGGAAACCGTTGTACTGGACGTCTGTATTATCTGGATGAAGAAAAACAAATCGCCGCCATGAAAAAACTCTGGAAAGAATTTCCTGATGATGGAAAACCAGAATGGTTGACATGGGAGCAAATTCTGGAATATGAAAAAGCAATGTGCCCAGCTATAAAATAATAATATCTTTACAAATTTTTTTGAGGAGAATGAGTATGACTGCAATAAATGAACTAAAAGAACAATTAGGATACATAGAAATCGGTCTCAATGATACATTTACATTTCATTGCACTCAGTGCGGAAAGTGCTGCATCCACCAGGAGGATATTCTCTTATCCCCAAAGGATCTGTTCAACATAGCAAAAAAATTTCAGATTACACCAAAAGATGCCTTTGAACAATATTGCGAAACTTATATTGGATCTAACTCCCGTTTCCCAATAGTTCGACTGAAACCACGAGGAAGTGTCCAACGCTGCCCACTATTAAAAGATCGAAAATGTTTGGTACACGATGTAAAACCTGCAGTTTGTGCTATGTTTCCGATTGGTCGGTATCTTGCACTTCCTGATGATGGTGATTTCCCGAAAAATGTGGAAGAAATGTCGGTAGGATACGTGTTTACTAATCCAGATTGCGGAGATGCAACAGAAACCCATACCGTTCAGGAATGGTTCCGTAATTTTAACATTCCGCTAAAAGATGACTATTTCTTTACCTGGACCAAAACGCAGGCAACACTTTGCAAACATCTGCACTTGTTGGAAAAAAGTGTACCGGGTAAGATCATGCTCCGAATATGGAATGCAATCCTGATTTCGCTGTATCTGAACTATGAGATTACAGAAGATTTTCAAATACAGTTTCAACAAAACTCAGATGCGATCCTATCTTTAATTGAAACATTACGAACCGTTGATGTTCTTATATCCAATAAAAATTGATTATTGCAAATACTTCGAGCCGCCCAGATGGACGGCTCTTTTCATGTCTGTATAACATTTTTTGTATTCAACAACTATCTTACTTCCAATATTTCGTCAAGCAGAATCAGATAGGAATAGGCTTCTAAATTGACCTTTCTCAAATATTTCAATGAAGCCAGTTCACTATGCATCAACTTTTTATCACTCATTTCATTGACATCTTCTACCTTTTTGTATGTATTTCCTGTCAGCAGACACATAGCCAGATACATGACTCTTACAGCTCGTACAGCAGCAATTTCCGGGCTGTAATTTTCTGCATAAATATGTCCTCGCAGATCACGAATCCCTTTTACATAAAGCGGATACTCCTTTGCACCTATCTTTCCACGCGATGCGATACTAAATGCGGCATCAAAGGTATCCCACAGGCAATCCTGTGCCGTAGCATTGATGCCTCTGTATGCGATTTCTGCCTGAGCAATACGCTGGTACGTCGGAAGGATTTTACTGCTGTCCGTAAAAATCTCCAACAGTGAAACGACATCATAAAACTGTTTCATCACTTCCATATCTTTCCCCACATTCAATGGAATTCCTGTTGTATGTGGAGCAAAAGCAGTCAATTTGTCCGCCAGTATACAATCGGCGCTTGGAAGTTCTACGGAAAGATACTTAGGCTCTGTCAGTAACAAATCGTTCCTGATTTCTTTCCTTACTACTTCAGCATAATGGTTTTCTTCAAATAGTACATCCAGCAAAATATAAAATGGTTTCTGGTTAATCGGAGAGTCGTAAGTGAATTTAAAATGTCGCTTTACGATATTATTTTTCCCAACTCGCTTTTGCTCTTCCATGTCTCGGAATGGGAAAATCTCCGAAACCTTTTTCAAATAATCATCCAAGTCTGTCTCCGGATGCACAATAATATCAATATCCGTAGATAATCGCCGCGGCGAATCCATAAGAAGCATCAGGCAGGTTCCACCTTTAAAGATGAATGGCATCTCTACACGCGCCAAGGCTTCCAGTAAACCAAATGCATAGACTGCCCGTTCTAAAAGGACCGGATCCCTGCGGCTGCTCTGCTGAAGATTTCGGATATGTTCCTCTGTAAAATTTTCTCTTTTGAGCATATTCTTACCTCTTTATTCGTAATGTTATCGTTGTTTGTTCTGCAATGAATGTTCGTATTCTTTTCTCAGCATTGCGACGAGCCGCATAACGGAAAAGGCAACTTTCATCTATAATATACCGTAAAAATGCATCCTCGTAAATTGTTGGAAGTTCGCTCTCTCCAATAGATTCAAGCCATAAGGATTCCGTCAATAGATCCACAAGCAGTTTCTCCAACCTTGCCTTCCAAGGTTCCTTTTTACTTCTAGGTGCCTCTGTGGTTAATTTCTGGATGACAATCATATTTTCTGACCAATATTGATGGAATAACTCCACACTCGGATTCAGCAATACTTTTCCCGGATATTTTTCCTTTAAAGTCTCAAAAACAAACTCCTTCAAATCATCCTCTACTGAAAGAAACAGGATATTATGTGCAATCTGATGGTTCACAAATTCGTTTATCTGGATAAGCTCTGTAATCGAAAATTCCAAAAAAGGATGATTCGTCTTCATTATATCCGCAACATCTTCAGCAAGCTGTGAATAAGTATAATCATAACTGGCTTCCTCATTTACAGGAATACAGTATGCGTTTCTTCCTACACGAGCAATTTTTCCTTCATCCAACAATTTATTTAATTCTTTTTTGAATACAGAAGGACTCATACAAATTCCATCTGACACAAAAGCATCTCTTAAATCTGTTCTGTTAAAGCTAACTCTGTTATTCAGGTAATCTGTCCAACACATATTTTCCACCACCTTATCGTAGTATTTCGGCAGTAATTTGATTTTATTGCCGTTTTGCTATCATCATTATATGTCTTTCTCTTTTTAAAAGTCAATAGCATTTCGGCAGTAACTCAACTTTACTGCCGAAATGCTACCATTATTTATTATTTCACTTTTCATAAAAAATATGTATTTAGAAGCAGAAATACCGCCTGGCACACTCCGTTGCTCATAAATGTTTTTCTCTCAAATTTTGCATAACTTCGGCTGCATCTAAAAGTTCTTCTCCAGCACTCACTTCCCGTTCTGCAGCGTATATTGCTGCATCAACGGTATTCCGTTGCTCTTCCAATAAGTAAATTTCCAACAATTTTCTACTTCGCCGTAGATCATGAAAACAAAACGGTGACTGTTCCCAAAGGCGATGTATTTTTCGCACATAATATTCTCGTGAAGCGCTGAAAAACTTCCCTTGTTTTTTGTACAACGCTTCCATCACACGCAAGGTTTGTCGCGATATTTTGGGATAATTTCCGTTTAGCTGCTGGTATAAGCATTCAAGTCCTCTTTTCCCTTCAGCTAATAGGATCTGACGTCCCTTCATACAAGACATGTCCATCTTTAATATATCATTCCCGCGAATTCCTGTTTCATAAGCAACTCGTAAAAATAACAATGTTTCCAAATCTCTTTTTTCCATAGCTTCTGTAACACAATTTTATAGTTTTCTCTCAAACATTCTAGCCGTTCTTTACTTTTTTCATGCTTAACCATAATGATTCAAACCGCCTCTCTTTGACGTGACTCTAAAAAACGCCAAGCCGCATCTACAAATTTTACATTATCTTCTTCTGTTTCATAGGTTCTCCATAATTCCTTATGAAGTTCCTCCTCACACAATTCCATTGTACTGCATTGTTCCTTGAGCATACGGATGAATGGGTAGATCATTGTTGCATAAATATTTTTTCCAGATTTTAGCAAATCCCCTTCCATCTGATATGCCTCATGCAGACATTCCAAAGTAATCCGAATATCAGTTATAAACGCATACTCTGATCCTTCACATACCTTTCCTTTCTCTGCTTCCATTTACGCCTCCTACATTCGTACTGTAAGTCCCGACAGTTTTGCAATAGGCAGACCAACCAAATACCAGTCGTCTCCCATTTCAATTCTGACCGGAACCCAGGTATTGTTTATTTTTACTTCAAAGCATTCTCCACAATGTAACCCGCCATAAAACGAATCCATTCCAAATCGAATATCATATCGCCCACTTTCTGGATCAAAAAATAAAGTTCCCTCTGTTTTGTTACTCATATTACAGCCTCCCATCTTTTTTCTCTTCATATAATAATTATCAATTTATTTCTGAAATTGGACAAATTGAGGATATTTCTTAAAAAAATCTTTCCGGTAACGATAGAATGTAGAAGCTGTAAGTCCCAGTTCTCTCTGCAGTTGAGTTGGCGTCACCTCCTTTTCTATTACCCGCAGAAATTCCTGGTTGAACTTTTCTGGTTCTATGGCTCTCGGTCTTCCCACCTCATCCCATTCACCTCGAAGTTTTTTTGCCTCCATACCTTCCCTTTGACGCTTTTCTTTTTTCTCCATCTCCGCCTGTGCCAAAGATGCATAGATCTCAATCAATACATTATTGATCGTCTCTATCATCAACCTTGCTAAAGCGTTGTCCATCTGTGACAAATCAATCAGCGTAGTCGGAAGTTCCAATACCATTACCCGTACTCCCTTGTCTTTTAAAATCTGCAGCTGCTTTAAAATTTCCTGCTTATTCCTACCCAGTCTGTCAAGCTCTGTGATAATCAGCGTATCTCCTTCTCGTAAAACATCTTCAACCAGAACCGTGTATCGTGGTCTGTCAAAGTTTTTCCCTGTCAGCTTATCTGTGAAAATTCCTGCCAGTTTTATATTCTGACTCTCACAGAATCTCTGAATTTCTATAATACCCCTATCCAAATGCTGCTCTTTGGTACTGGTCCTATGATACCCGTAATATGCCATCTATCTTCCCCCTATGTATTCCCAAAAAGTTCACAAATTTTTTGGAATATCCCAAAACTCCATTTATATACTTTCTGAGAGTAAAAAATAGCCTCCAGCATCTACTCTCAAAAAGCATACTTTTTAGGAGATGTGCTGATACTACTTCTGTACGGAGATATACATAAAATCGCAACAAAAAAAGACAGAACATTTCTGCCCTGCCTTCTCTGTTATATTCAGTTCTTGTTTTTCCTATACTCAAACTTGTATCCCACACCTTTTACGGTATGGATGTACTGCAGTCTGTCCGGATCCGGTTCTAGTTTCTTACGAAGCTGACTGATACACCACATAACTGCATTCTCATAATTCATTACTTCCTCCGTCCAAACTGCCTCATAAATTTGTTCTTTGGATCGTATCCAGCCCGGATGCCTGGCAAGATAAACTAAGATGTCAAATTCATGCCGATTAAGAAGTATTTCTTTCCCATTTCGATAAATCATCTTTTCCGGAAGTAAAATCTTCAGATCAGCACATTCTATTTTTTCTAAAGGCAGTGTCCGTTCCTCTACATCAGCAGAACCTTCTACCGATTTCAGTATTTTCTTTAATATATCTTCTTCACTATCTAATACAGATAAGATTAAGATTTTTCCATTATCATCACCCTCATATCCATTCTCTGCGAAATAAGCAGTTTATTTTTGCTTTTTACTTATACACATCAATAGTATTCTCTACACACCTTTATCCACAAACTATTTTAATTTTTTATATTTATAGAAAGTCCACATACCTATTAAGATTGGAAATCCAACGATACCATAATTAACTTCCCACATACCTCTTTCATGAATTCCATCTATCAAATGTGGAATTCCACTCAATAAGGATAACATCATAAAAAATGTAATAACAAAATACACTTTTTTTGCCATAACGCGCACCTCCTAATCTCATTCTACAAATCCATTTTTTCCAGCCTATGTACACCAATATATGTAAAGAATATCCCTATGCAAAAAAGGTACAAGATAAACAATGTTACATCAAACAGTGTTGACGAACTTCCTGAAGAAATTTCAACCAGGTAATACAATGGCGAGAAATATTTTATTCCATTCAAAAAGGACAATAAATTCATTATGATATAAAAAATCATATATGCAGCTACACATACAAGTGTTTTCAATTTTGTAGCCATTAACATTACAATAAAAATTGTTATAAACCAAAATATAGAGACAGAAAGAATTTGTGCAATTTCTGTACCCATACGATTATCACAGAAAACTCCATTTGCAACATTAGGATTGCGAGTTAAAACAGCATAGTAACAAATAATACTCGTTGCTATGAGCAAAACATCTATAAAAGCAGAGTATAATAATAACGCCAACTCCTTTCCAAAATAAATCAATCGCCTATCTCCAATCCGATTTATACATAATCGCAAACTTTTACTTTCAATTTCTGAAGCAAAACTTCTTCCGATAATTGCAGACAAAATCACATTAAAAATAAACATAGATTGGCTCATTTGAAACATTGCACTTGTAAAACCTATCGCTGTTACACTGCCAGAACCCGTATATGTAATAACATTTGATTCAAATGCCAATCCGACAGAATATAGAATGGGTACAAGCAGGATTGTAAACATAAGCCATGTATCTTTTCGGCTAAGAAGTTTTTTTAATTCCACTTTTGCAATCGTTACAAGATCTCTCATGTTTTTATCCCTCCATTCCAAATAGGCTTTTGAGATTATTCTTTTGAATTGAAAACCCACATATATAATGTCCTTCTTGAAGTAATATCTTTTGAATGTCAATGATTAGACTTTCCTCTTGAAATATGATTTTATTTTCATAAAACTGCAAATCATGTCCTTTTTGATGAAGTGCTTGTTTTATGCTTTCGGATACATTTGTTTCAATCTTTACAGTATAAGTCTGCTTATGTTCAATCTGTTGATCCAGCTGTTTTTTTCCTGTTGAAATCATAACCACTCTATCACATATTTCATCTACATCATCCAAATCATGGCTGGAAAACAATACTGGTATATTCTGCTCATGTGCCATATCCAAAATTGTTCGTTTAAAAATTTCTTTTCCAACAGGATCAAGCCCAACAAAAGGTTCGTCTAAAATCAAAAATCCAACTTTTGTAAGCAGACATTGACATAAACCAAGCCGCTGTTTCATACCAAAAGAAAATTCTTTTACTTTCTTTTTACGGCTATCATAAAGCTCTGTTTTTTCTAGTAACTCTTTAATTCTTATGGTGTATTTCTGTCCTGCAAGTTTTGACAATAATTTCAGGTTTTCTTCTGCAGATATATAATCTAAAAATTGTGGCTCAATCAAAATACCAAATTCTTTTATTATTACTGGATCAGAAAGGATATTTTTCCCTTTATAGAATATTTGTCCGGTACTCGGCATGATATATCTACAAATAGTATTTAGAAGCGTTGTCTTTCCAGCTCCATTTTCACCGATAAGAGCTACGATTTCCCCTGAACAAATATCCATAGAAAAATTATTCAAAGCAATTTTTTCTCCGTACCGTTTCGTCACATTTTTTACTTGTAGCAAAGGTTCTTTGCTCATTACTTCATCTCCCTTCTCGGTATAGGCACTAATCAATATACAAAAATAAAAATTAAACTTATCACAATGGCAAGAAGAAGTATCCCAATACTACCTCCTATTATAATTCCCCATTTTATAATCTTTTTAGCATTTTCCACATCATTGTATATGGAATTTAATCTCTCACTGTTTAAGTTCTTCTCCCTAACTTCTTGCACATCAATATCTTTGACAAGTTCATCTAATGTCAATCCAAAAAAATCACTTAACAATACCAATCGTTGAAAATCGGGATATGACTGACAACTTTCCCATTTTGAAATGGTCTGTCTTGATACATTTAATTCCGATCCTAATTCTTCTTGCGACAATCCTTTTGATTTTCTTAAAGAAATCAGCTTTTCATTAAAATTCATATTCAAAACTCCTTTGTTCTTGCTTTTATTGTGTCTTAATTATAGCAAAATTAGTGTTTAACATTCTACCAATAAGAGTTGGAAATCTGTCAACCACTATTAACATTTCTCAAAATCCCTCTCTAATACTGATATTAACCAACCTTTAATGAAAAATCTTCCGTAATTATAGGATAAGAAAACGCCCAGAAGATTTATTCTTCTGAGCGATATTCAAACTTATACCCCATACCTTTCACAGTATGGATATACTGCAATCTGTCCAGATCCGGCTCCAGTTTCTTCCGGAGCTGGCTGATACACCACACGACCGCATTCTCCTAATTCTCTACTTCCTCTGTCCAGACCGCCTCATAGATTTGTTCTTTGGATCGAACCCATCCCGGATGCCTGGCAAGATAAACTAAAGTGTCAAATTCATGACGGTTTAGTAAAATTTCTTTCCCATTCCGATAAACCGTCTTTTCTGGAAGTAAAATCTGCAGATCTGCCAGTTCTATTTTTTCTGAAGGTAGCGTCCTGTCCTCTATTTCTGCCAATCCTTCTACTGTCTTTAGTATTTTCTCTAATATATATTCTTCACTGTCTAATACAGATAAGATTAAGATTTTTCCATTAACATCACCTCTAGAATGATTTCAAGTTATAGCTCATTGATTGTTTCAGTAATCGCCATACTACGTATGCGCTTTGCTGGAGTATGAATTGATATAATGCACGAAAAAACAACCACTAAAAGCACCATAGCAATAGTAGTAAAAGGAATATTCCACGAGCCACCAAAATGAGTAATCACAATCTTCGTGTAAATCAGATAGTGAAGTAACAATCCAAGTATAATTCCGACAGTAGCACCACAGATCGCGTATGTGGCTGCCTCCGCAGTTATCATTTTTGTAACCTGTCTGCTTTCCATGCCAACAGCACGCATAGCTCCATATTGTTTAATTCTTGCTGATACCCCCATTGAAACACTGTTCATAATATTCAATATGGTTATTAGGGAAATGATAGCAAGAAAACCGTATGCCGCAATTCGGAACACCCAATAGGAACCATTTACTTCTTCATTTTCTGCTCTGCTGTCTACAACTACATTTCCTTCTGATAACTCATAAATTTTATTTACTGCCGTATCAGATATGTCTTTTTCCAATACAACACTTAACATAGCGTAGCCTTGTTCGCCCATTAGACGTGTGTAAGTTTCTTCCGAACATACCACAACTGCCGAACCGCTAACACTTCCCACGCCCTCAGATACAACACACGCAACTTCAAGTTCTTCTGTACCTATTTTTATTTTATCTCCCACATTCAATCCTGTTTGGTCACTGTAAACTGCCATTACATATTGAGAATTTCCGTACACTTTTGATATATTTCCGCTTACAACAGATTTTTTAAAGCTGTCCATCATAGCATCCCCATGAGAAAATAAATCAATCGTTGATATATTCCCGTTAATTTCTGTTGGATATTCTGTGCTATACATCATGCCAAAAATAGATTCTACTCCAGATATATCAGAAATTTTTTCTGATATGCTTTTGTCTATGGAATTAGATTCATCTTGACTGCTAATCGTAATGTCCGGAGTAAAATCACTCACTGATGGAAGTAATTTGTGTACAATATCAAGACACGCCGAAAAAGCCAAAAAAAGCATGATCGTAAGTGCAAAGGAGCCTGTCATAAGGATTAGGTTTTTCTTTTTTCTTATTGCATGGTGGACGCCCAGAGAAGTTTCTACTTTAAAAATCCTTGTATTTGCTGCATGAACGATATTTTTTGATATTTCTGCATTACCGGATATTGCCGCTACGGGCGAGACTTTTGCTGCTTGTTTAGCCGGGGATTGAGCTGCGATAAATACGGTAATAATACCTATGGCTGCTCCGCAGAGAATACCGCTTACACTTACTGAAAATAGTGGCATATCTACCCATTCACCCTTTACGATAAATTTTAATATCAGGCACACAACCCAACAAGTTACCGTTCCTAACACACATCCAATAGGAATTGCTGTTTTACACCAATTCAGTGCTTCAAGCCTTACAAAACGCACAATCTGTTGCTTACTTGCACCAATACAACGCATCATTCCGAAAAATTTTGTCCGTTGTGCAACATTACTATTCATGCAGCTTGCAATCATAAAGATTCCCGCAATTAATATGATGATAAAACAAGCTATTGCCAAAGGATAAAGTGCATTTATGCTTTCGTTGCCACTTGCTCCCAACAGGCTCAAAACAGCCGTATTTTCGCTAATATTCTCAGATGTGAGGGAATATTGCTCTTTCATATCAGCAATCGTTTTTCTCAAACCATTCTCATTTTGAAACCGAATATAAAATTGAGATGTAGGTTCTAACCCATTTCGATTCCGCACTTCATCAAACGCCGTTCTACACATATATATGCAGGTTCCATCAATAATGTCGTTAAACTCCTCATCATCTTCATAAAATCCAGATATTATATAACTAAAATTACCGGCAGGCGTATTCAGAATTATATCGTCGCCTATTTGAACATCAAAAATATTTTTTGCATCTGCGCTAATGGCAATTTCTTTTTCTGTTTGTGGGTATGAGCCTTCCAGTGGATAATTCATAATATCTGTAACATAGGCTTCTTCAACACCATACAACACAACATTTTTTCCGTTAATATAATAATTGCAGTCTACATTAACATTGATTTCGTCATACCATGAGGAATATGCCACCTTAGAATTATTTATAATCTGTTCGGCTTTATCTTCTGGCATATTTTGAAGAGCAACGTGCCAATCCCCATGATTACTTCGCATTGCGGTTATTTCTCCGTCTGTCCACATCTCTGCCATAGAAAAAATTGCAGTTACAAGAAATACAGCAAGAACAATACAGATTCGCGTCATGCGACTTTGCCGCCTATGTACTTTTGCAGAAATTGGAATAAGACTTAAATAGCTTTTCATTCGCGGCACCTCCCCAAATCGGTCAGTACTCCGTCTGATACTTTTAATATTCTATCTGCACTCTGTGCAATACTTCGGTTATGAGTAATCATAATAATTGTTTGCTCGTACTTCCTCGAAGCTTCTTTTAACAGAGCAATAACTTCACTACTGTTCTGCGTGTCAAGATTGCCTGTCGGTTCATCGGCAAGAATTAGTGACGGGCGTGTAATAAGGGCGCGACCAATCGCTACCCGCTGTTGCTGTCCGCCGGATAACTGGTTTGGCAGATGGTTACGGCGTTCTTTTAAATTAAGAACAGTAAGCAGTTCTTCCAAATACTTTTTGTCAGGCTTTTGGTAGTCAAGCAGTATTGGAAAAATGATATTTTGTTCAACTGTCAGTTCAGGAATAAGATTAAAACTTTGAAATATAAATCCTATATTTCTACGACGAAAAACAGTTAAGTTTCGTTCTTTCATTCCAAAAATATCTTTCCCATCAATATACACCTTTCCAGATGTTGGAGTATCTAAAGCTCCAATCATATTCAAAAGGGTACTTTTCCCAGAACCAGACTCGCCTACGATTGCAACATATTCGCCTTTTGGTACAGAAAATGTGGCGTTCCTCAAAGCATGAACTGCAGTATTACCACTACCATACGTTTTAGAAATTGATTTTACTTCTAATAAATTCATCTCTTATACACCTCTTTCTATTCGATATGGAAAGTTTAACACGCCGACATTACTCTAACATGACAATAAACCTACAATTTTGTAGGAATCAAAAAGTCTATTGTAAATATCGTTCCTTTTCCTAATTCACTGTCTACTTTAATCGTTCCATTATGTGCTTCTATGATAGATTTCGCCAATGAAAGTCCCAACCCTACGCCTTGCGTATCTTTAGAAAAACGACTGCGATAAAATCTTTTAAAAATAAAATATAAATCTTCTGAATGTATACCGCATCCTGTATCCTTGATAGTGATTTCAATAACTGATGCAAATTGTTTCCATTCAATAAAAATCATGTCACCCTTTTTCGTATGATCAATAGCGTTTTTTACAATATTTCCTATTGCTTCCAACAACCAACTGCTATCACAGGATAACATAATTTCATCATCACCACTCAGTAGCAATTTCTTTTCTTCCTGATCTATGCGATAACGAAAACGCTTTTCAATTTCATTCATCATATCAGATACATTCTCAATTTGTTTTTCTATTACAATCGTCCCTGCATCTAGTTTTGTAATCTTTAACAAGTTCTGGACTAACGTTTCAATCCTATCCAGTTCCTGTTCTGAAAGATTTGTAAACTCTTTGATCGTTGACAGCTCTTTTGATTCCTCTTGTATAATGCCATTGTAAATATTAAGAGCAGCAAGTGGAGTCTTCAACTGATGTGAGATATCCGAAATGGTATCTTTTAGGAAAAGTTTGGCTTTCTTTTCCTTTTCTGTATGTGCGTTCAAAATTGCAACTAAAGAATTCACTTCGTGGAATAAAAGATACAATTCGCCCTCTTCATCACATTCGATACGAGCACTTTCATGTCCATCAGTATATTCCCTGATCTGAACGATTGCGCGTTCCAGCAGTTTGCTCTGCTCGCGAAAGTACCAATATCCGGCAATTAAAATAAGGATTCCCATGCTAAAGGCAAGGACTATGAGGTAGACCTCTGTATAATCCGTTTTCAAACAAAGAATACTTACAGAACTGATTAAAAAGATGACTATACTGAATATGCCTATTATAAAGAATTGTTTGATTTTTTTATTTGCTAATATCTTCATAGCCCACCTCAGTCTTTCGTATTCCATTTATATCCCATACGGCGAACTGTGATAATCTTATTGGGACTACTAGGTATATCCTCAATTTTTGTACGAAGTCTACGGATATATACCGTCAATGTGTTGCCATCAATGTATTTCTCATCACAATCCCATAGTCTGTTCAAAATTTGTTCTGGTGAAAGAATTATATCTGGATGTTCCATAAACAAACATAATAATTTGTATTCACTAGCCGTTAAATCAATTAGCATACCATTTTTATACACTTCTGACCTCAAAAGATCTACTCGAATACCATTGGAAGATAGTTCAGTCTCTTTCTGATTAAAATTTTCACTTCTTCGTAATAGTGCATTGATTCTTGATAATAATACCGCCAATTTAAAAGGTTTGGTAATATAGTCATCGCCCCCAATGTCAAGTCCCATAATAATATCCGTTTCCTCATCAGCCGCAGTTAAAAATATAATTGGTATTTTCGAGGTTTTACGAATCTCACAACATAAATCATAACCATTCCCATCTGGAAGTGATACGTCCAAAATAACCAAATCATACTTTCCTTCCTGCCAGACATTCTGTGCTTCCGCAACTGTACGAACAATATCTACTTCATATCCTTGTTTCTTGATTGCAAAAGACAGACCACTAATCAAACTTAAATCATCTTCAACAAAAAATATATGTTTCATGTCTTATCACCTCTTGTATATCTTTTCCACTCTTTCATTATATTTAACTGAAAAAGAAATAGCAACTTACAGTATTGTCATATAAACAAAGCCGACAGTTTATCCAAAAACTGCCGACTTACCTTTCATTTATTCACTTATTGGATGATACTCAAACTTATAACCTACACCTTTTACGGTATGGATGTACTGCAGTCTGTC